>OFFX01002354.1_pt1 | contig 11914 bp, 9 predicted proteins | sample 1521511 | NCBI WGS metagenome assembly OFFX01 (sample SAMEA3504125, study PRJEB24116) | mouse gut metagenome | biome: mouse gut; feature: mouse-associated habitat; material: faeces | place: Denmark | collected 2011
CTGTAATACGAAGATCAAGGTGGACGAGCTGGCGGAAGTATTGAAGAAAGCGGGCTTCCAGGCGGAGGGGCTGCATGGAGATATGCCCCAGCATCAGAGGGATGTGTCCATGGGACGTTTCAGGAACGGGAGTACGAATATTTTGATTGCAACGGACGTGGCCGCCCGGGGAATCGATGTGGATGATGTGGAAGTAGTTATCAATTATGACTTGCCACAGGATATCGAATATTATGTGCACCGGATCGGCAGGACCGGACGTGCCGGCAAGACCGGGCGTTCCTTCACGCTGGTGGTGGGAAGAGAGGCGTATAAGATACGGGATATCGAACGTGTCTGCCATACGAAGATCAGAGAGCGGAAGATTCCGGGGGCAGCGGATATCACGGCCAGGAAGGCGTCCAAGATCTTAAAGGAAGCGGTTCATGTGGCGGAGCAGAAGGACATCAGCCGGGCAACGGAATATATTATGGAAGAGATCGCACTTGGAGAGCACAGTGCGGTGGAGATCGCAGCAGCCTTCATGCAGATGAAGCTTGGCGACGAGATCGAGGATATCAGGCAGGAGAAGTTTTTCTTTGAGAAGAGGCCGGGCAGCCGGGGCAAAGGAAACAGTGGACGCGGCAGCTATCATAAACATGACGGGCATGAACGCCGGGGGGATGCCCGTTCCGGCCGGAGCCGGAGCAGTGACCGCGGCAGGGAATACGACGGCAGAACAGACAGCAGGAAGAACGACAGAGGAAAATTCCGCGCCGAGGGCAGAAACGGCTATTATGCTTCACTGCGCGTGAAGACAAAGAAGCAGAGCTGATCACAGTACCAGCTCCTGCCCGTGTTCTTTCAGCCATCTGCGGGATTCCCGGTAGTCGGGACAGACGGCCTCCACGGCCTGCCAGAAAGCGGGGGAATGATTCATGTGCGTCAGGTGGCATAGTTCGTGAACCACAACATAGTCCAGAATGGCGGGCGGCGCCAGCATCAGCCGCCAGTTAAAGGACAGCGTGCCTCTGGCGCTGCAGCTTCCCCAGCGGGTCTTCTGGTCGCGGATGGTGATGCGGTTGTAGGTGCCGCCGGTGAACTGTTGGAAGTGGGCGGCTCTTTTCGGGAAGTATTCTCTGGCAGCGGCGATATAGCGCTGTGTCAGGGCGGCACGCTGGGTGTCGGTCAGATCAGAGACAGGCATCCGGGCCTGTTTCTGCTGTTGTTCCAGATATTTTGTGATGATCCAGTTCTGCCTGTCTGTCAGAAGATGGCGTATTTCCCTGTCGCTGATGCGTAAGGGCACCCGCACCGTGATCCGGCCGTCGGGGGTGATGCTGATCGAACAGCTTTTGCGATTGCTGCGGATAAGGGTGTAGGGAAGGTCGTAAAGTTTGCTCTGGTATTTGATTCGCAGTGTATTGTCCATGATTGCTTTCCTTGTGGTATGTTTTTATAGTGGAACGGCCTGAAACCATGACATTGGAGTCAGGCAATAACTATTGTATCACATTACGGTCAAATGTGGGGCTGTAACTTTTCTGGACAAGGTTGTGTGAAATGTGCTACTATGGGAAAGGATAATTTGTGACCGGACATGAACAGGCTGCCGGGTTTCGGGGCTGGATCTTCGGAGAGATCTGCGTTTTGCACGGAGCAGGGCGGCGGGGTATGACAGGAAAACAGGAGTACGGATATATGGGTCGTGATGACAATGATACGGCGGGAAAGAAGCCGAAGATGGAAGCTGTACAGAGAAGGCCGGCAGGCAGCGGCAGGCCGGTAGCGGGCAGCAGAACAGGATCAGGCAGCAGGGGCGCAGCAGACGGCAGGACAGGATCAGGCAGCAGGGTCGCAGCGGACGGCAGGGCAATGTCGGGCAGTAGAGCCGTACCGTCCGGCAGGGCAGGTGCGGGCGGTAAGACAACAGCAGACGGCAGTGCAGTGTCAGGCGGCAGATCGGCAGCGTCCGGCAGATCGGCAGGCGGCAGTAAGGCACGAGCGTCCGGCAGGACGGCGGCCGGAGACCGGGCAGGATCGGAGACCGGGCCGATAAGCGGCGATAAGACAGGAACAGGGCGCAGGCCATCAGGCGGCAGCAAGCCGCGCGCCGGAAAGAAAACAGCCGGAAAGAAGAGACCGTCATCGGGCAGGAGTAAGAGCGAGGGCAGAGGGAAGACGTCCGGCAAAAGAGCCACAGGCGATATGTGGGAAGCAACGGGTGCAGGCCGTCGGGACGAAGAGCGTGCCAGAAGGAAGGCTGCGCGTGAGCGGAAGGTCAGGAGGCAGAAGATCACCATGGTGGTATCCTCGTGTATCATCCTGGTCTCAATCCTGTTTGTAGTCATATTCTGTCTGCCTTCGGTGAAGTCGGCGGTTCAGATCTTTCAGGGTGACAAATGCCGGAAGCAGGAAGATTATGCCGGTGCACAGAGTGCATACGAGAAAGCGGTGGAAGCGGATCCTTCTTCCGTGAAGGCTTATCGTTATCTGGCCTATACCTATGAGCAGCAGGCGAAGGCGGCGGAGGCCGAGCAGCTTCTGTATCAAGGCTGGGAAGAAACGAAGGACGCATTCCTTCTGGAGTATTACTGTACCGTAGTGCTCAATCAGGCCGTGGACGAGATCAATGCCAAAAACTGTACACTGGCTACGGTGGAGAAGTGTATCCGTGCCCTGGAGCAGGGCGTTATAGATGATAAGGCGCTGGAATTGCTGACAGTTTGTCATGACAGGTTGTTTAAGGTGACGGCGGGGAACGATGTCTGCACCCTTTTCTATGATGAAGACGCAGCCCAGGATACGTGCAGTTATACGGAATATGAACAGCTGCTGCGCAGAATGCTTGCAGTGTGTCAGGCCAGAGCCTCCGAGGAGGTTAAGAATGTACTGCGGCAGTATGCGGTGATCAGTATGCCTCATGTGCGGATCAGTGTTCCGCATCTGGAAAGCTATGCGGCACTGTTGTCTGAGATCAACGGTGTACTGAGTGATCCCCTTTTGACGGAGACGACGGCCTGTCTTGCGCGGGCAAAAGAAGCGGGGGATTATTTTGGCAGGGCCTTCGACGAGTTCGGCGCCGGGAATTATGCCTATGCGAGAGAGCTGATAACGGAGGAGTCCTATCTGAAGATCCGGGACGACTTTATCAACGGAAATTCCGGATACTGGGAAGGGGAGACTTATATTCCGGTCAGCAGGGAGCAGCTTGAACTGCACATACAGGACGGCAGTGTCAGATTCTCATTCCTCAGCGATGAGGAATACGAGAACCGTCAGGGTATTATTCTTGTTTCGGGAGTACCCCAGGAAGATGACGGCGTGCAGAGAAGCGTGATCATCTACAGACCGGCAGCCGGGGCGGATGAGGCCTCTTCCACAGAATATACGATGCAGTATCTTTACAGCAATGTAAAGATCAATGGAAAGTATGTTCCGCAGATGAACTATAGACTGGATACCAAGGTGACAACGGCGGAAGGCGTTACCACCAACGCCATCGGCGACTGGGGCGGCGAGAACGAGTGGGAGATTGATTACTAACAGGATAAAAAGACAGCAGTTGACGATAGAGAGGCAATCTCCTATAATGAAGTTTGGAAGTTAAAACTTCCGTTACGTATTCAGGGATATTGCAGGCATAGCCGGGAATATCTACGAAGAGGTAAAGGTGGAAATAAGCAGAAGTATAATGAATAACCGGATGCGGCATTTTATGACCATATGTCTGATGAGACGGTTGATGAAATAATAGAAGAAAAGGAGAAGGAAATCATGAGAAAGAAACCAGCAGTATTAATGATTCTGGACGGCTACGGCCTGAATGACAGGAAAGACGGCAACGCGGTGGCGGAAGCGGCTACGCCTGTGATGGATAAGCTTATGGCGGAGTGTCCTTTTGTGAAAGGAAACGCCAGCGGTATGGCAGTGGGCCTGCCGGAGGGACAGATGGGTAACTCCGAGGTGGGACACCTGAATATGGGTGCGGGACGTATCGTATATCAGGAGCTGACGAGGATCACCAAGGAGATTCAGGACGGTACTTTCTTCGAAAATCCGGCACTGCTTGACGCGGTAAACAACTGTAAGAAGAATGATTCTGCGCTGCATATGTTCGGCCTGGTATCCGACGGCGGTGTTCACAGCCACAACACACATATCTACGGGCTTCTGGAGCTGGCGAAGAGAAACGGGCTCGACAAGGTATATGTACACGCATTTCTGGACGGACGCGACACGCCGCCTGCAAGCGGCAAGGGCTTCGTGGAGGAGCTGGAGCGGGAGATGAAGAAGATCGGTGTAGGAGAGGTTGCCTCCGTGACCGGCCGTTACTATGCGATGGACAGAGATAACAACTATGACAGGGTGGAGAAGGCCTATGTGGCGCTGACCAAAGGCGAAGGGCTGAAGGCAGAGAGCGCGACGGAGGGCATTCAGGCATCCTATGACAGAGAAGAGACTGACGAATTCGTAAAACCTACCGTTGTCATGAAGAACGGCGCGCCGACAGCGCTGATCAAAGACGGTGATTCCGTGGTGTTCTACAATTTCCGCCCCGATCGGGCCAGAGAGATCACCAGAAGTTTCTGTGACGACGATTTCAAGGGCTTCGACAGAGGTAAGAGATTAGACCTTACTTATGTGTGCTTCTCCGATTACGATCCTACGATCCGGAATAAGGAAGTGGCATTCCATAAGATTTCCGTGACCAATACCTTCGGCGAATGGCTGGCGGCTCATGGCATGAAGCAGGCCAGACTGGCAGAGACGGAGAAATACGCGCACGTGACTTTCTTCTTCAACGGCGGCGTAGAGGAGCCGAACGAGGGGGAGGAGAGAATCCTTGTCAATTCTCCCAAAGACGTGGCAACCTACGACCTGAAACCGCAGATGAGCGCCTATGAAGTATGTGACAAGCTGGTGGAGTGCATTAAGTCCGACCAGTACGACGTGATCATCATCAACTTCGCGAATCCGGATATGGTCGGACATACCGGCGTGGAGCAGGCGGCAATCAAGGCGGTGGAAGCTGTAGATGCCTGTGTAGGCCGTGCAGTGGAAGCGGTTAAGGAGGCCGACGGCGTTATGTTCATCTGTGCCGATCACGGTAACGCGGAGCAGCTGGTAGACTATGAGACGGGAGCGCCTTTCACGGCTCATACCACCAATCCGGTGCCGTTCATTCTTGTGAATGCAGATCCGGCTTATAAGCTGAGAGAGGGCGGCTGTCTGGCAGATATCGTGCCTACGCTGATCGAGCTTATGGGTATGGAGCAGCCTGCGGAGATGACAGGTAAGTCGCTGCTTGTAAAATAATGGTTGTCACGCACAGAAAATAGCGGTAAGAAGTTTACAAATATATGTTTTCCAACATGGAAGAATGAGAAGAGGGATGGCTGCAGGCCGGCAGATTCCTACAATATGTTGTATAGATATCTGGCAACAGATAACCATATATTGTAGATCTGCCGGAACCTGCGGTCATCTTTTTTTATGTCGTTTTATTCTGTATTTTTCCCGGATTCTCTTGACAGTCCGCTTACGGAAGTGTATACTGACTGTACCATTACTGATAGTACAGTTGGTGTGGTGCGCATTGGGGATTATGGGGGATCATTGAGGAAGGAGAGGAAATGATAGTCATAGATTATAAGGACACAAGGCCGATCTACGAACAGATCGTGGAGCGTTTCAAGACGTTGATCCTGAAAGGCGCCATGCAGTCAGATGAGCAGATGCCGTCCGTGCGTAATCTGGCCATGGAACTGTCTATTAATCCGAATACCATTCAGAAAGCCTACGCGGAACTGGAGCGACAGGGATTCATCTACACTGTCAAGGGCAGAGGCAGCTTTGTGTCGGGTGACAGCGGTCTGGTGGACCAGAGGAAGAGGGAGTACATGGGCAAGATTCTGCTGCTTGTGGAAGAAGTCCTGGAAATCGGCATGTCCAAGGCAGAACTGATCCGGGAGATCGAGATGCTTTAGACAGAAAGGAATGGAAATCAGCATGATTGAAATACATAGTCTGACCAAATCTTTTGAGAAGATAAAAGCAGTGGATGAGGTCAGTGTAACAATAAAGGATAATATCGTGTTCGGCCTGATCGGCACCAACGGTGCAGGCAAGAGCACAGTGCTGCGCATGATATCCGGCGTCCTGAAACCTGACAGCGGTACGGTGACAGTGGATCATATGCCGGTCTATGACAACGTGGAAGCGAAAAAGCAGCTTTTCTTTATCGCGGACGAGCCGTATTTTTTTGCGAATTCCAATGCACGGGCGATGGAGCGGTATTACAGCGGTGTCTATGAGAACTTTGACAGGAAGGAGTTTTACAGATATCTGGAGAGTTTTAATCTGGATAAGGGACGGAAGATCAATACTTATTCCAAGGGCATGAAGAAGCAGCTGGCGCTGCTGCTTGGTATCTGCGCGCATACGAAGTATCTGTTGTGCGATGAGACTTTTGACGGACTGGATCCCGTGATGCGCCAGGGCGTCAAGTCGATTCTGGCCAAGGAGATGGAGGAGAGAGGGCTTACGCCCGTGATCGCATCCCACAATCTGAGGGAGCTGGAGGATATCTGCGACCATGTGGGGCTTTTGCATAAAGGAGGCGTACTGCTGTCCAGGGATCTGGAAGATATGAAGTGCAATATCCAGAAGATCCAGTGTGTGTTCGCATCCGTGGAGGAGGAATTGAAAGCGCTGAGCGGTATGGAAGTGCTCAAGAAGGAGCAGAGAGGTTCCCTGCGCACTTTTACCGTGAGAAGTACAAGAGAAGAAGTGGCGGCCAGATTTGCCACGGTAGATACCGTATTTTACGAAGTGCTTCCTTTGTCTCTTGAGGAGATCTTCATCAGTGAAACGGAGGTAGTAGGATATGACATCAAAAAACTCATTTTGGGCTAGCTGCATAGAGAACCACAGGCGGCGTGTCTGGGTCTGGATCGTGGCGGTCCTGTTTCAGGCGGTGTCCTATGTGGGTGTGCTGACCGTCTACTTAAGCCGTATCAGGATGTGGAACGAAGAGGGGACGTACAAAACGGCGGCAGATTTTCAGAATGCGATGTATCAGGCGACGCAGGATGCGCTGGGATTTCAGGATAATATGTTTCCGATTCTGGTGGGGCTGGCCGTCATCATCGGGATGCAGGGTTTTTCTTATCTGTATGACAGGAAGAAAGTGGATCTGTATCACAGCGTACCGGTAGATAAGAACAGAAGATTTTTCGTAGTTTATGTGAACGGCATCGTGATTTATCTGGTGACCACGTTGCTAAATATTTTGATCAGTGTTATTATGGCAATGGTGCAGCAGGCGGTAAACGAAAAGGTGATGGCGGTGATCGGGCTTGGATTTGTCTGGAATCTGCTGGCGTTCTTAACCATGTACAACACCGTCATACTGGCGGTGATGGTGACCGGCAGCCGGCTTGTCACACTGTGTGCGGCGGGTGTGCTGGCTGCGTATGAAGCGGTCATCTATTATCTGTTCAACAGCCTGCAGTATGCTTTTTTTAAGACAAAAGATAATTTCTATGTGGCGCATTCGCCGAAACTGTCCGTGCTGGAGGATTATGTGGACCATACCTGGGAGATCAAGGCACTTGAAAAGGCGGGGGCGATGGCAGGAAAGGCGCTTCCTTATTATGGGAAATGGTACGTGCTGGCCGGCGTGTTGCTGGTCGCAGCGTGGTTTGCCTATCGCAGAAGGCCGTCGGAGGCTGCCGGCAGGGCGATGGCCTTCCGTATACTGGAACCTTTCGTGAAAGTGGCCGTGGTGATCCCGTCTGCGCTGTGTCTGGGCATGTGGGTGTACAGTGCCGGATACGGCAACAAGACATTGATGCTTGTGACGGTGGCTGCCAGCGGCGTGATCGCCAGTGCGGTGATGGAAGTACTCTATGACTTTGACCTGAAAAGCATGTACAGGCATCTAGTGTCAAGCGGGATTGCCGTAGCCGGCGCCGTGATCCTCTTTTTCGTCTTTAAAGAAGATCTGCTGGGCTATGATAAATACATACCGTTGGAGAACGAGGTGGAAAGCATCGCCATGGTCCTGGACTACTATCCGGATTTCTGGGATGAAGATTTTGCCTATATTCCGGTTGCGGAGGCCAGCGAGGAACATATGCATATCGAGGATACGGCGCCGGTGCTGGCGCTGGCTGCCAGAGCACAGCAAAAGACTTACGAAGAGATGGACGATCCGCGGGCGCTGCATGTGCTGTACCGGCTTGCGTCAGGCAGGAGAGTGGGCCGGGTCTTCTACGTGGACTTCTCGGATGCGGACAATGCACCTTTTTTAGACCAGATCACAAGGATGAAAGAATATAAAGAAGGTACGTTCAAGATCCTTACGGATCAGGATTCTTTTGATCTGGCACAGAAGATCACGTACAGCAACGGTGCGGTGGAGGTTGCGCTGCCGGTAGAGGAGGCACTGAATCTCCGGGAGGCATATCTTAAGGACATGGATAAATTTGATTTTACGATGGTCAGGAATAACCGTCCCTGCGGCGAGATACGATTCCGGTTTCCGAACTGGATGACATACACGATATCTGTGTACGAGAGCTATGAAAATACCATTGCATATCTGCAGTCAAGGGAGGCATACTATCCGGTACAGCTGAACCCGGAAGATATCGAAAGTATTACCGTGACGAATTATCACTATGACCTGCAGCAGGCCAGAGCGGAATCTGATGAAGAAGCCGCGTCCATTTTGTTCCCGGAGAACAGTACGGTCACGGAGACTTTCTATGAAGAAGAACAGCTCGCAGAAATTGTGCAGGGGATTTATCCGAGCGTCCTGTCGGCACCCTGGAATAATTATAAGGAGAGGGACGACAACTATTCGGTTATTGTGATGTTTAAGAAGGATACGACCTATCCTTATATCCGGAGTGATTACAGCTTCAGTTACCAGTTTATGAAAGAAAGTGTGCCGGCTTTTGTGGAGGAGGCCACGGCCCTTGGCAGCGGTGAATCCGCGGCGGACTGAGAATATATAGTAAACGAAATTTCTAATGTCGTTAACTATAAAAAGTTGTTGCAGAGACTGTGGCAGGAAAGGAAGGATATGGGTGTGAGACAGGCAGGACCTGTGATCAGAGTCAAAGATTTATATAAGATCTATCGGATCGGTGAGACGAAAGTGCGCGCGTTGAACGGCGTCAGCTTCACCATTAACCGGGGGGATTTCTGTTCCATCGTAGGCACTTCCGGCTCCGGCAAATCCACGCTCCTCAATATGCTGGCGGGCCTGGAGAAGCCCACGAAGGGCGAGATCGTGATCGCCGGAGAGCATATGGAGCGGAAGACGGAGAACCAGCTGGTGGCGTTTCGCCGGGAGCATATCGGTTTTATCTTCCAGTCTTTTAACCTAATGGGGACTATGAATGCCATCGAGAACGTGGCGCTTCCGCTTACGTTTCAGGGGATGGACAGGAAGAGCCGCATCAGGAAGGCGGAGGAAATGCTGGAGCTGGTCGGACTTGAAAAGCATAAGAAACACAGGCCCAATCAGATGTCCGGCGGTCAGCAGCAGCGTGTAGGCGTGGCCCGGGCGCTGGTGGTGGAACCGGAGATCATCTTCGCGGACGAACCTACCGGGAATCTGGATTCCAACACTTCCGTGGAAGTGATGAATCTGATGAAGAAGGTGGTGCGGGAGAAGCAGCAGACTCTGGTGATGGTAACGCACGATAATTATCTGGCCGGGTTTGCGGATCTGGTGCTGCGGATCAGGGACGGTAAGATCATAGAGATCGAGGACCGGCGGGGGATGGAACTGCCGGAGGAGATCAAGGCGCAGGAATGACGCCGGGTGACTGCGGATACGGCAGAGGTTTGCCGGTGGCCGCAGACAGAATGACATGACGGGAAGTATGTTGTATAGTAAACGAAATTTCTAATGTCGTTAACTGTAAAAGAGGATAAGAGAGATGATAAGAAAAGAATGGAAGTTGAAGAGAAAGTTAACGGTCACAAAGGCGGCAGGTAAGTTTTTGGCCGGCGTGGCTTTGAGTGTGGCGCTGAGCATAGCGGTCTGGCCGATGCCGCAGCTGCCGGGGACGGTGGCCTATGTGAAAGCGGTAGAACCAGATTATATTGAGAATCCGGACGCCTGGGGGAACGGGGATCAGAATCCGGATCAGGATCCGTCGGGAAGTATCAGTAATAATACGCCTGTCATCAACCGCACATCAGACCGGGTGATCACGGACGACGACCGTGCGGATGCAGATGCGGACATGCTCTATTACATGCAGAGTCTGGAAGTGCGGTACAAGCTGGATGAAAAGGTGATGGAGAATCTTCACAAGGTATTCGACAGTGCGGTCTATTACATTGCCAATACCGAGATGTCACTGACGGAGCTGTGGGCTTATGTGTCACAGGCCAAAAGCAACATGGAGTCTACGGCGGTAGCGGCGGTCACCATGACCACCAGTGAATTCCTGCAGGTGGGGGACAACTGGGAGACGCCCACGGTAAGTTACGGGCAGAAGGTTTCCATCGTGCTTCCGGTGATCAACTTCGGTACGGAGGAACTGAATGATCTGATCATACAGCCGCAGACGTCGACGGTGGTGTCGGAGTGGCCTTTTGAGCCGGATATGAGCGGGTATCTGCAGACAGAGCCTTTTATCCCGGGAAATCAGACCAAGGATGCTGCGATGGCCAACCGCAGGGAATTTACTTTTACCTTTACGTCCAGAAGTGATGTGATGACCGGCTATTATCCGCTGAAATTCAATGTGTGGTACACGAAGGCCGGTGTCCGGAGCGAGGAGCCGGCGGAGCTGACGGTCTATGTGAAGACGGTCGGTAAGCCGGGCAGCGGTATCATCGGCGGCAGCGGACAGGAGACGTCCGGCGCGAAGCCGCGTATCGTGGTGACGGGCTTCGAGACGAATCCGTCTACGGTCTATGCCGGAGATACTTTTACACTGATCATTCACGTACAGAATACGGCCAAAGATACGGCGGTAACGAATGTGCTTTTTGATATGCAGGCGGCGCAGGAGGGGGAAGACAAGACCAATACGTATTCCGCGTTTCTGCCGACGTCCGGGGCCAGTTCCATCTATATGGACAGGATCGGGGCCAACACGGCGGCGGATATCGAGATCGAGATGACGGCGAAGGCCGACCTGGCGCAGAAACCCTACGTACTGGATGTCAATATGAAATATGATGCGGGTACGATGTTCGATCTGACGGATAAGGCCAGTGTCTCGATCCCGATCTCTCAGGAGAGCCGGTTCGATACGAGTATTCCGGAGGTGGTGCCTGCGGATATCACGGTCGGTTCCCAGTCCAATGTGATGTTCAGTATCTATAATACAGGGAAGACGACGCTATATAACGTACAGGTGAAATTCAAGGCGGACTCTATTGATGAGGCATCTTCTTTTGTCGGCAATCTGCAGTCAGGCGCCACCGGAAGTGTAGATGTTATGTTAACCGGTATTGCGGCTACTATGGATGACGGAACAGTCACCATGGAGATTTCTTATGAAGATGACGCGGGCAAGGTGACTACGGAAGAGAAGACCATCACCCTTTTCGTGACAGAGATGACCATGGATGATATGATGGGCGACGATATGATGGGCGAGGATTTCATGGTTGACGGAGAAGGCGGTCCGAAGAAAGGGCTGACTGCCGGTGTGATCGTGGGGATTGTGGTATCTGTTCTGGTCGCTTTCGGGGTGGTCGGGCTGATCATCTTCCTGCAGATACGCAAGAAGAAAAAGGCCGCGGCACTGCTGGCGGATGAGCTGAGCGATCTGGAAGCCGAGCTGGGAAATGAGAAGGACAGCAGCCCTTATGACAATGAGTAAAGTCCTGCAGGGCTGGAGTGGAGAAGCATATGAAACTGCTTGATTTGCTGCGGATGAGCAGCAGTAATCTG
>OFFX01002368.1_pt1 | contig 11861 bp, 17 predicted proteins | sample 1521511 | NCBI WGS metagenome assembly OFFX01 (sample SAMEA3504125, study PRJEB24116) | mouse gut metagenome | biome: mouse gut; feature: mouse-associated habitat; material: faeces | place: Denmark | collected 2011
ACGGTGATCGGGCCGCTGCGGTGCTGAAGGAGTTTGCGGAGTCCTTCCAGGAGCGTAACCCCCATCTGCGGGTAGTCTTCCTCCTTGATGTCAGACAACTTCTTGCCTCCGAACTCAGCGAAAATAGCAGACAGCTCCTCGCGCTTGCCCGCTTTGGAGAGGGCTGTCGCAACGGTCCGCACGTCGGTCTTGGAGACCTTCTTGGGCTCAGGCTCAGAAGGGGACGCATTGGGCTGGCCGCTCGCAGCGCCCTTCGCACTCTTGTCCCCGGTCTGCGCAGACGCAGAGGTCTCGCCGGTAGCGGCAGGGGTAGGGCCCGCGTGCTCGACCTTGTCAGTCGCCGCACTCTTATCCGTCGGCGCGGTATCGCCCGCGGCCTTGCCCAGCCGGGCCAGAGCCTCCTGCGTGACCGCCTCGCCCAGAGCGTTGGGATCGACTGTGACCTTGGGAACGAGCGAGCTGACGGCCTGCTCCAGGGTCTCGGTGCTGGGGTCATAAGTGATCTCGATTTTGATTTGCGCCATTGTTCTTTTCCTCCTTAGATTTTTTCCAGGCCTGAAAGGCCTTAAGGTTGATGGGGTCCTGGTAGAAGGTTTTCGCGTAGTCGAGGATCAAGGAGCACGCCAGCTCCTCGCTCTGCTGAATCGTCGCACCTTCCATTTCGGTGTGCGTGTGTTTCCTTTAGGAAACTTCCCGCGCAAAAAAAATCTTGTTGCGGGTGTCCATTGAGAGGTTCAGTCTTTCCTCGCAGTTCATGACTTCGCCGAGCGTAAACTGGACCTTGCCACGCATACGTCTGTTGAGCGCGGACGGACTGATTTTGCAGACCTTCGCGAGCTCTTTCATAGAGCAGTCTGCGTCGATCATTGCGTGCCGAAGAGCTTTCACGTCAAGCATAGGCGGCCTCCTTTCTCGCAAGATGTTTCCTTAAGGCTACTTAATCATAACACGTCTCTTTTGATTTGTAAATAGCCTAAACGAAACTTTTTTATTTTTTCAGAAAAAAGCGTTTCCTTTTTGACCCACTCGCGTTATAATGACGTTAGGCTGTCTTATATGACCAAAGCAGGTCACTAAAAGGAGGTAATTCGCATGACTATGGGCGATCGGATTCATATACTTCGTAAGGATAACGGCTTGACCCTTGAAGATATAGGCCGCGCGGCTGGTGTCGCTAAGAGCACGGTGCGTAAATGGGAGAGCGGGAGTATCACCAGCATAAGGACTGATAAAGTCCAGAAGGTCGCTGCGGCCCTGGGCACCACTTTAGAATACCTTTTGAACGGTGTGGAGGACAGCGGAGCTCTTTATAAGAATATGGAGCCTCTTCCGCAGACCAGGCCTGTGCCCGTAATTGGAAATATCGCTTGCGGTACGCCGATTTTTGCAGAGGAGAACGTTGAGGGCTATGCTGAGCTTGACATTAGGGTAAAAGCTGACTTCGCTCTTCGTTGCTATGGGGATAGCATGATTAACGCCCATATCTTTGACGGTGACCTCGTTTTCATCCGTAAACAACCCGACGTAGAGAACGGAGAAATTGCCGCCATAGTCATTGATGGAGAGGCTACGCTTAAGCGCGTCTATAAATACCCGAACCGAATCGAGCTGCGCCCTGAGAATCCGTTGTTTCCTGTCATGCAGTACGAGGACGCCGAACTGGATACAATCCGTATTATCGGCAAAGCTGTCTCGTTCCTGGGTCAAGTACGATAATGGGGAAGGGCAAGCCATGGACCAGGGAAGACGTCATTATTGCATACGCGCTTTACTGCGTGATACCTTTTTCAAAGGTTAACAATAGCAATCAGACGATCAAAGACGCCGCAGCTATCATGGATCGGTCACCCGCGTCTCTCAAAATGCGAATATGCAATCTTGCCGCGTTGGACCCTGACTTTTTAGCTACCGGCCGCGCTGGACTTAGCGGCGTCGCCAAATTGGATCAAGAGGTTTTTGCTGAGTTTTCAAATGACTGGGCTGGTTTAAGTACAACTGCTGAGGAATTACTTGGCCTTCCTATTTTCGATATTGCGGAGCCAGTTTATAATGGGCCTGGCAAACGACGCAAAAAGACCTATGCTGAAATATCCGATAAGCAGGCGCGGCGGTTCTTCCGCAAGTCGGTCATTGCTGCATATGAGGGACGGTGCTGCATATCCGGCATGACTATCCCGCAAATGCTAATCGCCAGTCATATCAAACCTTATGCCGTCAGCGACCTCCAAACCGAACGGGCCAACCCCGCAAACGGTCTCTTGCTCAATGCTTTTTACGATCGAGCTTTTGACCAAGGCCTCATGACCGTCCTGCCAGACCTCACAATCATTATTTCAGACCAAGTGAAAGAAGTCTATACAGACGAACGGACTCGGGAATGGCTGTACGCAATCGAAGGTACGAAGATCAAGCGTCCCGCGAGGTTTGCGCCGAAGCGGGACCTCCTCGAGTATCATAACGAATACGTCTTTTTGAGGTAGCGCCATGAAGAATGCGGTAATTTACGCCAGATATAGCGCGGGCCCAAATCAGACCGAGCAGTCAATCGAGGGCCAGCTGCGAGTCTGCACTGAGTACGCCGAAAAGAATGACCTGCGGATCGTAGGCACGTACATTGACCGGAAAATATCAGGCAAAACGGACAACCGCCGAGAGTTCCAGAGAATGATTGACGATAGCAGCAAGAAAATCTTTGAGGTCGTCGTCATGTATCAAACCGACCGCTTCGCTCGTAATCGGTACGACAGCGCCGTCTATAAGCACGCCTTACGGAAGAACGGCGTCGAAATCAAGTACGCAGTTACGAGTATACCGGACGGCCCGGAGGGGATCATCCTCGAAAGCCTTATGGAAGGTCTCGCAGAATACTACTCGGCAGAACTAAGCCAGAAGATCAAGCGGGGTATGCGGGAAAGTGCGCTTAAGTGTCATAGTACCGGAGCCGGACACTCGCTGGGGTATAGGACCGCCCCTGATAAATCCATCGTGATTGAGCCGGACGGCGCAAAGGCGGTCCAGATTGTTTTCGACATGTATATCAAGGGCCGGAGTCAAGTGGAGATTTGCGACTACCTGAACGGCCTTGGCCTGCGAACTGTTCAGGGCAAGCCGTTCGGCAAAAACAGCGTCAACAAGATCATCAGAAATCAGCGTTATATCGGAGTCTATACTTACGACGATATTGTGATTGAAGACGGCATTCCCGCTATCATTTCAAAGGACACTTTTCGCCTGGCGCAGCTCGAAATGGAGCGGCGCAGAACTCGCAAGCGGCCCAAAACGCCGAAAGCTGAATACCTCCTCAGCGGCAAGGCATTTTGCGGGCATTGTCAAAAGGCATTGGTCGGTGTAAGCGGCACGGGTAAGACCGGAAATAAGTGGTATTACTACTATTGCCCCGACTCCCGCGCCAAAAAGGGTTGCGATAAAAAGCCGGTTCGTCGTGAGTGGCTGGAGAACTTCGTCGTGCAGACGACGGTGCAAGCAGTTTTGCAGCCGGATATTATCAAGCACGTCAGCGAGAAGTGCTATGAAATGCAGCTGCGTTACCGCGAGGACAACAGCGACGTGCTCTACTTTGAGAACAAGCTGGCCGAGGTCAAAAAGGCGATCAAGAATACCCTCAAGGCCATCGAGTCCGGCGTCGTCACAAAGACGCTTCCTGCGCGGCTTGCAGAGCTGGAAAATGAGCAAGAGTCTATCGAAGCAGAGCTGGCAATCGCCAAGGCCACCGACGTCGTTATTACCCCCGAACAAATTGAGTTTCTTCTATGGCAATTCTCCCAGCCGCAAGAAGGCGAGACCGAAGACGACTATCGTCGCAGGATCATAAAGTGCTTTGTCTATAAGGTATTCCTATTTGACAACAAGCTGTTGATCTACTATAATGTGAGTCGGGATGGAAAAACCCGAGAGCAAAGTGAGATAGAGCTCCTGGAGGAGGCCCTTTCCGCAGGGTTCGACCAACGCTCCTCTGGGTCCACCACGAAAGTCCTCAGTCGATGATACAATCGGCTGAGGACTTTTTAATTTTGCCTATGAAAAAGCCTTGATAGCTCACATTTCCGTTGGCATCCAGGACTGGGTAATGCATTCCTTTTGCGATGGCTGTAGTAAGATTTTCCGTCTGATCTACGGATACATTTATATCATCGTCTGGTTTGGTCGACTTCTCCTCGAAGTTTGCCTTTATTTTTGCCTCGTCGCCTTCTTGCAGAAACGGTGCGAATTCTTTATGAACGAGGCTGTCTCTCCCCTTGGTAATGTCACGCAACAGAATGAGAGCGAATTTCCGCATAAGGGTATAGGATTCCTCAGATTGACTCTTGGGGTGTTTGTCAAACTCAATTTTCCCCTCAAGAAGCGCTTTTACTACGGACTTTTTCTGTGCATTGGTGAGCCCGGATTCAATAGAAAGCTTCTGTGCTGTATATGGTGTCAGCATAAGACCGTGCAAGAGATACTGCCTGTGCAATCGAGCTACAATATACGATGTTCTGTTTTGGATTTCCGTCATAATTGCGGCTGACAAGCGGAAGGATCGTGTTCAGATTGATTTCACCTGTGAACTGTGCCACCTTTGTCAACGATTCGGAATAATCGTTAAACATACTGATAGAACGCTGCCCGAAACTGATGAGGAACTTGAACTGCGTTACGGGTGAAAAGGAAGAGGACAGCTTTCGACTCTCACTCATCTCCAAATCAGGGATGCTCTTCAGATAGATTTCTGGGTTTGGAATATTCGGCGAGGCAAAAATAATATGTGGTTTCTCCTCACGTTCCAACAACTTGTCTATGACCTTATAATAGAAAGGACTACGGCTGTCAATCTCGGAAAGCTTGTGCGCTTCATCCACAAAAAGATAATGCTTGCAGATGGACAAGAGATGGATTCAACAATCGGTTGAGACGTATTGATTTTATTATACCGCACCTCAGTACGGAAATCAACACAATAACTGGTTACTTGCTGAAAATCCACATAAATCCACCTCAATCCATTATCAAGCAATGCACTTCTGCAGAAGTGTCCGGCCTGCTTGTAAAACGAAATCTATGCAACCTGAACGACCGGAAGGGATGGCTGCAACCGAAACGGAGTAATTCGTTAGGCTGCACATCTCATTTGGCTATACTGTGCTGCACTGATGACCTCCGTTTCGGAAAACAAACCGAAACGGAGGTCATTTCCTTGATAATCAAGTACAAATTTGCCACTGGCGAGGTCACGGAAGTCGAGGTTTCAGATGAGATTGGTGCCGTGATCACCGCCAGCCGCAAGGCCGAACACGCACTGGAGGAGCGCAACCGCTACCACTGCTATTCTCTTGATGCCATCAACTACGAGGGGCTTGAGTATGGTGAATGCGATGAATATCCCATCGAGGACGATTCCGCGGAACGGGCAGAACGCATCAAAGCCGCTTTCAGCCAGCTCACCGGGACTCAGCAACGCCGCCTTCGTTTATATGCGGACGGCAAGACTCTGCGGGAGATCGCCGCGCTGGAGAACACCAAATTCCAATCTGTAGCTGAGTCCATCGAAGCCGCCAAGAAAAAGTTTTTGAAAAATTACCGTTCGACACCCTGACAAACCCCTCTTCTTTTCTGGGTACACCGGAAGGCAGCACAAAACAAATCGCCTTTCGGAAAGGACAACCAAGAATGAAACACAATCTGAAAATCAGCGTGTCCAAGGAACCCCAGAGCGGCGGCATCGTGCAGTGCCGGAATGTATCTCTGCGGGAAAAGATGCTCACCCGGCTGCTGGGACGGCGGGAGAAAGTGATGATCCTGGTCCCCGGCAGCAGCGTGGAGTCGGTGTGCATCACCGAGGTGCCGGAGGGAGGTGCGGCCTGTGAGTAGGATCAAGCTGCTCCTCGATGTGGTCGAGGACATCCGCTCCCTGGCGGACAGCCTCCAGGCCGTGGCCACCGCCCTGGGCCAGAGTGACCAGGAAGATGCCCTCGCTCCCAATCCAGCTCCGGCAGCGCCCCCTGCCCCGGCTCCCGCCGACCCGCCGCCCAAGGCTATCACGCTGGAGGAGGTCCGGGCGGTGCTGGCGGAGAAGAGCCACGATGGGTACACCGACCAGGTGCGGGGCCTGCTCCAGAAGTATGGGGCCGAGAAACTCAGCGGTGTGGACTCCAAGCACTACGCCGCGCTGCTGAAGGATGCGGAGGTGCTGGGCCATGCCACCTAACAGCCACGCCATCCTCTCCGCCTCCAGCTCCCACCGCTGGATGAACTGCACCCCCTCCGCCCGTCTGGAGCGGGAGTTCGCCGACCGGGAAACCGAGGCCGCTGCCGAAGGCACCGCCGCCCACGCCCTCTGCGAACACAAGCTCCGCCGCGCTCTGAAGATGCGCTCCAAAAAACCCGTATCCAAATATGACTGTGACGAGATGGACGGATACACGGACGGCTATGTGGAGTTCGTGCTGGAGCAGCTCGCCCAAGCCAAGCTGGAGTGCGCCGACCCGCTGGTTCTCATCGAACAGCGGCTGGACTTCTCCTGTTGGGTCCCGAAGGGTTTCGGCACCGGGGACTGCCTCATCGTGGCGGACAAGCTGCTCCACATCATCGACTTCAAGTACGGCCAGGGCGTTTTGGTGGAGGCTGAGAAGAATCCTCAGATGATGCTGTACGCCCTGGGCGCACTCCGGCTGTTCGACTCCCTCTACGACATCACCGAGGTGAGCATGAGCATCTACCAGCCCCGCCGGGAAAACGTGTCCACCTGGACGATCTCGGTGGACGAGCTGAACGCCTGGGCGGAGAACGTCCTCAAGCCCAAGGCGGAGCTGGCCCACAAGGGTGAGGGGGACTATCTCCCCGGCCCCTGGTGCCAGTTCTGCAAGGCTGCGGTGAAGTGCCGCGTCCGCGCCGAGGAGAAGCTCCAGCTTGCCCGGTTCGAGTTCGCCCCACCGCCCCTTCTCTCGGATGAGGAGATCGAGGAGATTCTCGGTAAGCTGGATGACCTCATCAAGTGGGCCAACGAGATTCAAGCCTATGCCCAGGATGCCGCCGTCAACCACGGGAAGGTGTGGCAGGGCTTCAAGCTGGTGGCCACCCGCACCAACCGCCGTTACACAGACGAGGAGGCCGTGGTCAAGGCCGCGAACGAGGCCGGATACCACGACATCTTCAAAAAGAGCCTCATCCCCATCACCGAGATGGAGAAGCTCATGGGCAAGAAGAACTTTACCACCATCCTCGGCTCTTTGGTAGAAAAGCCCTTGGGCCGTCCCACTCTCGTACCTGTTACCGACAAACGCCCCGCTCTGACCAACACCGGCGCGGGCGATGACTTCACTGAATTTAAGGAGGACTAATCCATGCCTACTCAGAAATCCAACACCAAGGTGGTCACCGGCATCGTCCGGCTGTCCTACGCCAACGTCTGGGAGCCTGCCTCCATTAACGGCAGCAACCCCAAGTATTCTGTCAGCCTCATCATCCCCAAGAGCGACACCAAGACCATCGCCGCCATCAATGCCGCCGTGGACGCTGCCATCAAGGAGGGTGTGGCGAAGTTCGGCGGGAAGGTGCCGCCCAAGGGCGCTTTGAAGCTCCCGTTGCGCGATGGGGATGCCGAGCGGGACGATGAGGCGTACAAGGGGGCCTACTTCGTCAACGCCAACAGCACCACTGCGCCCCAGATCGTGGACAAGGCCGTCCAGCCCATCCTGGACCGGGCCGAGGTCTACTCCGGCTGCTACGCCCGCGTGTCCATCAACTTCTACGCTTTCAACACCAACGGCAACAAGGGCATCGCCTGCGGCCTGGGCAACATCCAGAAGGTCCGGGACGGAGAACCGCTCAGTGGCCGCACCTCCGCCGCTGACGATTTCGCCACCGATCTGGACGATGACTTCCTGTCTTAAGTCCATGTGCGCCGGGTGGCGGGGCTTCGGCCCCGCTGCCCTTCGGTGCAGAAAGGAGGCATCATGAAGAACCTGTCTATCGACATCGAGACCTATTCTGCCGCTCCGCTGAAAAAATGCGGTGTATACCGCTACTGCGCGGGCAGTTCCTTTGACATCCTGCTGTTCGGCTATTCGGCAGACGGCGGGCCTGTCCGGGTGGTGGATTTCACCGCTGGGGATCAGCTCCCTGCCGAAGTGCTGTCGGCCCTCACCGACCCTGCCGTGACCAAGTGGGCCTTCAACGCCCAATTTGAGCGTGTGTGCCTGTCCCGCTGGCTGGGGATGCCGGTGGGCGAGTATCTGGAGCCGGACTCCTGGCGCTGCACGATGGTGTGGTCGGCGACCCTGGGCCTCCCCCTCTCGCTGGAGGGCGTGGGCGCTGTGTTGGGGCTGGAGAAGCAGAAGCTGAAGGAAGGCAAAGACCTCGTCCGCTTTTTCTGCACACCCGCCAAGGATCGGGACGGCAATCCATACCGCCACCGCCCGGAGGATGCCCCAGAGAAGTGGGCGCGGTTCAAAGCCTACAACCTCCGGGATGTGGAAACGGAGATGTCCATCCAGCAGAAACTGTCCCGGTTCCCGGTGCCGGAGAATATCTGGGATGAGTACCATCTTGACCAGGAGATCAACGACCGGGGCATCGGTGTGGACATGGAACTGGTGCGGCAGGCCATTGGCATGGATGCCCGCTCCAAGAGCGAATTGACCGCCCAAATGCGGCGGCTGACCTCTCTGGCAAACCCCAACTCCGTCCAGCAGATGAAACAGTGGCTGGCAGACCACGGGCTGGAGATGGACAGCCTCGGCAAAAAGGAGGTCGCTGCCCTGCTGAAAACCGCTCCCGCGCCGCTCTCCGAGGTGCTGCTCCTGCGTCAGCAGTTAGCCAAATCCAGCGTGAAGAAATACACAGCGATGGAAACAGCGGTCTGCCCGGACGGGCGGGCCAGGGGGATGTTCCAGTTCTACGGAGCCAACCGAACCGGACGCTGGGCGGGGCGCATCATCCAATTACAAAATCTGCCCCAAAATCATCTCCCCGATTTGGCAGAGACCCGCTCGGTGGTGCGCTCCGGCGATTTCGAGGCCGTGGAGATGCTCTACGAGGATGTGCCGGACACCCTGTCCCAGCTCATCCGCACCGCCTTTGTGCCGCAGTACGGCAGGAAGTTCATCGTGTCCGACTTCTCCGCAATCGAGGCCAGGGTCATTGCCTGGTTCGCCGGGGAGCAGTGGCGGCAGGAGGTGTTCGCCAAGGGCGGCGACATCTACTGCGCATCCGCCTCCCAGATGTTCCATGTGCCGGTGGAAAAGCATGGCCGGAACGCCCATCTGAGGCAGAAGGGCAAGATTGCGGAGCTGGCCTTGGGCTATGGCGGCAGCGTGGGGGCGCTGAAAGCGATGGGCGCACTTGAAATGGGTGTGCCAGAGGAGGAACTGAAACCGCTGGTGGACGCTTGGCGGGCCTCCAATCCCCATATCGTTCAATTCTGGTGGGACGTGGATCGGGAAGTCAAGCGGTGCGTAAAGGAACGGTGCGCTACAGAGACACACGGCCTTCGCTTTACCTACCAGAGCGGATTCCTGCTCATCACCCTTCCCTCCGGCAGACGGCTGGCATACGTGAAGCCGAAGATTGGCGAGAACCGCTTTGGCGGCGAGTCCGTCACCTATGAGGGCGTGGGTGGTACGAAGAAGTGGGAGCGGCTTGAAAGCTACGGCCCCAAGTTCGTGGAGAACATCGTCCAGGCCACCGCCAGAGATATCCTCATGTATGCCATGCAGACGTTGCGGTGCTGCTCCATAGTGGCCCACGTCCATGACGAGCTTATCATCGAGTGCGACCGCAGGGTCGCTCTCTCCGCTGTGTGTGCGCAGATGGGCCGGACGCCACCTTGGGCGCAGGGTCTGCTGCTCCGGGCGGACGGCTACGAGTGTGACTTCTACAAAAAGGATTAGGAGGACTTTGGAATGTTCTATGTGAAAGAAAAACTCAGCGATTCTGCTGAGATCAATATCGAAATCCACGATGAGAATGTGTTCTGCCGCTGCCCCAAGTGCGGCTGTGAGGTGCCGGTCGATCTGGCGGAAATCCTGTCCGATGGTGTGAGCGACCTGTTCGGCACGGCGGTCTGCTGCGCCGAGTGCAGCAAGGAGGCCCGGAATGGCCAGTAAGCGCAATTCCGAGGGCTACTTCGATCCCACCGCATATGAGGCTCTCGTCAAAATCGAGCGGGAGGCGAAGCGGACCCGCACCTACCGCCCGCTGGTCTATGTCTGCTCCCCACTCTCCGGCGACATCGCCGCCAATCAGGAGAACGCCCGCCGCTACTGCCGTTTCGTGGTGGAGCGGGGCGGCATTCCCCTGGCCCCTCATCTGCTCTTTCCGCAGTTTATGGATGATACCAGTGCTGAGGAGCGCGATCTCGCCATCTTTATGGACATCGTGCTGCTGTCCAAATGCGACCAACTGTGGGCATTCGGAGAGCGGGTGTCCAAGGGCATGAGTATGGAGATCGAGAAGGCCAAGCGAAAGGGCCAGCCTATCCGCTGGTTCGATTCCAACTGCAAGGAGGTATTCCAATGAGCCAGCCGTTCACCCTTTACCGCTCGGACAGTCTGGGCCGCGCGTCCAACTGTATATACCCCCATGCCGTGGAGGTGACGGATTCCGCCTCTCTCGCCGCCGCCGTCAGCTTTGACTATGTGGCAGTGGAGTACAAAAACGGCTACCGCAACAACGCCAACTTCATCAAGACCAACTGCCTGATGCTGGACTGCGACAACGATCATTCCGAGGACCCCGCCGCCTGGATCACACCCCAAGTGCTGGCCGACTCCCTGCTGGATGTCGCCTTCGCCGTCCACTACAGCCGAAGCAACGGCAAGGTGAAGAACGGCAAAGCGGCGCGGCCCAAGTTCCATGTGTTTTTCCCCATCCCGGAGCAGACCGATCCCGCAGCCTACAGCGACATGAAGAAACGGCTTCAAGCCGAGTTTCCCTTTTTTGACTCCAATGCCCTGGATGCGGCCCGGTTCTTCTTCGGTACCTCAAACCCGGAGGTGGAGTTCTTTGACGGCTGCCTTACGCCAACCTCGCCTCCGGCAAGGAGTACGGGGCCGCAGGGCAGACCTTGGGCAGTGACACTCTGGTGTTCGAGGTGCGCTGGTGTGAGCGGCTCCGTGATCTGGACAGCACCAAATACCGCATCCTGTTCGGCGGCAGTATCTACAACATCACCTGCGTGGACGATGTGCAGTTCCGGCATGAAAAGCTGAAGCTCACCGCCCAGCGGGAAAGGCGGTGACAGTATGGCTCGTGACAGGGTATCCATCGACCAGTTCCCCGGCGCGGTCATGGCCCAGCTTGAGGAATATGTGTCCATGGCCTCGGACGAGGTCAAGGAGGCCGTCCGCACCGTCAGCGAGGATGTGAAGGCCGAGATACAGAGCCGCGCCCCCGTCAAGACCGGCAAATACAAAGCAAGCTGGACGGTTACCAAGGTGGAGGAAACGGCCCAATCCCTGGTGAATACCGTCCATTCGGCGAAGCACTACCGGCTGACCCATCTGTTGGAGAACGGCCACGCCAAGCGGGGCGGCGGCAGGACGCGCTCCTTTCCCCACATCGCCCCCGGCGAGGCCCTGGCGGAGAAAGAGCTGCTGGAGATTGCGGAAAGGAAGTTGCGATGAATAAATCGGATGTTCCCGCTCTGCTGGAGCGGCTGGGGTTCCCCTTTGCCTATGACCACTTTGCCGAGGGCGAGGGGCCGGAGTCGCCCTTTCTGGTGTACCGCTACCCCAGCGCCGACAACTTCGCCGCCGATGGGGTGGCGTACTTCAAGCAGGATGTCCTCCACATCGAGGTCTACACCGATAAGAAGGACCCGGCGCTGGAGGAACAGATAGAGGCCGCTCTGGATGAGGGCGGCA
>OFFX01002372.1_pt1 | contig 11834 bp, 12 predicted proteins | sample 1521511 | NCBI WGS metagenome assembly OFFX01 (sample SAMEA3504125, study PRJEB24116) | mouse gut metagenome | biome: mouse gut; feature: mouse-associated habitat; material: faeces | place: Denmark | collected 2011
CCCTGCCGCTCTCTACCTATAGTTTCTATGGAACGTATTCGGCGGATTACGGCACGATTATGGCTGGGCTTTTATTGTGCGTAGTGCCGATTCTGGTGTTGTATGTGGCACTGCAGAAACAGATTATCGGCGGCGTCGTTGCAGGGGCGGTAAAGTAAATAAGATATGGTATGGGAAAGGGGGCTTTTATTGCCCTCTTTTTTTCTTTCTCAGACCGGCCGGTATCTTGCCGGAGAGGAGAAGGAATAGTATAATGGTATCTTAATAGAATGGTGGTGGTTAAATATGAAGAGAGATAGATTGCATTTGAGGGCGCCGGGGAATTGGATGAATGATCCTAACGGGTTTATTTATTTTCAGGGGAAATATCATCTGTTTTATCAGTATTTTCCCTATGCCCCGGTGTGGGGGACGATGCATTGGGGACATGCGGTGAGCGAGGATCTGGTTCATTGGGAACATCTGGGGACGGCGCTGTTTCCCACGAAGGCATATGACCAAAACGGCGTATTCTCCGGGAGTGGGTTAGAGAAGGACGGGAAATTATATCTTTATTATTCGGCTGTGAAATATCTGGAAACGGATGAGGAGAATATCCATGTTGCGTATCAAGACCGGTATGAGACCAGCCAGGCAATGATTGTGTCCGAGGATGGGTATCATTTTGATAACTGGAAGGATAAGAGGAGGATAGTTCCGGTTATTTCAGATAAGGAGATTGGGGATAGGACGCATACAAGAGACCCCAAGGTCTGGAGGGATGGAGACACTTATTATATGGCGCTTGGAAGTACTTATGAGGAGCAAAAAGGGCGTGTGCTGTTCTTCCGGAGCAAGGATGCAAATGAGTGGGAATACGTGAACCAGTGCCGGGCGGAAGGGTTTGGAAGGATTTTGGAGTGTCCGGATTTGTTTCAAGTGTCCGGCAGTTATGTTTTTATTGGATCGCCCATGTATGCCACGGAAGATGGATTGGAGTATGCCCATCATGCAATGTGTGCTTTGGCCAAGTTTAGGTCTTTGGATTGCGAGATGGGACTGCTTTCAAAGAGCAGGCTGGTGGATTATGGAATGGATCTATATGCGCCTCAGACCAATGTGGACAAAGAGGGAAGAAGAGTGATGATTGGGTGGATGCGTATGCCGGAAGCGGTGGTAAAGGAAGGGGAGGAGCCATGGATAGGGATGATGAGCCTGCCGAGGGTCGTGGAGGTGGTGGATGGGCATATCTATTTCCGGGTGCATCCAGAGGTTGACAGATATTTTGAAGATGAGGTTCCGTTAGGGGAGCTGTATGCCGGAAAGCGTGCCGTAATAAAGCGTCCGGCATTGCGGCGTCCGGTATGTGGGAGGGAAGAACAGGAAGATGCCGGACAGGCTTGTGACGATGTGCCTTACCGCCTGAGGACAGAGCTTTGGGAAGGCGGAGAATTGAATATCGGCGGATACCGTCTTTGGAGGGAAGGAGATATTGTCAAGGCGGACAGAAGTCAGGTGTATAGAGGGCTTACCGGATATCGCCTGACAGGAAGTACGCCAAAGCTTGGAGGAAGGTGTGAGCTGGATATATTTATAGATGGGAATCTGATAGAGGTATTTGTCAACGGGGGACAGTATGTACTCAGCCATGTAGTATACGGGCTGGGGGATGAAATCGAAGGGCATATTGAGCATGTGTATGTAGGTAAATGAGAAGTCGTTGGAAAAGAGGAGTGAGATGGGGAGAGTAGAGAAATGTATGTCGGAGTGCATATTGTGTCCCAGAATGTGCCGCGCCCATCGGATGGCGCAAGAAACGGGATTTTGCCGGGAGACCGCAGAGCTTGTTGTTGCAAGGGCGGCGCTGCATATGTGGGAAGAGGAGTGCATATCCGGTGAGAATGGTTCCGGGACGGTATTTTTTTCCGGGTGCAGTCTGGGATGTATTTACTGCCAGAATCAGAATATTTCCAGGGCAAAAGCTGGAAAAGCGATTACAGTTGGAAGGCTTGCAGAGATATTTCTGGAATTGCAGGCACAGGGGGCGAATAATATTAATCTTGTGACGCCCACCCATTATGTCCCTCAGATTATTGATGCGTTGGAGCTGGCGAAAAAGGATGGGCTGCGCCTTCCGGTCGTATATAATACAAGCGGATATGAGAGGGTGGAAACACTGGGGATGTTAAGGGGGTATGTGGATATCTATTTGCCGGATTTCAAATATTTGGAGGAAGAGCTTGCAAGAGAATACTCCTATGCGCCGGATTATCCCGCGTATGCAAAGAGTGCGTTAAAGGAGATGGTTTCCCAGACAGGGGAGTTTCGGATGGATGAGGAGACGGGGCTGCTGAAAAGAGGGGTGGTTGTCCGCCATTTGGTACTTCCCGGGAAGGTCAAAAATTCAAAAGAAGTGATACGATATCTGCATGAAACCTATGGGAACCGTATCCTGATTAGTATCCTGAATCAGTATACGCCGATGCCGCAGGTAGAGAACCATCCGTTTCTTGGGCGGAAGGTGACGAAAAGAGAGTATGGGAAGGTCGTGGACTATGCTCTGGATATTGGCGTGGAATATGGGTTTATTCAGGAGGGAGGGACGGCGCGCCAGAGTTTTATCCCGGAGTTTGACGGGGAGGGGGTTTTGCCAAAAAGAGGGGGCAATTGACCGCAGCTTGCTGCGAGGTAGTTTATCGATAAAGAGTTGTACAAGAAAGAGTTTTTGCGAGAAAGATTCTGCATGGATTGAAAATCATGACCTGCTATGCTATCATAAAACTAGAGGAGGTATCCGGATGGCTGAAAAAGACATGGTTGAAAAAACGTTGGAATCGTACAACGATGTATTCGCAGATATTGTGAACGTACTGCTTTTTAAAGGCGCAGAGAAGATAAAAGAAGAAGAACTAAAGCCAGCCGTTGTGAAGTCTGTCTACAAAGTTGATCAGAAACTACGTGAGCAGGAGCGGGATACGGCAAAATATTCGAAAAAACACAACCTTAGGATTTCGCTCTATGGGTTAGAGAATGAAACCAGTCCGGAAGACGATGTACCGGTAAGAGTGTTTGGATATGACGGGGCAGCTTACCGAGATCAGATTTTCTATGAAAAAGGGGAAGACGGGAAGTACCGGAGGAATACCAATCCACGCTATCCGGTTATCACGCTTGTTTTATATTTTGGGACTAAGCATTGGAATAAGCCTACTACGATATACGAATGTGTGGCTGACAATTTAGACGAGGATATGAAGCCTTTTGTAACGAACCTCAAGATTAACCTGTTTGAGATTGCATTTCTGTCAGATGAACAGGTGGCTATGTTTAAGAGTGATTTTCGTATAGTAGCTGATTATTTTGTGCAGATTAGGAAGAATAAGAATTATATCCCTACAGACACGCAGTTTGGGCATGTAAAGGAAGTCCTGCAGATGATGTCTGTGCTGACAAAAGATAACCGGTTTGAAGAGGCAGCCAATGCTGCCATAGAAGGAGAGGTTGTAAAAGATATGTGCGATGTATTAGATTATGTAGAGAGACGGGGAGAGGAGCGCGGCGAAAAGCGGGGAGAAAAGCGCGGCGAGGAACAGGGAGAAAGACGGGGAGAGATGAAAAAGGCAAGGGAGATAGCCGTAAATTTAAAAGCGCGCGGTTTTTCTAACACAGATATCGCTGACTTAATTGGCGTAGAAATCGGAATCGTAGAGAACTGGTTTCCGGGTGGATTGGCAGCCCCGCAAAAGTAGTAAATTTATTTCAGAAAATATTCAGGCAAGCCAATTATCGCTATGGCGGTATGGCTTGCCTGAACTGTATAAAATCATCTCTCATTCGTTTCTCAAAACGTCTGAAGCGCCTCCACAATCTCCGTGAACTGCATCCCATGGGAGGCCTTTACAAGGATATTATCGCCTTCTTTGATAATCTCCCCCATAGCAGCCAGAAAATCCGCTTTGGACTCGAACCAGACCCCTTGCGTGGCGTCGGAACGATTCTCTGCCCCATCTACCAACTCTTTAGAAATCTTACCAATCCCGCACACAAGGTCAATCCCTTTTTCTGCCGCATAGGCGCCGACCTCTCTGTGAAGTTCCCCGGTATTGTCCCCCAATTCTCCCATATCGCCAAGAATAGCGACTTTACGTCCGAGCGCCATATCCAGTACGTCAATAGATGCTTTCATAGACACTGGATTCGCATTATAGCAATCATCTAAAATCATGAGACGTTCCGTCTTAATAATATTGTTGCGCCCCGGAATAGAAGGAAGCCCTTCAATCCCAGCCTTAATCTCCTCCGGCGTAAGTCCAAGGGCATAACCCACTGCCGCCCCCGCAAGGGCATTGGAAACCATATGGATGCCAGGCAGCGGAACGATACAGTTAAAGGAAATGTCCTCCGGAAGATAGATGGTACATGCAGTCCCTTTAAGCCCCTGCGGTCTCATATGGCCGGCGCGGAATGTATTCTCCTCCCCCATGCCAAAGAAAATGGGACTTGCGCCCTTAATGGGAGCAGTCTGGGATAAAAGGTCGTCATCCCCGTTCAGAATGATTTTCCCGCCGCTTTTCATATCCTGAATCATCTGTGTCTTTTCCCTGTAAATGCCTTCTCTGGTCTTAAAAAATTCCAGATGGGCCACACCGATATTCGTAATCACGCAGATATCCGGGCTTGCGACCGAAGAAAGGCGGCGCATTTCCCCGAAATGATTGACGCCCATCTCAAGAATCGCGACCTGATGTCCTTCCTCCAACCCGAAGATGGTAATCGGAAGCCCCCACTCGTTGTTAAAATTCCCCAGTGTCTTATGGACGGAGTATTTCTGGGAGACGACAGAAGCAATCATCTCCTTGGTGCTGGTCTTGCCCGCGCTCCCGGTAATGCCCACGACCTTGATATCGAAGGAATCCCGGTAGAGCTTCGCAATGTCAAGCAGCGCCTGACCGGTGGATTCCACAAGAATATAAGGAAAATCCGTCTCCCCAAGGTCTTCATGGGAAACCACGCATAGCGCTCCCGCTTTGACGGTATCAGGGATGAATTTATGGGCATTGACCTTCACCCCGTCAATGGCGACGAAAAGATAGCCGGGCTTCACCTTCCGGCTGTCGATTACGACACCTTCTACCTCCTGGCAAAAAAGACTTTCATCTCCGTAATAAGTCCCCTGACAGGCTTTTGTAATATTTTCAAGCGTAAGGTTCTTCATATAGTCACGCCTCCTTATGCCTCTGTATGGCTTACCGGACGAAGTCCATCGGCATGCATTGCGGTGTGCCCCTGGATATTCTCATTGGCGCCGTAACGTGCAAGGAACGACTCTTCGATAATCCGCTCACACAGCACGTCGTATGCCAGTCCGTCTGCCTTTGCAGCTTTGGGCAGCAGGCTTGCAGGAGTCATTCCCGGCAAGGCATTGACCTCTAAACAGTAGAAGCTGCCGTCCTCATCGTCAACGATAAAGTCAGCCCGAGAGTATACATCCATTCTGAGGGCCTCAAAAGCCGCTTCCCCTGCGCGCTGTATCTTCTGCTGTGTCTCCTCATCGATAGACTGGGGAGGACAAATCTCCTGCGCTCCTCCGTCTTGATATTTATTCTCATAATCGAAGAATCCGCTCTTAGGAATAATCTCCACCAAAGGCAGGGCCTTCCCGGCAATGATACCGCAGGCGAACTCCCGCCCTTTGATATACGGCTCAATGACAACTTCTTCTTCTTTGTCAATGTCAAAAGATTTATGTATTGCCTCTTCATACTCTTCCTCTGTATGTACAATATAGACTCCGATACTGGAGCCGCTTGCACAAGGCTTGATGACAAGAGGCAGATAGTAACCAAGTTCGGCAAGAGGCGTATCCTTAGTCTTTCTCGTGAGGGAAGTTCCCCGCGGGGTCGGCACACCGGACATCTTAAAAATCTGCTTTGCCACCAGCTTATTCATGGACAGGGAGCATCCAAGGGCATTCGGTCCGGTGTAACGGATGCCGAGAACGTCAAAAGTGGCCTGAAGTTTGCCGTCCTCCCCGATGGAACCGTGAAGCCCCATGAAAGTAATGTCAGCCATCTGGCACAGCTCAATTACATTTGGCCCAATCAGGCTGTCAGACTGATCCGGACGGGATTTTCTAAGAGCCTCAAGGTCTGGCGCCGTGGTCTTGATGCCCTCCGCTATCTCAAGCCCATGCCCCGGAAGGTCGAATACGTCTTCAAGCTTATCCGAATCACAGGGATATCCGAAAAACACATCCATCAAAAACACCTGATGACCTTTTTCCAGCAAAGTCTTGCAAATCCCTGCGCCTGAGGTCAGCGATACGTCGCGTTCCGGGCTGAGTCCGCCCGCTAATACAATTATCTTCATAAAAAATGTCTCCTTTTATTCGGTAATGCTCATCTGGTTCAGCAAAGCAGTCTTCACTTCGTAAAGCTTCGGCGATAGGTCCACATAGACCCGGTGAGGGTAGAACAGACGCTTCGTCTCTTCCCACAGCGTCTTCTTTTCCTGCCTGCAATAGTCCGCAATCTCAGTTACAGAAGGCGATTTGTAGATACATTCGCCGTTTTTGAAGACCGGCACAAGAATCTCGCGCATGGTGTAGGAGCCGCCCGGAAGTTTCGTCTTCTTCCACGTCTCGATTGGGTCGAACAAAAGCATATCTTCGCTGGTATCGAAGGTTTCCTCCGCAAAACAGATGAGGTCTGCCTTTACCTTTCCTGTTGTTTTATCATAGATTCTAAAAATAGTTTTGTTACCGGGATTGGTGATTTTCTCCGTGTTTTCGGAAATTTTTATCTTGGGGACAAATGCGCCTTCCTCATTCTGGATGGCGGCAAGCTTGTACACGCCGCCAAAGGACGGGTTGTCCTTGGAGGTAATCAGGTTCGTCCCCACGCCCCAGGAGTCGATGGCAGCGCCCTGCATCTTCAAGTCATGCAGAAGGTACTCGTCCAAATCATTGGAGGCACAGATGGACGCGTCGGTAAAACCGGCGGCATCTAACATCTTGCGGGCCTCTTTGGACAGGTAGGCAAGGTCCCCGCTGTCCAGACGGATTCCATATTTTTTAAATGGTTTCCCGGCGTCCCGGAATTCCTGGAATACACGGATTGCATTGGGGACGCCGGATTTTAAGGTATCGTAGGTGTCCACCAGCAAGGTGCAATTGTCCGGATACATTTCTGCGTAAGTCCGAAACGCCGTGTATTCATCCGGAAAACTCATAATCCAGCTATGGGCATGGGTTCCCATTACCGGGACGTCAAAGAGCCGCCCGGCAAGGACGTTGGAGGTGCCGACGCATCCGCCGATCATAGCCGCCCGTGCGCCGTACAATCCGGCGTCCGGGCCTTGGGCCCGCCTTAATCCGAACTCCATGATTCCGTCCCCGGAAGCGGCGAAGACGATACGGGACGTCTTGGTGGCGATGAGGGACTGGTGGTTAATGATGTTCAGGATTGCAGTCTCCACCAGCTGCGCCTCCATGATAGGAGCGATGACTTTCAATAAAGGTTCTTTTGGAAATACGACCGTTCCCTCGGGGATGGCATAGATATCACCGCTAAAATGAAAACCGCTTAAATATTGAAGGAAATCTTCGCTGAATATGCCAAGCCCCCGCAGGTAATCCACGTCTTCATAGGTAAAGTTAAGGTTCTTAATATACTGGATGACCTGTTCAAGCCCGGCGCAGACCGAGTAACCGTTGTTGCAAGGGTTCTGGCGGAAGAACACGTCGAAAATGACCTTCTCGTGCTGGCCCTTCGCATAATATCCCTGCATCATAGTCAGTTCATATAAGTCTGTCAGCAAAGTTAAATCTTGTCTGTTCATCTCTACTTTTGCTCCTTTGGCTGTTAAGCTGAATTTTTTCTATTATAGCACTTGTATGTGTAAATGTAAAATGTTGAATCGAAAAAAGAAAGATGAAACCAAGTAATTAAACAAAAAAGTAAAATCTTAGTGACTCATTAATAAAAATTTGTTTGAGGTCACTATTTGAATATCATGACCATAATTTGCATAATCAGCATCGTTAGTAATTAATATTGCGATATGTTGTCGTGCAATTTCGACAAGAAGCGAATCATTAAAATCGTATGAAAATCCGTATACGAAAATATTTTGACGATTCATTTGACTAAAACCGTCATCAATAAATATAAAATTGTCTGATATATCTGTTTTGATTATATCTAAAATGGCATTCATTTTTTTACGGTAATCATTTGTGGAACGATAATCCCTTTTGTAGTGTCTTTTGTTGCGTTTTGATATAATTTAAATTGAATTCTGATACACCTATTAATGAATTCAGATATTTGGATTGAGGAAATTAATAGATGCGATTTTTTCTTAAATAAATTTTCAAACAGCATTTCATATTTATTGCTTGTTGATTCAAAATCTAAAGGATAAAATAAATTCAATAAAATGTTAGTTATTTGTTTGCAGCTCATATATTTCACTATCAGAAATCAATATAAAAGATCCATTATTATGTTTAAGAAAATCTAATAATGTACTAAACCCAAGTCCGCCGGGAGCTTCCAATGCCTTTGTGGAGTTGCCTGGAATAATTGCCCATTTCAAAGCATTACTAGGGATATCCATGGAAGTAGTTCTTAAATACGACGTTACATTCTCAGAGATTGTTTTTCCTATATCAACAATGGAAAAGCACAAATTCATACTTTTCGGAAAAAATTGTCCGCACACATATAAATAAGAGCTATTGGCATGGTCAATCACATTATTGAACATTTCTAGAAAGTTATCTATAATACTATTTTTATAAACAGAATTCATTATTGGCAAATTATTACGAGAAAAAACATTTAGCAAAAGGTAGCGTTCAAAATCGCCTAAATGTTCATCACTGCTTTTATTTTAGGATGTAAATTTCGTAAAGCTATCTTTGCTGGTCAAGTGTATTGAGGATATGGTATAGTTCAATGAGTTTGCTATATGTGGCTTTATTGTTTTTCAAATTATTTTCAAAAGAAAAAATGATTTCATGTTGTTCAATCATTAGTTTTGCCCCATTATTTAATATTTTACTCTTATTATAGAAATATGTTAGTGTTTTTGGTAACTTTACTGCTCGTAACACACTAGGGTACTGTCTGCATTATATTCAGTCAAACCTTCTTGGCTATTCGCCCATCTGCCGCGTTGGATTTTCTAGCCGTAGCCACCGCTACGCCGTCGAAAATCTGCCTTGCATATGAACGAATATCCTGCGAAGTTTTGCCAAATAAAATGTAGACAGCACACTAGCAATTATTATAATAACGCATCGGTTTATCATCAAAATAAGTCTTCCAATGTTGCTATACAGCAGATTAAGGACAGACAATATCCGCAGTCGCCAACATGATTTTCGGGAGAAATCCTGTTGGTGGGCATTAACTATACCAATGACTGATTGCGGTTGATAGTTTCCTGTATTAAATTCTGGCAATAGGGCGCAATCCGTTTGCGTGTCTCCTTATCCAGCTCTTTGGGGTAGATTGGCTTGCCATATTCAATCACAACATGGGTCTTCTCAATCTTAGGGATATGCTGCTCGAACATGGTGTGCGTATTATTCAGGCTGATTGGCACGATAGCGCAGCCTGATTTCTCTGCAATCTTGAAGGAGCCGCTGTGGAAGGGGAGCATGCTGAGTTCTTCCCCGTCGTTGCGCGTCCCTTCCGGGAAAATGCAGATGGAAATTCCTTTTTTAATGTGGTCGATTGCTTCGAGGATGCTTTTCAGTCCCTCTTTCGGGTTATCGCGGTCTAAGAAGAGACAATACAGCCGTTTCATCCAGTCCCGGAGGATAGGGTAGCGGAGCATCTCCTTTTTCGCAACGTAGCCGGTCAGACGTTTACAGCGGGAATAGGTCAGCAGGATGTCAAAATAACTCCTGTGGTTTGCGATAAAGAGTACCGGTTCGTCCGGTACATTTTCTTTGCCGATTACGGTTACTTTTACTCCGGTAATCCATAAGATGACCTTAAACGCCCACTGTACCACACGAAGACAGCGGTAGTCGCTTGCTTCTTGATTGAAATGCTTCATGCATTTGCCAAGCGCCCATTCAATCACAAGCATGGGGATTCCGAACAGCAGGAAGGAAAAAAGGAAAAGGACTAGAAATATAAACCTAATCATCAGCTTCATCCTCCAATCCGGACGTCAGTTTATTTTCCCCATTGAAATCCGCCTCCGAATCCTCTTCCGTCAGAGGCTCCTCCTCTGCCTCCGGCATTGGAAGATGATACCTTCCATATAACACCGTATCCTCCCTGAGTGCCTCCGCCAGTTCCTCCCTAAGCGCCCCTTCCGAGAAGCGCCAGCTCCAATTGCCCGAAGCAGTCCCGGGAGTGTTCATCCTTGCCGAAGAGCCGTATCCCAGCACATCTTGGAGCGGAAAAACCACATAACCTGCGATACTGCCCAGTGCGGCTGCAATCAATTCCCGGCAGATTCTTGTGTCATCATCCGTACAGCGTACATACCGGCGAAGCCTGCGCTGACAGTCTTGGCTTAGGGTTTTGTACCAGCCAAGCGTGGTGTCGTTGTCATGGGTTCCTGTATAGCAGACACAGTCCGGGTCAGTGAACCGGTAAGGCAGGTAATCACTTTCTCCAAGGTTATCGAATGCAAACTGCAATACCTTCATACCGGGGAAATGGAATTCCTTTCGCAGTGCGTCTACCTCCGGCGTAATAATCCCTAAATCCTCCGCAATAATCGGAAGGTCGTCGCCCAGTGCATCCTGGATTGCATGGAACAGATCATATCCCGGCGCAGGAATCCATTTTCCATTAATAGCAGTCTTCTCGCCGTAAGGAATGGCCCAGTAAGACTCGAACCCGCGGAAATGGTCGATGCGCAGGATATCAAGGGACTTCAACTGATGCCGGATACGGGAAATCCACCATGAGAAACCTTCCTTCTCATGGACCTCCCAGTCATACAGCGGATTCCCCCACAACTGCCCGGTGGCTGAAAAATAATCCGGAGGGACGCCTGCGACTTTCAGAGGGAATCCTTTGGAATCTAACTGGAACAAATGCTGGTTTGCCCAAACGTCGGCGCTGTCCATGGAAACGAAGATGGGAATATCCCCGATAATCCTCACGTCGTGTTCATTGGCGTATGTTTTCAGTGCATGCCACTCTTTATAGAAGATAAATTGGAGGAACTGATAGAAACCAATCTTTTCCTTCAATGTACTGCGCAGTTTTTCCTTGAACTCTGGGGCGGGCATCCGATATTTGTCTTCCCATTCAAGCCAGCTTACCCCGCCGTTTTCCGATTTGCACGCCATGAACAGGGCGTAATCGTTAAGCCAGCCCTGCTCTTCCTGTATAAAATCCAAGTATTCTGTGTAAAGAGGAAGCTCCTTGGGACCTGCATTCATGAAATGTGCGTATGCCTTCTCATACACGGACTGCTTCCACGGAATAATGGCGCCGTAATCTACAGAATCCGGGCAGCAGGGCGGGACATCCGCAAGGTCGTCAGCCGTAAGAAGCCCAAGCTCCATCAAGTGGGCGGGGCTAATCAAAAGCGGCTGCCCCGCATAGGCAGAAAAACTCTGATATGGGGAATCCCCGTATCCGGTGTGGGTCAGGGGAAGAATCTGCCATAGATGCTGTCCTGCCTTTTTCAGAAAATCTACAAATCTGTATGCCGCATCTCCCAAATCCCCAATCCCGTATGGGGACGGAAGAGAGGTGGGATGCAGCAGAATCCCGGAAAGTCTCTCACTATTTTTCATAAAAATCTCCTTCATCCATTTTCATAATCACTAATAAAACCAATTATACTACAAAATTGGAATTTTTCCTAGAGTT
>OFFX01002382.1_pt1 | contig 11791 bp, 10 predicted proteins | sample 1521511 | NCBI WGS metagenome assembly OFFX01 (sample SAMEA3504125, study PRJEB24116) | mouse gut metagenome | biome: mouse gut; feature: mouse-associated habitat; material: faeces | place: Denmark | collected 2011
GCTCACTGAATACGCCTTCGCTATCCCCTCGGCATCATGGGTTGCTTCATAGCCTCGTACCAGTAGTTCCCGCGCTTCATTATGTAGCATACCATCATCTCCTGCCTCTGTTATACCACTGCTGTCAACTTTTGGCGTTATTTGTGATTGTTGCTATAGGGTCCCCGCTTCCCGTGGATTTGCGGTCCGCGATGAGATTTTTTGTTGACAGGGACGTCCGCACGAATGGTGTGCGGCTTTTATAAGCATGAATCGGACGGCTGTTGGCTTTACCTAAAGGTATTCCCTTCGGTCACAGCTCCGCATGCCTCTCACCCCCGCGTGATTCTCACACGACCCTGTCCATTGCCTGTGGTGCTTTGAACGCTCGGACTGTGGCGGCAGAGGAGTCTCATTATCCTGTCCACGCATCACTGCCCGTTTTTGAAAAAATTTTTACAAGATTTTTGACAGCGGAAAAATCCGGCAAAAATGCCCGGCTGGTTGTGAACCCAGCCGGGCATATAAAGTTAAACCGCTATCACGTCTGCCGATCATGCTGATCACTTTTCAGTGATACCGAGGCGGCGAAAATGTCCTATCTCGGATTCGTGTCAGCCCCCATCCATTATGATTTGGCCTTTTGGCGAGAATGTCTCTTCTTCAGCGAGGGCCATACCAGCATGACCACCGCCACCGCCAGCAGACATATCGCAATCGGGCGCGTAAACAGGGAAAACGCGTTTCCGTGGAAGGCCATGATGGCTGTGCGGAAGTTCAGCTCCACCGTAGGTCCCAGCACATAGCCCAGTGTCAGCGGCGCAACCGGAATCCCCACCTGCTGAAAGACATATCCCAATATGCCCATGACGAAAAAGACCCAGATGTCAAAAATCCGGTTGTTATTTGTCAGTGCGCCGATCAGGCACATCAGCAAGATCACCGGGAACATATAGTTCATGGGAGTGGACAGGATTTTAATGAAATACTTTAAAAACAGGATGTACATCAGGTACATCACCAGGCAGGCCACAATATAGGAAAAGTATATCGTGCCCACGATTTCCGGGTTGTTGTCGAACAGCGACGCACCCGGCGCCAGGCCATGGACAATCAGGCCGCTCATCAGCATCGCAGTGATGGTGTCGCCGGGGATGCCCAGCGTCATCATCGGAATCAGCGCGCCGCCGCATACGGCGTTATTGGCGCTCTCGGGGGCCACAATGCCCTCCGGGCAGCCGGTGCCGAACTTTTCCGGCTCCTTGGAGGAGTTCTTCGCCTGATTATAGGCCACCAGCGCCGCTGTGCTCTGCCCCACACCGGGCAGAATGCCAATCAGCGTCCCAATGACAGAGGATGTGAGCACCGTCTTTTTCAGTCCCCGAAAAGCGCCTCTTGCCGGAATGACCGTCCTCCGCTCACTGCTGGCCGTCCGCTGCATGGGACGGCCCAGGTTTCCCAGCTGCGTCAGGATCTCACCCAAGGCAAACAGGCCCATCAGCACTGTCATCTCGCTGAAGCCGCTGCTCAACCGCCACCATCCAAATGTGAATCGCTCCAGAGAGGAGAGCTTGTCCATGCCCACCATGGCCAGTATCATCCCAATCACCGCGCTGATCAAACCCTTGATCAGATCCTCGCTGCACAGTGAGACCACCACGGCCAGGCCCATGATCCCCAGGGCGAAGTACTCCCAGGAGCCGAACAGCAGGCCAAACCGTCCCAGGCTGGTGGCCACAAAGATCATGACTACACCGCTGAACAGACCGCCGATCAGGCTGGCGGTGGCGCCATAGCTCAGAGCCCTATAGGGCTGCCCATTCCGCGCCATGGGAGAACCGTCAAAGCAGGTGACAATCGCCGCCGCGTTGCCGGGGATATTCAGCATAATGGAGGCGATCAGGCCACCGGAGACACCGCCAACGTATATGGCAATCAGCGTGGCAATCCCTTGGGCAGGCGCCATGGCAAAGGTAAAGGGAAGCATCAGAGATACTCCCAGCGCCCCGGTCAAACCTGGAATTGCACCAAATACGATACCGCCGAACACACCCACCAGAAAGTAGACGATGGTAAGCGGATCGGAAAAGACTGCGGCTGCGCCGCTTAGAACTAAACCAAATGCCGACAAGAGCTCTCCTCCTTTAGAAACGGTTTGTCAAAAGCTGTTCCAAGCGGGAGTGGGCAGTTTCCGCCCACTCCCGGCGAGACCCGTCAGTCGTTTTCGTGGAGCCTTGCGTAGATCTCCTGGTATACACCGTAATAGTATTCGCCGTATTCGTGCATTTCCTGGTCCGTCATCCAGAAGGGGCTCTGGCCCAGCTCCAGCAGGCGGGCCTGGGTCTCCGGGTCGGCCACACAGGCCTCAAATTTCTCCGTCAGAGTATCTTTGATTTCCTGGGAGGCATCCGGGTGGATGTCCCAGCAGCGCGTCAGGCCTACCTGTAGGTCACAGCCCACCTCCGCCAGGGTGGGAACATCGGGCCAGAATTCCAGGCGCTCTGCCGCGCCTACGGCCAACGCCTTCAGCTCTCCGTTGTCAATACTGCTCTTGGCACCGGAGGCAAAGGAGCAGAATACGTCGGCATGGCCGCCCATCACTGCCGCGCGGCTCTTGGAGGCATCGTCATAGGGGACGTAGTTGAAGCTCACACCCGCCACGGTCCACAGGTTCTCAGAGTTCATCTGGTTGAAGCCGCCTGCGCCTACACAGGCCCAGTTCAGCTCGCCCGGATGGGCCTTCGCGTACTCGAACAGCTCCTCAATGGTCTGGAAGGGGGAATCGGCCGCCACGGAGATGCACAGAGGATCGTACACAAAGCATCCCAAATAAGTGAACTGCTTGTAGTAGTCCTCCGTCAGCTGGCCGGAGACCAGGCCGGAGGCCATCACCTCAGGGGAGTGCATAAACAGTGTATAGCCGTCCGCACTGCCCTTGTCCTTCATATACTCGATGGTGGCTGCGGAATCGCCGGAGGTGTTCTGGATCACGATGGTCCAGCCGTACATCTCCTGCAGACGGGTCGCAATCGTCCGAGCCGTCAGGTCGTGCTCACCGCCGGCGGAGAAGGGGACGATGACGGTAATTGCCTTTTCCGGGTATCCCGCGTCCCCGCTGCCGGAGGCGGGGGCGCTTCCGCCGGTGCCGTCCGCCGGCTCATTCGAGGGGCCGGCCCCGCAGGCGGCCAGGGACAACGTCAAGATCAGCGCAAGGAACCATGCCAATGTCTTCTTCATCATGTTCATCCTCCTGTAAATATTTTTTGTCTATGTGTGGCTGTATACACAGTCTGCACCGAGTCATCTCCAGAGGCCCCCCGGCAGTCTGACCCCCAGCAGGACGTTGAAGAGATAGTAGACCACTGCCACGGTGATCGCTGTGATCGCTCCGCAGATCACGATCTCCCGTACCAATGCTTTGTCCCGGAGTTTTGTTCCCTTTGATTCCACGGTAAAGAATGCCAGCAATGCCGCCAGAAACAGCACAGAGCTGATTACAAATCCCAGAGTGTCCAGCAAGGCGATATAAGCCGCGATGATCAGCACTGTGACGCCGACACGCTTGGTCACGATGCGGCTGGCCGCCCCCTCCGGTCTGGATCGCAGGCTCCGGATCACCAGAGCCGCGGACAGAATCCCCAGAATCCCTGTCCAGAGCAGAATATACGTATCCGCCCGGGCCAGGAAGTATTTTGCGGACGCGTCCTGCATTATATAGGCATATACAAAGCTGACCACGCTGAACAGCAGCAGGATGCCGCCCAGGATCAGATCCTGTACCCATTTTTTCAAGTCCGCCTCTCCTCGCTTTCCAGCATCCGCACATAGTCCGCAATTTCTGCCCCTGTGGCTATCCATATGTTTTTGCGGGCGATCTGCTCCAGCACGGTGCGCAGCATAAACATTCTCCCCGGAGAGCCGATGGTCTGGGGCGTTACCGACAGGACATAGCAGTATCCGCCGTCGTAGGACGCCTCCAGCTCCCGGAGCCAGTTGTCCAGCACGTCGTCGTAGATCGCCACCCGGTCGTTCCCTGCCGGGAAACTGTCTCCCCAGGCCAGATAGGGGAAGTCAATCAGTTCCCATCGGGTGGGGATTTCCACAAGGCTGGTCCGTTCTCCATTCACCTCTGCCAAATAGGGGATATCGTGGTCGAAGAAGGAACTGTCATAGCGGAAGCCGGCCTCGTGAATCAGAGCCAGAGTCTCCTCCGTGCATCCCCCCTCAGGCAGACGAAAGCCTGCCGGGGAAGTACCGGTGACAGATTCCAGAATCTCTGATCCGCGTTTCAGAATCTCTCTTTGCTGCTCTGGGGGCATTCCGGTAAAGTCCTCGTGGCGGTAGCCGTGCAGCGCGATCTCGTGACCGGCGGCGATCACCGTCTCCAGGGTCTGCGGATATACCTCCGCAAAAACGGCAGGCGTAAAAAAGGTCGCTTTGACCTGATACTCGTCCAGCAGGCGGAGAATCCGGGTTATGCCCCGCCTGGGCCCGTATTCGCCCATAGAGCGGTGCTTTGGCGTATCATATTTCTTGGGATCCATGGAGAGCCAGATAAATTCCGCGTCCAGCATCACGCTCAGCATCGCCGCGGACTGGCAGCCCTCGGGCCACGTGATCTCCCGTCTCATCCTTCACCCTCCTTAATCATTGGCCAGCCACCAGTCGGCAATCTCCTCACCGGTGGCAAACCAGACGTCGCCCTTGTCCAACATATAGTCCAGCAATTCCTCCAGCAGATAGGCCCGGCCGGGGATGCCGATGATTTGCGGATGCAGCATGAAGGTCATGCATCCTCCCTCGCTGTAATAGCCGTCAAACTCGTGCTTCCAATTGGACAGCACGCCCCGGTAGCTGGAGATCCGGCTCTGTCCCTTTGGCTGCGGCGGATTGAAGCTGTAGACAAAGAAGGGATAGTCATCCAACTCCCACCGGGCGGGAATCTCAATGAAGTCAGACTCCCGTCCGTTGAATACCGTGCGGTAGGGCCTGTCATCCCCCCGCATGGAGCTGGAGTATTTGAACCCAAACGTCTCATACCAGATCTGAGGGGCGTCCATCTGAAAATCACTGGATGTGGCGACGTACCCCACGGCTTTTCTGCCGATTAGCCGCTGAAAGGTCTCCTGCGCCCGTTCGATGACCTGCATCCACTCCTCCCGGGGCCGGTCTGTATACATCTGCCCCTCATGGTCGAAGCCATGGAACCCGATCTCGTGGCCGCAGGCGTCGATCCTTTTTACCATCTCCGGGTACCGCTCCGCAATTTGGCCGGGGATGAAGAAGGAAGCGGGAATGTGCTTCCTGTCCAGCAAATCCAGCAGGCGGTCTACTGAGCGCGTCGGCCCGTATCTTCCATAGGATCCCCGCCGCGGCGAGGGATGGGCGGGGTCGCGGTTGTACAGAGACTCTCCATCTATGTGGATGGTCAGCAGCACCGCGCACTTGGCGTGGTTCGGCCACCGGACAGGCCCTTCCTGATTTTGAGACATGTCAGTTCCTCCTCCCAGAACTTTTGTGCAGTTTATCCGGATTTCCTGACTTTAACTTACCACGGGAATGTGAAACTGTCCAATGCAACTATTCATATAGGACTTATATAAAAATTTGCATATCTGGCCCTTTCCGCGGGAAGCACTACTTGCAATCAGAAGTTATACCGTGATATGATACCATCATACATCATCGGTTTCGGCATGAGAGGGGGAGCTTTATGATCTACAGCAAATACAAGTACATTGCGGCTGTAGCCGAGCTGCGAAGCATCTCAAAGGCCGCGCAGAAGCTCTATATCTCCCAGCCGGCGCTGACGCGGATCGTTATGAATATCGAAGAGGAACTGGGTACGCCCCTGTTTAACCGCGCCGCTCTGCCCATCCAACTGACCTATGCCGGCGAGCGCTATCTGGAGGAGGCCCGCCGGATCCTGGCCATCGACAGCTCCCTGCGCAGGGAACTGCAGGAGATCTCCGAGATGAAGCGCGGCCTGCTGAAGATCGGAACCAATTACGCCGCCAGCAATCTCTGGCTTCCCCACATCCTCCCGGTTTTCCACCGGGAATATCCGGGTATCACGCTCTCCCTGATTCAGCAGAACTCCCTGCTCTTTGAGGGAGATCTGATGAAGGAGAACATTGACCTGGCCTTTACCACTTCCTCCGCATCCTCCACAAATTTGACATATGAATACCTCTCCTCTGCCAGAATCCTGCTCTTCATTCCCGCGGACCACCCGATTCTATGGGGGAGAGACCTGAGCGGAAACAGTATTGACAATATTCTCACTCTTCCGCCGGAGGTTCTGAACGGCCAGGACTTTGTCCTTCTGCATCCCACGGACGGCTTCGGCTTCACGGTGGCAGGGATGATGAAAACCTCCGGCATCCACCCGGCCAATGTGCTCTATGCCCCCAGCATTGTGGCCTGCTACCGGATGGCGGCCTCCGGTATGGGAATCACTTTTGCCACACCCTATGCTACCCGTTACACACTGCCCGGCCTGGTGCCCGCCATTGCGGAGCTCTCCACGCAGGCCGCCTACGAACACAATGCCATCGCCTATTCCCGCAAGAAAAAGCTCAGTGCCATCGAACAGCGCTTTATCGCCATTGCCAAGGACAAGATCTGCAATGCGCCTTTGCTCCAGCCCCTGTGCAGCGCTCAGTGGCTCAAGCTGAAGACACCCCCCTATGACTCCTCTGATTTTCGGGATTTTGCCTAAGCCTTGTTTGATAAATGGCAGAATGACCAACGGCGAGAGATTTTTCTCCCAGTCAGGGCGACTTGGCTTAAATCCAAAACGGATTTTCAGCCAAGTTGCCCTGACTGGAAAGCACCCAAGACGGTGGTCTGGTATTTTCCAAATAAGTTGGCTCCCGCACGGAACCGAGAGAGCGGCAACCATTTTATCCCATGGGCAGAAAGGTTATAATCCCTATGCAGAATCGGTATTTGACATAGAAGGAAACATTTTGATACTATCTTCCTAGGGAGGGATGTTGAGATGCCATTTTTCTTGACACTGGCAGTCGCATCCGCCGTGGGGTTTTTGTTTTTAAAGGGAAAGGTCCCCGGCGGTGTGATGGTGGGGGCGCTGGTAGGCACCGTGGTTCTGAACGTCGGTGCCGGCCTGGCCTATATGCCTGCCGCGGCAAGAACAGCCGCCCAGATCACTGCCGGGGCCTTTATCGGAGCCTCGATTCGGCGCAGCGATGTGCGGAGGATGCCGAAGCTGGCAAAGCCGGCGGCGATCCTCCTTTGCAGTATGCTGGTCTTAAATCTGGTATTGGGGGTGATCATTCATGCCACGAGTGGGTTGGACTGGATGACATCCTTTTTTTGCGCTGTCCCGGGGGGAATGAGCGATACGCCTATCATTGCCGCTGAGATGGGTGCGGACGGGGCCACTGTCGCCTTCATGCAGTTCTTCCGCCTGTTGGGCGGCGTGGGGATATTTCCCGCCATCATCCTGTTGGCCACACGACGCGAGGTGCCCGCGGAGCACTCCGTGCCGCAGGAGGAGGCCGCTGTGCCGAATGTGTCAGCCCCCTCGGTGTCCGCGACGGTCGCCGTCGCGGCTGTCTGTGGAATCGCCGGCAAGCTGTCGGGCATTCCGGTGGGCACGCTCATTTTCTCCATGGCCGGGACGGCGGCGCTGGGACTGTTCACCGGCCGCGCGGTGATCCCCATGTATCTGAAGCGGACTGCGCAGGTGCTCTCCGGAGCGTATATCGGCAGTTCCATCGGCCTGCAGGAACTGCTGGACCTGCGCCATTTGATTCTGCCTGTCTGCCTGCTGGTAGCGGCCTATCTGCTTAACTGCTTTTTTGTCAGTGCCATGCTGCACCGTTTTTGCGGCATGACGCGCCGTGAGGCCATGCTTGTGGCCACGCCCGCCGGCGCCACGGATATGGCCCTGATCTCCGGCGACCTGGGCATCTCCAGCCTGGACCTGAACGTACTGCAGATTATTCGGATGATCACCGTTGTGTCCATTTTCCCCCAGATCATCCGTCTGACCGTTATGTTGATTTAGTGGCCCCTTTAAAAATGCGAATCAAGAGAGGGACGGGCTGTTTGCTGGTTTCACGGCAAAGGCGCCAGGGCCGCGCGCGAATCCTCGATTGCGAGTGTTTGCGTAGATAAACATTTATGGCCTATGGGGACTTTTGAGAGCGCGCGGCAAGGAATTCCGCCTCTGCGGAGGCGGCCAAAGGGCTTTGCCCTTTGAAAAGGCCGGTGAAACTTTTATGTGCGCTCCGCGCTCTTTGATTCAACCCTTGATTTGCATTTAAAATTGCCAAAACGCCGTGATTTGGCTTGAAAGCCGCCTTGATCCGGGAGCTTTCCGGTTTATCAAACGCAAGGGAAGTGAGGCATATCGAATACGGATATGAACTGTGCGCCGGGTGGCCGCTTGAGGGGCGGGCGCTGGCAGAGCTTCAGGCATTCCTGGCAGAGATGGGACTCACCTATGCTCCCGGCATCGACCATTCTGCAGTCATCCGGGACGAGGCGGGGCGCATTGCCGCCGCGGCCTCTCTGGACCGGGACATGATCAAGTGTGCCGCCGTACGCCCCGACCTGCAGGGCACCGGTCTGATGGCCAGCCTGATTACCCATCTGCGGCAGGAGTCCGTCAGCCGCGGAGGGGACAGCCTATTCCTCTATACCAAGCCCCAAAACAAAAGACAGTTCGCGGAGCTGGGCTTTTACGAGGTGGCCGGGACAGAACAGGTTCTGCTGATGGAGGACTGCCGCGGGGGCCTCGCGGCGTGGGCCGAAACCGTCCGGGACCCCCGCGCCTGCGGGTGCGTCGGCTGTCTTGCTGCAAACTGTGATCCCATGACGCTGGGGCACCGGTACCTGATCGAGCAGGCTGCCGCCCGGTGCGATACGCTGTACCTGCTGGTGGTATCGGAGGATCGCAGTGCCGTCCCCGCCGCGCACCGCAGTCGCATTGTGGAGCAGTCTGTCAAAGACCTGTCCAATGTGGCCGTGGCGGAGACCGGGCGGTATCTCATCTCCTCTGCCAGCTTTCCGGACTACTTTTTAAAGGAAAAGCGGACAGCGGCGGTGGCCTGGTGCGGCCTGGATATTGCGGTATTCTGCCGGTTGGCCGGAATGCTGGGCATTTCCCGGCGCTTTGTCGGAACAGAGCCCCTCTGCCCGGTGACGGCGGCTTACAACCGCGCCATGGCTTCCGCTCTTCCCCAGGCGGGGGTGGAGCTGGGGGAGGTTCCCCGTCTGGAGCAGGATGGCGTACCCGTCAGCGCCACTGCCGTGCGGAGGCTGATCGCCGATGGGCGCTGGCGGGAAATTCGACCCCTGGTGCCGCGGGCCGCCTATGATTACTTTTCCCGGGAGGAAAACAGGGACCTCTTTTTGCAAAGGTACCGGCAGAGTTTCACGGAAACGGATTATATCATTGACAGCAGATGGGAGGAAGGTAAATGGAATTGAAGAAAACGGCTGTGGCCGGCACCATGGAGTCCAGCGACATCATGATCACCGTGGAGCCGCGGGAGAGCGGCGGGATTGCGCTGGAGCTTACCAGCTCCGTGATGAAGCAGTACGGCCGCCGGATCGAGCAGGTCATCCGGGAGACGGCGGCAGAACTGGGCGTGGAGCACGCCCTGATCCGCGCGGTGGATAAGGGCGCTCTGGACTGCACGGTGCGGGCCCGCGCCGCCGCGGCCCTCTTCCGGGCGGCGGAGAGTGAGAACGATGTCTGGGAGGTGGGCAAGTGAACGGAAAGCGATATGAGAAGGACCGGCTGCGCCGCAGCATGATGTTCGTCCCGGGCAACAACCCCGGCATGATCGCCGATTCCCGGATCTACAAGGCGGACAGCATTATGTTTGACCTGGAGGACAGTGTGTCCCTGGCGGAGAAGGACGCGGCGCGCTTCCTGGTGTACCAGGCGCTGAAGACACTGGACTTCGGGAAGAAAGAGATCGTGGTCCGGGTCAACGACCTGGGCAGCGGCCTGGGAGTGCGGGATCTGGAGGCGATCATCCCGGCGGGTGTCCAGGTGGTGCGCCTGCCCAAGACGGACGGGCCCCAAGACGTGGTGGACTGCGAGCGGGAGATCGCCAGAATCGAACAGGCCCACGGCATCCCCGTGGGCGCTACGGGAATGATGGCCGCCATTGAAAGCGCCAACGGCGTTCTCAATGCCCGGGAGATCGCCCACGCCTCGGACCGCCTCATTGGCATTGCCCTGGGGGCGGAGGACTATGTAACCGACCTGAAGACCGTCCGCTCAGACGGCACGGAGCTGTTTTTCGCCCGCAGTATGATCCTCCACGCCGCCCGCTCCGCCGGGATTGCCGCGCTGGACACGGTCTATTCCGACGTCAACAACGAAGAGGGCTTTTTGGCAGAGGTGGAGCTGATCCACAAGCTGGGGTTTGATGGAAAATCCGTCATCAACCCCCGGCAGATCGAACCCCTTCACCGGGCGTTTGTTCCCGGCGAGAGAGACCTGCGCAAGGCCTATGATGTGATCGCCGCCATCGAGGAGGCCAACGCGCGGGGCAGCGGCGTGATCAGCCTGAACGGAAAGATGATAGACAGGCCCATTGTTCTCCGCGCCCAGCGCCTCATCGCGCTGGCGGAGGCGGACCGTATCGCCAGGGAGGAGTAAAGAGATGGACGAATTGCTGCGTACGATTCCCCACATTGACCTGATCGCCCATCGGGGTGTGTTTTCCGGCGCCGCTCCAAAGCGGACGGAGACCTTCCGCGCCCGCTCCGGCAAGGACAACAAGGTCCTGCCCTCTCTGGAGGATGCCGTCCGCGCCGCGGGACTGCGGGACGGTATGACCATCTCCTTCCACCACCACTTCCGGGGCGGAGACCATGTGGTCAACCAAGTGCTGGACACCCTGGCGGACATGGGCTTCCGGGACCTGACCCTGGCGGCAAGCTCTCTGGCGGATGTCCACGCATCCCTGATCCGCCACATCCAAAACGGAGTCATCACCCACATTGAGACCTCGGGGCTCCGGGGCCGGCTGGCGGAGGAGATCTCCCGGGGACTGCTGGAGTGTCCTGTGGTGTTCCGCAGCCACGGCGGGCGGCCGCCATCGGCAGCGGTGAGCTGCACATCAACGTGGCCTTTCTGGGAGCCCCCTCCTGCGATCCTTACGGCAACGCCAACGGTTACAGCCGGGATGACGATACGTCTATCGCCTGCGGCTCCATGGGGTACGCCCGGACCGACGCCAAGTACGCCGACAAGGTCATCATCCTCACCAACAACCTGGTCCGCTATCCGAACGCCCCTTGGGCAATCCCAGAGTACGATGTGGACTATATTGTGGTGATGGACGACATAGGCGATCCCGCGGGCATCATGTCCGGGGCTACCCGGTATACGAAAAACCCCAAGGAGCTGCTCATTGCCCAGACCGCGGCCAGTGTGATCGACGCCGCCGGGTACCTCTATGATGGTTTCTCCATGCAGATGGGCTCCGGCGGCGCCTCTCTGGCTGTGGCCCGTTTCCTGCGGCAGATGATGCAGGAGAAGAATATCCGCTGCCGCTTTGCCCTGGGTGGCATCACGGGACAGATTACCGCCATGCACGAGGAGGGCATGATCGACCGCATTCTGGACGTGCAGAGCTTTGACCTGGACGCGGCCCTGTCTCTGAAGAAAAACCGCTTCCACCACCAGATCGATGCCGTGTATTACGCCAGCTTCCTCTCTGCGGCGGCAGTGGATCAGCTGGACTTTGTGATCCTCTCGGCCCTGGAGATCGACACGGACTTCAACGTCAACGTCCACACCGACTCCAACGGCTATATC
>OFFX01002388.1_pt1 | contig 11767 bp, 10 predicted proteins | sample 1521511 | NCBI WGS metagenome assembly OFFX01 (sample SAMEA3504125, study PRJEB24116) | mouse gut metagenome | biome: mouse gut; feature: mouse-associated habitat; material: faeces | place: Denmark | collected 2011
TGCGTAAGAAGGTTTTTATCTGCAGCCCCTTCCGCGGCGACATGGAAGGGAATGCGAGAAGGGCGGCTGTCTACAGCCGCATGGCGTGTGAGGAAGGGTACCTGCCCATTGCGCCGCACCTTTTATTCCCTCAGTTCTTGAACGAGGGGATAGAGGAAGAGAGGCGGCTCGGCATCGCTATGGGGATGGAGCTGCTCGCCCTCTGTGATGAGGTGTGGGTGTTCGGGGAAGCCACCGAAGGGATGGCGGCGGAGATCGCATCTGCCACAGAGCAGGGAAAGATAATCATTTTTAAGGAAACGGAGGGAATGTAAATGGGAAGTGAATTGTTAAGGATTGCGGAAGGTTTCTCCATCGTTGCGGAAGGTCTGCGGGGCCTTGCCAAAGCGGAGGGCGGCACGAAAGAAAAGACGGTGAAAGCACAGAAAGCGGAAAAGCAGGAATCTGTGGCAGAAGTACAGCAGGAATCCCCTGCCACGCTGGAGGGCATCCGCGCACTGATGGCGCAGAAGACCCAGGAGGGGAAATCGAAGGAAATAAAGGAACTTTTGCAGAAGTACGGCGCGGCGAAGCTCTCGGCGGTGAAGCCGGAGGACTACCCGGCGCTGATGCAGGAAGCGCAGGTGCTGTGATGGGAAGACACGCATTGCTTTCCGCATCTTCCTCCAAGCGGTGGCTTTCCTGTACGCCTTCCGCACGATTGGAGGAGCAGTTTCAGGAGGAATCTGGCGGCAGCGTCTATGCCGAGGAAGGCACCGCCGCCCATGCCCTTGCGGAGCATAAGCTGAAAAAGGCATTAAAAAGGCGCTCCAGGCGCCCGGTGTCTGATTACCACTGTGACGAGATGGAGGAATGCACGGACGGGTATGTGGCCTATGCGATGGAGCAGGTGGAGCTTGCAAGGCAGGAATGCAGCGACCCTGTCGTCCTGATCGAGCAGCGGCTGGACTATTCCGCCTATGTGCCGGAGGGGTTCGGCACCGGGGATTTACTGATTGTCGCGGATAAGGTGCTGACCGTCATCGACCTGAAATACGGGAAGGGCGTGGCGGTGGATGCGGAATGGAACCCGCAGATGATGTTATATGGTCTTGGCGCACTGGAGCTGTTCGATGCCCTTTATGACATTGAAACCATCCGCATGGTTATCTACCAGCCGAGGCTGGAATCCGTCAGCACATGGGAGATTTCCGTAAAGGACCTGATGGAATGGGTGGAGATGGAGTTAAAGCCAAAGGCCGTGCTTGCCATCAAGGGAGAGGGCGAGTACCATTCCGGCGACTGGTGCCGGTTCTGCAGGGCGAAGAACACCTGCAGGGCGAGGGCGGAGGAATATTTAAGGCTGGCGCAGATGGAGTTCAAAGCCCCGCCGCTATTGTCAGATGAGGAAATTGCGGAAGTCCTGAAAGTGGCGGACGAGCTTGCCAAGTGGTCTGCGGATGTCTACGCCTATGCACAGGACGAGGCGGTCACGAAGGGTAAGAAGTGGGCCGGCTTTAAGTTAGTCGAGGGCAGGAGCAACAGGAAATACACGGATGAGGAGGAAGTGGCACAGGCGGCGCAGAAGGCCGGGTACACGGACATCTACAAAAAGACGCTCATCGGCATCACGGAGATGGAGCGGCTGCTTGGGAAGAAGAAATTTGCAGAGATACTTGGGAAGCTGGTCTACAAGCCCCAGGGCAAAGTGACCTTAGTACCGGAATCAGATAAAAGGCAGGAGATTGCCGCAGCAACCGCAGAGGCGGATTTTAAGGAGGAATGAATACCATGAGTAATGAAAATGCAAATTTGACAAAAGTGATCGTACCGTGCAGGTTTTCCTATCTGCACTGCTGGGAGCCCAACGCAGTGAGCGATGGGGACCCGAAGTATTCCGTATCGGCCATCATACCAAAGTCGGACACGGAGACCATCGAGAAGATCAAGAGGGCAATCGAGCAGGCGAAGAAGGATTCCGTCTCCAAGTGGGGCGGCAAGGTCCCGGCGAACCTGAAACTGCCTTTAAGGGACGGCGACATTGACCGCCCGGAGGATGAGGCGTATGCGGACAGCTATTTCTTCAACGCCAACAGCAAGCAGGCGCCGCAGGTGGTGGATAAAAACGTACAGCCCATCCTTGACCAGTCGGAGGTGTATTCCGGGTGCTATGGCAGGATCAGCGTGAACTTCTACGGCTTTTCCACCAACGGCAATAAGGGAATCGCCGCAGGGCTTGGCAACATCCAGAAACTGCGTGACGGGGAGTCGCTGGGCGGCAGGACGAACGCGGAGGATGACTTTGACGCGGTGGAAGTGGATGACGAGGAAGATTTTCTTGGATAAGGGAACCGGGGCGGCGGGGAACTGCCGCCCGTCATCCAAAATGATGGAAAAGGAGTGGTTTTTTGGAGAAGGAAATATGGAAAGATATTCCCGGCTATGAAGGGCGGTATCAGGCGAGCAGTCTAGGGAGGATTAAGAGCCTGAAAAGAAAAGTAAGGGGTGAAAATCCATACACGCGCAAAGAGTTTTTTCGTACAGTGCCGGAACGTATCTTAAGACCGGGGAGGTTTTGTAAGTGCGGTCATGTGTCGGTGGTTTTAGGACACAAAACGGCAGGAAAGCCAGTCCATCAATTGGTTGCATTTACTTTCTTAGGTCCGAGACCGGAAGGGCTGGATATCCTCCATATCAATGGGAATCCGTTAGATAACCGTGCGGAAAATCTGATGTACGGTACACGGACGGAAAATATTCTGGATGTATATTTTCAGGGAAAGGCATGGAGAAAACTGACCATTTATGATGTGGTGGAGATTAGAAAAATGCTGAAAGCTGGTATGACTGGTGCAGATATAGCTTTAAAGATGGGAGTTTCTCAGGACTGCATTTCAAAAATAAAACGGAGGAAAACATTTTCATGGTTGCCGGAAAATATGGAGTTTTGAGCGCCGATATTGAGTGCTTCAGCGATGTGGATTTGATCAAATGCGGGGTATACGCCTATGCGGACAGCCCTGCTTTTGAGATTTTACTGTTTGCCTATTCCTTTGACGGAGGGGAAACACAGATCATAGACCTTGCGCAGGGGGAGAAGCTCCCGGCAGAGGTGGAGGAAGCCATCTTTGATGTGTCAGTGACCAAGACGGCATACAACGCCAACTTCGAGCGAACCTGCTTATCAAAATATTTTGGGAGGTACATTCCCCCGGAGTCCTGGCATTGCAGCGCGGTACAGGCGGCCATGCTCGCCCTGCCCCGGTCTTTGGAGGATGTTGGCAGGGTGCTTGGTCTGGACGAGCAGAAGATGAAGGAAGGGAAGGACCTTATAAAATATTTCTGCGTCCCCTGCAAGCCCACAAAGGCAAACGGCGGCAGGATGCGGAACCTCCCCTGCCATGCGCCGGAGAAGTGGGAGCTTTTCAAGACCTACTGCAAGAGGGATGTGGACGTGGAGAAATCCATCCGCAGGAAACTGCATAATTTCCCCATCCCGGAAAGCGAGATGGAACTGTACCGCTTAGACCAGCGCATCAATGACCGTGGCGTTCTGGTGGATATGGGATTGGTAAAACAGGCCATTGCCTGTGAGCGGCTCCATAAAGAGGTTGTGACGAAACGCGCCTATGAACTGACCGGGCTGGAGAATCCCAATTCCGTGGCGCAGCTCAAAGGCTGGCTTGGGGATATGGGGATGGAGGCGGAGAGCCTTTCCAAGAAAGCGGTGGCGGAGATGATAGCGGAGACGGACGGGGAAGTGGAGGAACTGCTCAGATTAAGGCTGTTGATGGCAAAAACGTCCGTGAAGAAATATGAGGCTATGGAGAGAAGTGTCTGCTCGGATGGAAGGATACACGGGGTTTTACAATTCTACGGTGCAAATCGCTCCGGACGGTGGTGCCTGACCGGGGATCATGAAGTCCTGACTCCCGATGGATGGAAAAGGTTTGATGAATGGAGCGGTGGGGAGATCGCTTGCTGGAATCCGCATGGGGAGGCTGTGAGTTTCCAAAAAGCGGAGGCTGTGCAGTTTGATTATGACGGATTGATGTATGAATACAGCGACAGCCGTATCAGCCAGTTAAGCACGCCCGACCACAAGATGTATACCAAGAAAAGATATGACGGTCCGTGGATAGAAGATACTGTTGAAAATATGCAGAAATACCGTCCAACAATTCCTTTCACTGGTTTCCGCCGGACAACATCGGGGATGGAGCATGGGAGGCTACGTGTGCTGATTATGGTGCAGGCAGATGGAACGTATAAGCCGGACGGCACGATACAATTCCATTTTAAGAAAAAGCGGAAAATTGAGAGGTGCAAATATCTGCTGCGCCAGACGGAGATACCATTCACTGTAAAGGATTATGAAAAAAGCGATACAAGCGTGATCACAGTGGTGTCCCGCTGTGTTCCACTATGACTGCGTATTTTCCGGGATAAGACGTTCGGGACGTGGCTCTTTGATGAAAGTGCTGATGTGTTTTTTGACGAACTGCCATATTGGGACGGATACCATTGTGGACCGAGCAGCCTCCAATACAGTACCTGCAATAAACAGAATGCTGATATTGTGCAGGCTTTTGCCCATATTAGCGGGCGGAGTGCAGTGATTAAAATGAAAAAACGTTCTGCGGAACATCCGAATTGGAAGGATGCTTATATACTGGATATCTGGATGTCTCCGGGGAACTGCCATGAGATACGCAATAAACCGAAAACATTGGAATACTCAGGAAAAGTGTACTGTGCGGTCACACCTACAGGTTATTTTCTTGCCAGACGGAATGGGAAGGTGTGGGTAACGGGGAATTCGGGGCGCTTGGTCCAAATCCAAAACCTACCCCAGAACCATTTACCCGACTTGGAACTGGCGAGGGAACTTGTGAAGCAGAGGCGTTTCGAAGATATCGAATTATTATATGAGTCCACACCGAATGTTTTATCAGAATTAATCCGTACAGCTTTCATTCCAAAGCCGGGATGCCGCTTTGTGGTGGCGGACTTTTCCGCAATCGAGGCAAGGGTGCTTGCATGGCTTTCCGGGGAGCAGTGGAGATTGGATGTGTTCACTTCCCACGGGAAGATTTATGAGGCTTCTGCATCGGCCATGTTTCATGTGCCTGTGGAGGAGATTACCAAAACTTCCCCGCTCCGGCAGAAAGGGAAAGTAGCGGAACTGGCCTGCATTGCAGAAGACAGCCTTGTGCTGACGGATAAAGGCTTAGTGCCGATTCAGGATGTAACGGAAGAACATCTCTTATGGGATGGGGAAGAATGGGTAAATCATGGCGGCGTGGTTTGCCGTGGAAGAAAGGAGATTATGGAGTATGAAGGACTCAGGGCGACCGCAGACCACCCGGTCTGGGTGCATGGGCAACAGGAGCCGGTACAGCTTGGAATCGCCGCCGCCCGCGGCGCACATCTCATACAAACCGGAAATGGTGGGGACGCAGTACGGATGGGTGGAGATCATTTCACCGGAGAAACGGTGGAGCCAGGCATGGAACCACTGTTATGTGCTGACAAGATGCGTGGGATGTGGGAGCGTACAGTGGCAGTGTATAGAAAATTTAACATCGGGAAAATCCAAAGGTTGCCAGAGGTGTTCCAAGCCCCGGCAGATACCCCGGTGGCTGGACAGGAGGCTGACGGCGGCAAAGCAGAGGTGCGAGAATCCCAACGAAAAACAGTATGCAAGGTATGGCGGAAGGGGAATCGAGTTCCGCTTCGCATCCGTGCTGGAAGCAGGTCTGTGGATACTGGAAAATGTGGAGAATGTACGGCGGGACCTGGAACTGGACCGTATCGACACGAACGGGCATTACGAGCCGGGGAACCTGCGCTTTGTGGAAGGTGTGGTGAACAGGGCGAACAGGCGCATCAGCGTGATCCCATTTTTTTACCCGGACGAGTGGCCGTATGCAAGAAGTGTTGTGACAAGGAAGCTGTCCGATGGGATGAGCAGGGCGGAAATCATAGCGGATGCGCAGAAAGCGGTGTACGAAAAGAGGAAGAACTGGCGGCTGATAGAGGCACGGCTAGAGTTTATGACATACGAAATGCGGGCCCCAGACACCGTTTTACCGTATCGGGGCGCTTAGTGCATAACTGCGGATATGGCGGCGGGATTGGCGCACTTACAAGTATGGGGGCACTGGATATGGGTGTGGAGGAAGCGGAACTTCCGGGGCTGATCGCTGACTGGCGCAGGTCTAACCCACACATTACAAAGTTCTGGTGGGATGTGGATGCCGCTGCTATTAAGGCAGTCACGGAAAAGCAGAAAACGAAGGTAGGAAAAATCATTTTTGAATATAAGAGCGGCATCTTATTTATCACACTTCCTTCCGGGAGAAAGCTGTCCTATGTAAAGCCACGGATGGCTGTAAATAAATTCGGGCGCGATGGGCTGACTTATGAAGGGATTTCTGAAAACAAGAAATGGAGCCGGATAGAGACCTACGGTCCCAAGCTGGTGGAGAACATCGTGCAGGGGACGGCGCGGGATTTACTGGCGGAGGCAATGCTCCGTGTAGAGAAAAAAGGTTATCCAATCGTCATGCACTGCCATGATGAGATCATAGCGGAAGTGCCGGAGGACAGCGGCTCCGTGGATGAGATGTGTGAGATCATGGCGGTACAGCCAGAATGGGCGGAGGGCTTGCCATTGAGAGCGGATGGTTACCAGTGTAGTTTTTATCAGAAAATGTAGGAGGAGAAATTTATGGATTTAAGTAAATGTGTTTGCACATCAGACCTTGAGGTGCTTGACTTGGATGACCCAGGTGCGGATATGTGGTCAGAAGTATGGAAAAAACCCTGCGGCTGGGAGAACCTGGACCGTATTGTCGTGGACGAGGATGAGGCTGACGCGCTTGTAGGGCAGTTGGAAGGGATGCCCTATGAAGGCTCGGAGCTGGTCATGAACCCGGCGCTGCCTGAATTTACGTGCATTGTGCGGAAGGAGGGCAGACAGGAGGAGACGCTGGTGGCTTTCAAGAAAACGATCCTGCCGCCCGAAGGACCGTCCTATGAACAGGGCGGCACAAGGGCTTATTCCCGCCATGCTATTGACGCATACGTCCATATCAACAACGGGGGGAGCCATGCGGACGAGATCATATCGATAGGGCAGTTCATCTTCTCAAAGGGCGGGGAAAAAGTCACATCGACTTACTCCCATATTGTATGGACCCGGTACGACAATCCCATGCTTGCGGACGGGCAGGCCAATGCGGAATTCAGCAGGAATGTAAAGCTGCTGTACATGGCTGTGCAGAAAGCCCTGTATGACCGCCCGTCCGTGTTCGTCACCGGGCAGGGGAGGCCGGCTGTCAGGCATGAGGGCCGGGGGAAGGGCAGGAAGAAAGAGGGACTCCGCAAAGTGAAAGCTGTCCGCGTGATCCGGCTGTCCAAAGAGGAAATGACAAAATACTGTGCGGAAAGCAGGAAGATGAACTGCCCAAGCTGGGGAGTCATCGGGCATTGGCGGAACTATAAATCCGGCAGGAGGGTATGGATACACCCTTACCGGAAGGGGCGCGAGCGGAACAATCCGGGGCAGTATGCCGCGAAGGAATATGAGATCGGGGGGACGGGGAATGCGTAAATTATCAATCGCCTATGGCAGTAGCTGCCATGCAAAAAGATGGGTGAACCAACAGGTCACCTTTGACGAGCTGTGCGAGCGCCTTTCACAAACGGTGCGGACGCCGGAAACAGTGGAGGAATACCCGAAGCTGCCGAAGTCCGAGCGTGACCGGGCAAAGGACAAGGGCGGCTTTGTAGGGGGAAAGCTGAAAGGCGGGCGGCGCAAAAGGGACACGGTGGAAGGGCGCTCCATGCTGACGCAGGATGCCGACCATGCGGGCATTGGTTTCATAGACAGCTATGAGATGCTCTGCCCTTATGCCTCATGCCTGTACACGACCCACGGGCATACGCCGGAGGCTCCGAGGGTGAGGGTGGTGGTCCCGCTCACAAGGGACGTGACGCCGGATGAATATGCCGCCATCTCGCGGCTCTTTGCGGCGGAATGGGGGATAGACCAGTTCGATGAATGCTCCCACCGCCCGCACCAGTTGATGTACTGGCCGACCACGCCTGCGGACGGGGAATATGTGTTTAAACGCTGTGACGGGGAGTGGCTTGACCCGGACAGGTACCTTGCGGCGCATCCGGGGTGGCGTGACTGCGCCGGGCTGCCGCGTTCCGTCCGTGAGGGAGGCATTGTGGAGAGGGGCAGGAAGCAGCAGGAGGACCCGCTGGGGAAACAGGGCGTGATCGGGGCGTTCTGCAGGACTTACGGGATAAATGAGGCTGTCCACGTGTTTTTAAAGGATATATACCAGGAAAGCGCACTGCAGGGACGTTTTGACTATATCCCTGCGGATTCTTCTGCCGGGGTGGTGGTCTATGACGATGTGTTCGCCTATTCCCACCATGCCACCGACCCGGCCTGCGGGAAGCTGCTGAATGCCTTTGACCTTGTCCGCATCCATAAGTTCGGCGGGCTGGACGAGAAAGTGCCGGAAGACACGGAGGCGGCAAAGCTGCCGTCCTTTAAGGCAATGTGCGATTTTGCCGTAAATGATGAAAACGTGAAGATGACCATTGCCGGGGAGCGTATGGAGATAGCGGAGAAGGAGTTCTCCGGGGAGAATGAGGACTGGCTGAAACAGCTTGAATACGAAAAACGCTCCACGGTGGTAAAGAACACCCTGCGGAATCTGCTGCTCATCTTAAACAACGATGAAAAGCTGAAAGGCATCGTGTTCAACCAGCTCAGTGACGGCATGGAGATCAAGGGGGAAGTGCCGTGGGAGCATCCGAGCCGTTTCTGGCGGGACGCGGACGATGCACAGCTTATCTCCTATGTGGACCTTACCTACGGCACGTTCTCCGCAAGGAACTATGACATTGCGGTGACGAAGGTGGCGGATGACCGCTCCTACCACCCAATCCGGGAGTTCCTCGCCTCCCTGCCGGAGTGGGATAAGGTGCCGCGGGTGGACACCATACTGGTGGACTTCCTCGGCGCGTCCGACAACGCCTATGTCCGTGCGGTCACCCGCAAGACCCTCTGCGGCGCAATCGCAAGGGTGATGAACCCCGGCTGTAAGTTTGACACCATGCTGGTCTTGAACGGCCCGCAGGGGAAGGGCAAGTCCACGCTGATATCGAAGCTGTGCGGCGAGTGGTTCAATGACTCCCTGCTCTTAAATGACACGAAGGACAAGACGGCGGCGGAGAAGCTGCAGGGCTACTGGATTCTGGAGATCGGGGAGCTGGCGGGGCTTAAGAAGACGGAGATCGAGACGCTCCGGGGATTCCTCTCCCGGCAGAACGACATCTACCGGGCATCCTTCGGGCGCAGGGCTACCCCGCACCCCAGGCAGTGCGTGTTCATCGGCACCACCAACGCGGAGAACGGGTATCTGAGGGATACCGCTGGGAACCGCCGTTTCTGGCCGGTAAAGACGCCGGGGGATGCCGCCCGCGCCTCATGGGAGATGACGGAGGAGGAAATCCGGCAGATATGGGCGGAGGCGTTAGTCCGCTATAAGGAAGGGGAGCCCCTGCACCTCGATAACGAGCTGGCGGGCATGGCATTAAAGGAGCAGCAGATCGCTATGGAGGTGGACGAGCGGGAAGGCATGGTGCGGGACTACCTTGAGATGCCCCTGCCGGAGCGGTGGGATAAGATGGATATCTTTGACCGCAGGAACTATATCTGCGGCTCCGAGTTCGGCGGGGAGCGTGAGCCGGGTGTAAGGAAGCGGGAGCGTGTCTGTAACATGGAGATATGGTGCGAGTGCTTCGGCAAGGAGCGCGGGAACCTGAAACGGCAGGATGCCAATGAGATCAGCGCCATCATGGCGAACATCGAGGGGTGGAAGAAAGCGGACAATAAGGTGCGCTTCCCCATCTATGGCATTGTGCGCGGTTATTGCCGTGACCGGGATGCGAAAGCAAAAAACGGAAACGCATAAATCAGAGTGCAACGGAACGGGAAGTTGCTGTTGCTAAAAATGATGCCGGAAAAACAGAATAAATGCAACAGCCGGAAAAGCCGTCAGGCAGGGCGTTAGCAGTCATTGGTTGCTTATGTTGCTGATACTTACTTATATATTGGAATGTATAAATATATAGTAGTGTGCAGGCGTAAACGCACAAATGCGCTATATACGCGCGAGGACAGCTTTCCGGCAAAGGCGGAAAGGAAAGATAATTTTATGGATGAGGAAAGCAGGATAGAGCGGCACCTAAGGGTGTCAGTAAAAAAGATGGGAGGCATGGCGGTGAAGTTCACCTCACCCGGCTTGGATGGGGTGCCGGACAGGATTGTTTTATTGCCGGGTAGGAAGATCGCATTCGTGGAGTTGAAGGCTCCGGGGAAGAAGCCCCGGCCATTGCAGATAAAAAGAATGAGGCAGTTGGAGTGTTTGGGTTTTCCCGTTTTTGTAATTGATGGCGTGGAGCAGATAGGAGGTGTGCTGGATGAGATATGTGCCACATGAATATCAGGAGTATGCAAAGGAGTTTATCGTGAGCCATAAGGTGAGCGCGTTATTTTTGGATTGCGGCCTTGGCAAAACAGTGATCACGCTCACCGCCATATGGGAACTGCTGTTTGACTATTTTGACATCCGAAAAATATTGATTATAGCACCCTTGCGAGTCTGCTATTTAACATGGCCTTCCGAACTGGAAAAATGGGAGCATCTTTCCGGAATTGGGATGTCGGCGGTGCTTGGTTCCGAAAAGGAGCGCATAGCCGCACTTGGCAGGAAGGCGCAGGTGTACGTCATCAACAGGGAAAACGTGGAGTGGCTGGTGGAAAACCATAAATGGGATTTTGACATGGTGGTGATCGATGAGCTTTCGTCCTTCAAGTCCCATAAGGCAAAACGGTTCAAGGCGTTAAAAAAGGTGCGCCCGATGGTGCGGCGCATCGTGGGGCTGACCGGGACGCCCGCACCGAACGGCCTGATCGATCTTTGGGCGGAGATCGGCATCCTCGACATGGGGCAGAGGCTTGGGCGGTTCATCGGCGGCTACCGGGAGCGGTTCTTCGTGCCGGACAAGCGCAGCCGGGAGATGGTCTTTTCCTATAAGCCCAGAGAGGGGGCAGAGGATATGATTTATAATTTAATCTCCGACATCTGCATCAGCATGAAGGCCGTGGATTATCTGGAAATGCCGGAATGCGTCTACAACCGCGTGGAGGTCATTCTGACTAAAAAGGAAATGGCCTTGTATGAGCAGCTAGAGCGGGATATGCTCCTTCCCTTTTCGGACGGTGACATTGACGCGGTGAATGCGGCGGCATTAGCCAATAAACTTTTACAGATGGCGGACGGCGCGGTCTACGATGAGAACGGGAATGTGAAACACATCCATGACCGTAAGCTGGAAGCACTGGAGGATTTGGTCGAGGCGGCGAACGGCAAGCCCGTCCTCATTGCTTACTGGTACAAGCATGATCTACAGAGGATTGTGGAGCGCACCGGGGCTTTGGAGCTGGACACGGCGGAAGATATGCGGAAATGGAATGCCGGGGAAATCCCGGTGGCGGCAATCCACCCGGCATCGGCGGGGCATGGGCTGAACCTGCAGGCGGGCGGCTCCACGCTGGTGTGGTTCGGGCTGACATGGTCGCTGGAACTGTACCAGCAGATGAACGCAAGGCTGTGGCGGCAGGGGCAGGAGGAGACGGTTGTGATCCACCATATGATTTCCAAAGGCACACTGGATGAGAGGGTAATGGCTGCGCTGG
>OFFX01002399.1_pt1 | contig 11724 bp, 15 predicted proteins | sample 1521511 | NCBI WGS metagenome assembly OFFX01 (sample SAMEA3504125, study PRJEB24116) | mouse gut metagenome | biome: mouse gut; feature: mouse-associated habitat; material: faeces | place: Denmark | collected 2011
GAAACCCTTGAATAATGGATATTTTCTAAGTCACCTATTCCAACTATCCAACAGATGCGGGACGCGAGGGGGAACTGATCTTCCGGCTGGTCTATCAGAGGGCCGGGTGTACCAAGCCCGTCCAACGGCTGTGGATTTCTTCAATGGAGGAATCCGCAATCCGCAAGGGCTTTGATAATCTTACCGACAGCGCCTGCTATGACAACCTCTATGCGGCGGCGCTGTGCCGCTCTCAGGCGGATTGGCTGGTGGGCATCAATGCCACCCGGCTTTTTACTACGCTCTATCAGGGCCGGACGCTGAATGTGGGCCGGGTGCTGACCCCCACGCTGGCACTTCTGGTGGAGCGGGAGGAAGCGATTACCGGCTTCAAACGGGAGAAGTTCTACACGGTGGAACTGGACTGCGAGGGCTTCCGGGCAGTCAGTGATCGGTTTTTCAAAAAGACGGACGCGGATAAGCTGCGTATAGCCTGTGACGGCGGGAGCGCCGTTGTGCGGTCTGTGGAGCGAAAGGAAAAGACCGAACACCCCCCGAAGCTCTATGACCTGACCACCCTCCAGCGGGAGGCCAACCGCCTGTTTGACTATACCGCCCAGCAGACCCTCGACTATGTTCAGCTCCTTTATGAGAAAAAGCTGGCGACCTATCCCCGGACGGACAGCCGCTATTTGACCTCTGACATGGCGGAAAAGGTTCCTGATCTGTGTGCTGTGGCGGCGAGAGTGCTGGGCCTCTCCGGGGAATACCCCGCCAACGCCGCCCAGGTGGTGAACGACGCCAAGGTGAGCGACCACCATGCCCTTCTGCCCACGGTGGAGGCGGGACGGGCCGATCTTGCCACCCTTCCCACGGGAGAACGGAATATTCTTCATATGATCGCCGTCCGCCTGCTGTGCGCTGTGGGCGAGGCCCATACTTACACCGAGAGCGCCGCCGTATTGGAGTGCGGCGGCGCTCCCTTTACTGCCAAGGGCCGGACAACAGTGGCGCAGGGCTGGAAAGCGGTGGAGAGCGCGTATCTTACTACACTGAAACGCAGGCCAAAACAGGAGGAACAGGCCCCGCCGCTCCCGGAACTGTCCGAGGGGCAGCGGTTTGACAGTGCTGCCGCCGCGCTCCATGAGGGCGCTACGGCCCCGCCTGCCCGGTTCACCGAGGACACTTTGCTTGCGGCTATGGAACACGCCAGCGCCGAGGATTTTGCCAAGCTGGAGGATGTGGAGCGGGTTGGGCTGGGTACTCCCGCCACCCGTGCCGGGATGATTGAGCGTCTGGTGCGCTCCGGCTTTGCGGAACGGCAGAAGAAGCGCCTTGTCCCTACTCAAAAGGGCATGGAGTTGATTCGTGTCATGCCCGACCAACTGAAATCCGCCAAGCTGACCGCCCAATGGGAGGAAAAGCTGGGCGAGGTGGAGCGGGGCCAGCTTGCCCCCTCCGAATTTATGGCCGGGATTGCGGAAATGCTGACGGGCCTTGTAAAAGCCTATGCCGGGACGCAGGCGGCCTCCACCGCTCTGTCCGGCACCGGCCGGACGGTTGTAGGCGTATGTCCCCGCTGCGGGAAAAACGTGGTGGAGGGTAAAAAGAGTTTTTTCTGTGAGGGCTACCATGACACCCCCTCCTGCGGCTTCGCCATGTGGAAGAATGACCGCTTCTTTACCGGCAAGAGGAAGGAACTGACCAAAAAAATCGCCGCCGCCCTGCTGAAAAATGGGCGCGTCAAGGTCACGGGCCTGTTCTCCGAAAAGAAGGGCGTGTTATACGACGCCACCATTGTACTGGATGATGATGGAGGCAAATATGTCCACTATAAGCTGGAATTTAACAATAAACCAAGGAAAGGAACGTGAGAATGAATCAAAGCATTGACAAATTTGACCGCCGCTTGAAACAGCTTCTCTCTGTCAGCGGCGTGGAGCGCGGGGAACTGGCCCGTCACCTGGGCGTGTCCGTCCCCACCGTGAGCCGTTGGCTCAACGGGATCAGCACCCCCAACGTGTACCAGTTCCGGGAGATCGCCCACTTTTTCGGGATGCCCTATGACTGGTTTCTGGAGGATGGGGACGGAATCCCCGACACCGAGGGGCTGGCTGCGAAGTTGGGGCTGTCCCCGGACACGGTGGAGGCCCTTCTGGAGCTGGCCGCTTCGGAGAGCGAGGAAGTGCTGACGGCGGTGGATGATGCCGTCTGCGCTGTGATTGCCGCCATCAATGGCGTGTATGACGATCTCCTGCGAGTTGCTGAAGAATCCGTGAGAAAGACCGCGCCCAGCGAAATGGAGGGGTGAAGCAATGCGCGATGTGGAAAAAGTCATTGAGGGGCTGAAACAGGAAACCATCCGTGAAATCACAAAGAAGGATGCCCGCCCGGAAGCGCAGTTGGCATGGTATTGGACTTATATCGGTTCTCTTGACATGGCACAGCAGTTAGGGCTAATCAATGACGCACGCCGTCAGGAACTTTATCGGGAAGTGGATCGGTTTAAGCCCAAATATAAGGTGCAGGCTGCCCAGGAAGCAAAACCGAACCACTTAGCGGCTGTAGAAATGGGCGCGGAGGGCAACTATAATCAGATCGACGGCGTTATCAACAACGAGGCCCCCAAGCCCTCCCTGCGGGAAACTTTGCGGCAGTATCAGGAGGAAACCGGGAAATCTCAGGGCGGGGATGTTCCTCCGGGTTCCAGCCGGGACCCGGAACGGTGACGCCCATGAAACTAACCAGCATTGAGAAAGAAACGATTATCAATTTCAATGAGGCAGAGCGCACGGCGAGTATCTACACCCACAATGAGGCGTTGAAACGTCAGCTATTGGAGCTGTGCCAGACTCACCCGGAGCAGGTGCGCCAGACTGCCGCCAACGGCTGGGGCGGGCTGACCTTTGAACTGCCCAAGAAGTGGCTGCGGGTAACGCCGCCCCGTGTCCTCTCCCCGGCGCAGAGGGCCGTGCTGGATAGGATGAATCAGAACAAGCAATCAAAATAAGAACTAAAACCCCAGGAGGAACTATGTAGATTCCTTCTGGGGTTTAGCGTAGTTGAAACCAAAATATGTTTATTCGCAATCACTTGTAATGCTATTTTCCACATCGAAAATGAACTGTGAAATTTCTTCCACTATTTTACTGATTTTTTCGACATCTTTTTCATTTTGGTCGTCTAATTTTGTATATTCTGGCAGTCTAGCCAGTACACTCGATATTTTTCTGTCATATTTTCGCCACGCGGTTATGTACTCTGCAACGCGCTTTGTTGGGGACAAGTACAATGCAATAATTACACATACGATACTTATTAAAGAAATTTGTAAGGACAGCATTTTTATTTCAGAAGCTGGAGTGCTAGCAGGAAAATCAACCAACGTAATTCCAAATCCCAAAACCGAATATAGTACGCCAGTAAATCCAAACACCTTATTTACAATTTGAAAGATATAGTAATTTTGAATTGAATCAAATCTTCTGTCAATTAAAGATATGCACATAGTTTTAATAAGGCTAGGAAGATCGTTGAAGTTTTCACACAACTTTTTATCACGCTTTTTATGTCCTTTATGTCGCCCTCCAATAGTTGAAGCAAGGCATATCATTGAAAGCAGTAAAATTATGCCCAAAAGATAATATGACAAGTTTCTTAATGCCTTAATATCCATACGATCCACATCCTAAAATGAGTGTAAATAGTAACTATAATATACCTAATTATACCAGATAATTCAACACATTGAAAGAGCGAATTTTTATTGGAATGGATTTTTTGTTGGAATAGTGTTTTCAGCAAATGAAACCAGTGCAAATTACATCCTGTTTATATTGCTAAAAAGGAGGTTTTATGGCAAGCACAGTAAAATTAACATCGGAATTGGCCGCTCGGACCGCCCATGCCGTCACGCGGGATGCGGAAAGCTGGAAACAGTATTTAACGACGGCCTCCCGGCTCTATAAGGAGCTATGAGAAAGAGAACAGAAGAGGCATGGAAAAAATGCCCGAAATGCGGGAAGATAGAGAACCAGGTCAAGGCAGGGTACAACGCATCAGGAAGCCAACGCTGCAAGTGTAAGGAGTGCGGCATATATTACACGATAGACCCGAAGCGTCACGAGTATCCGGAAGAAACCAGAGAGCTGGCGATCAAAATGTACTACGGTGGAATAAGCGGCCGTGGTGTAGAGAAGATACTGGGAATAAACAAATCCGATGTGATGAATTGGATAAAAAAAGTCCAGTCGGACGAAGAGTGAAGAAGGATCCACAACAGGCAGAAAAATTGTGGAATTGGACAAATTATACTGGTTTCTGGAGCACAAATCCTGGACTAAAACCCGAGAAAATATCTACATCATGACCATGGCGAGCCGAGAGCCACGGCAGATCGTGGGACATGTGGTAAGCCGGAACAAATTATCCAGGACAATCCAGAGGATGGTTGACGCTGCTCCTGAGGGCGAAGCAGATGTTTTCCCAGGAAGCTGGAGAACCTCCAGGCGGTTCTTGCTGTCTTTGTGCAGGCTTACAATCGTTTTGGCCTTCAAAAGCATCGCTATTGTTCCCTTCATTCAGGGGCTTCTGTTCCCTTTTCTTTATTTGACTTCTTTTAACTGCGTATTTGGACACTCCGGAATATCAAGTATACTTGACAAAATAGCGGATATAGTATATAATGGCGACAGAAGGGAGTGATGTGCAATGTCCGAGGGAGCAAAGACCGCCGTACTGCTGGCGCTGTTGGTATTCGCCCTTTCGGCCATCCTCTGGCCCCTGGCCATGGGGATCTATCAGGAGCAGCAGGCGCAGAAAAAGGAGCGGAACGGACTGCCCCGCTTTGACGAGCGGCAGAAGCTGGCCCGGCTCCGGGCCATTGCCCATGCCCTGTACGCGCTGCTGGGGCTTCTGGCGGTCTGGACGGTTCTGGATATGACAGGGCGGGCCGCCTGGACAGACAGCGTCATTGACCTGTTCCTCTGCGCCCTGGCGCTGTTCCACGGCGTGTGGACCCTGGACTGCCTCCTCCACGATGCGTACATCGGCTGGCGGGCCAAGCCCCACGCCAACGGCTTCGCCTCTCTGATCGCCATGTACCTGTTCTTTTTGACCAACGCCTTCCGGGCCGGTGGTGTCACCGCCACGTGGCTGCCGCTTCTGTTTGCCGGCGGCAGCTTCGGGGCGGTGCTGGGCGGCGTGCTCTGGCAGCAGCGCCGGGAAAAGGGACGGACGGAGGGCGCCGCGCTGTGAAAAATCTCCGTCTCCGGGCCGCCCGGGCGGCCAAGGGCCTGAGCCAGCAGGCTCTGGCGGATCTGGTGGGGGTGTCCCGCCAGACCGTCAACGCCATGGAGCAGGGGGACTACAACCCCACCATCCGGCTGTGCGTGGCCATCTGCCGGGCCCTAGACAGGACCCTGGACGATCTGTTCTGGGAGGGCGAGACATGAGGGGGCGCATAAGACGGCCTGGACGGCGGACCGTCCTGCTGGCGGCCGCGTTGGCGGCGCTTCTGATCTGGGGCGCGGCGGCGCTGGGCGGTGATTTTTTCCGCAGCGTCTCCGCCGGCCTCGTCCAGGGGCTGACGCCTGTTTGCCTCAGCGACACGGACCAGGGGATCGTTATGTCCGTCCAGTCTGTCACAGAGAAGGACGGAGCGTTCCACGTCCGCATCGCCTTGCGGGACGAGCTGGGGGACCGGCTCCAGGAGGGGGCGGACCTGTTTGACGTCTACCGCAGCGGCATCCGCCGCGCGGTCTCCCTGACATGCGAGCCCCTGGGCTTTGACGCCAAGACCGGCTCCAGCGGCCTGATTGTCGTCATCCACCCCGGGGACAGCCGGGATCTGGAGGGGGAGAAGTTCACCCTCTCCGTCACCCAGCTGATGCTGGGGCAGACCGTGACCGAAACCGTTCTGCCCGTGGAGTGGGGGAATCTGCCCCGTGACCACGCAGCGATGCGGCGAAGGGTGAGCCAGCTGGGCTGGACGGACGGGTACAAGCCCGCCGCGTTTGAGGACGGCACGGCGCTGCTGCTCCAGCCGGGCTCCCTTGATCTGCCGGCGGCCCCCGGCGTGACCCTCACTGCCGCCGGATTTCTGGAGGACCAGCTGCGTTTGCAGCTCCGCTTTGACGGGCACAGTCCCTATGACCGGGAAGCGCTGACCCTGACCGCGCCGGACGGGACGGCCTACAGGGCCTGCGCCTTCATCTACACCCAGACGGAGGAGGGGACCGTCTATCGGGACGCCGTCTATGACGTGACCCCGGAGGCGCTGGCGGACTGCGTTCTGGCCGGCAGGTTCGCCACCGGCGGACAGATGCTCCAAGGGGATTGGCAGGTCACATTCCGGCTGGATTCCTAGCACCGCGGGACCGCCGCGCCCCCTCTCAGGGGGAGAAGAGCTGGTCCACCGTGACCTGCAATTCCCCGGCAAGGCGAAATGCCAGGGCCAGGGTGGGATCGTACTTGTTGTTTTCAATAGCGTTCACCGTCTGCCGGGAGACGCCGCACCGCTTGGCCAGCTCCTCCTGGGACAGGCCCAGCTCCTTCCGCCGCTGCCGGATGATGTTCTCCATATCAGCCTCCGTGCTTCCTTTTATAGTACATGAGGGCGGCGAAATACACGATGGCCGTCACCTCCAGCTGGATCAGAGGATTGGCAATCAGGGGCTGGGCTCTCACGAACCGCTCAATGACCGTGAGTATCTGCGCGCCGGTGGCTGCCAGCAGCGCATACGCGCTGGCCTTCCAGACCACAACCTGACTGCGCTCATCCCCCGGCTTCAGCAGGGATACCACCATGGCGATGTCCAGAGCGGCGAAAATCAGCAGGATACATCCTAAAAACAGTATTGCGGGTATAGGCATATGTTTGCTCCTTTCCGTGTGTTGGCACGTCAAAAATGTCAAAAGTTTTTGACATGTGTATGATAGCATAACCGGGAGAATATGTCAAGAGTTTTTGACATCAATTCTTCCTCACGCAGATCTGGAGGTATGACTTTTGGTGGAAGGGGGAGGCCATGGAGACAAAGAAATGGGAGGCCATGCTGACGGCGGTGGAGCTGGGCAGCTTCACCCGGGCGGCGGAGCGGCTGGGGCTGACCCAGTCGGGGCTGACTCACATGATGAACGCCCTGGAGAGGGAGGTGGGGTTCCCCCTGCTCCTTCGGGACCGGCACGGCGTGCGGCCCACGGCCGCCGGTGAGCGGCTCCTGCCGGCAGTCCAGGAGCTGATGGAGGCCAACCGCCGTCTGGAGGGCCAGATCGCGGCCCAGAACAGCCAGAAGCGGGAGAACATCCGGGTGGCGGCCTACTCCAGCATCTGTATGCACTGGCTGCCCACTATTATCCAGCAGTTCCGGTGGGCCTATCCGGACGTGTCTGTGGACATCCGCATGGGCAGCGTGGCGGAGATCTTCCGCTGGCTCCGGGAGGGGAAGGTGGATCTCAGCTTCGCCAGCCGCCAGGACCAGGGGCGCTACGACTGGGTGCCCCTATGGGACGATCCCCTGCTGGCCATTCTGCCCCCGGACTACCCCCTGGGGCCGGTGGACCGTTTTCCGGTGCCAGCCTTTGGAGGCAAGGAGTTTCTGATGCCCTCCCTGGGCTTTGATCTGGACATTCTGGAGGTGTTCGAGGCCCAGGGGGTCCGGCCGGACATTCGCAGCAACACCGCTGTGGAGGACGCTGCCATTCTTTCCATGGTGGAGCATGGCCTGGGGGTGAGCATCCTCTCCCAGCTGGTCCTCCAGGGACGGCACGACAACGTCCGGGCCCTGCCCCTGGACCCGCCCGCCAGCCGCCATATCGGCGTCGCCGTCCCCTCCCTGAAGGAGGCCACCCCCGTCGTCCGCCAGTTTATCCAGTACTCCCAGAGAATTGTGGGGGCGCTGCATGGCGGGAGGTGAGGGGGATTTTCCCAGCAAACGGGAAAAGATACCATAGGGATTGCATTTCCCTCCAAAAGCGTATATAATAAAATCCGCCCCTGTTGGGGCGAAATCCACACCAAAAAGGAATACCATGACATTTAACGAATTAAAGCTGCTGCCCCAGCTGCTGCGGGCGGTGGAGGAGCTGGGATACGTCCAGCCCTCCCCCATCCAGGCGGAGTCCATCCCCCCGGTGCTGAAGGGCAGAGACCTGATCGGCTGCGCCCAGACGGGCACGGGCAAGACGGCGGCCTTCGCCATCCCCATCCTCCAGCAGCTCAACGGCCGGGTGAACAAGAAGCACACTCCCATCCGGGCCCTGGTGCTGACCCCCACCCGGGAGCTGGCCCTGCAAATCAAGGAGAGCTTTGACCAGTACGGCAAGTATCTGAACATCCGCCACACGGTCATCTTCGGCGGCGTGGGCCAGGGGCCCCAGGTGGAGGCGCTGGAGCGGGGCGTGGACGTGCTGGTGGCCACGCCAGGGCGGCTCAACGATCTGTGCAGCCAGGGCCACATCCATCTGGAGGGCATCGAGACCTTTGTGCTGGACGAGGCGGACCGGATGCTGGACATGGGCTTTATCCACGATGTGCGCAAGGTCATTGCCCGCCTGCCGGAGCAGCGGCAGACCCTCCTGTTCTCCGCCACCATGCCCCAGGAGATCGCGGAGCTGTCGAAAAAGATCCTCCGCAGTCCCGTTCGCGTGGAGGTGACCCCCCAGTCCTCCACAGTGGACGCCATTGAGCAACGCCTTTATAAGGTGGACAAGGGCAACAAGAAGCTGCTGCTCCAGCATGTGCTGGCGGACGAGAGCCTGGACAGCGTGCTGGTGTTCACCAACACCAAGCACGGCGCGGACCGGGTGGTGAAGGAGCTGGGCCGGGCTGGGATTGCCGCCATGGCCATCCACGGCAACAAGGGGCAGACCGCCCGCATCCGGGCCCTGGACAGCTTCAAGAGCGGGGCGATCCGGGTGCTGGTGGCAACCGACATCGCCGCCCGGGGCATCGACGTCAACGAGCTGGCGGGGGTGGTCAACTACGAGCTGCCCAACGTGCCGGAAACCTACGTCCACCGCATCGGACGCACCGGCCGGGCCGGGCGCAGCGGCGTGGCCATCAGCTTCTGCAACTTTGACGAGCTGGCCTATCTCAAGGATATCGAAAAGCTCACCGGCAAGAAGGTGCCGGTGGTGGAGGACCACCCCTGGCCCATGGAGATTCTGGAGGCCTCACCCAAAAAGCAGCCGGGCCAGCGTCCGCCCAGGGCGGAGCGGGGCCGTCAGCCAGCCCCCCAGGGGCCGGCGCCTGTCCGGACGGCGAAGCGCCTCCCCCAGGAGAAGCGGATTCTCCCGGAAAAGCCGGTCATCCGTCCCGAGCGGGCGTTGCTGCGGCCGGAGACGCCTCCGCCGCCTATGCCGGTCCCCCCGCCGCCCCCCAAGCCGGTCTTGCAGAAAATCTCCTCCGAGCCCCCCAGAATGGGGCGGCTGGTGGCCTTTGCCGATGGCCGCCGAAGCCGGAGAAAGCGTCCCCAGGGGCGGTGAAAAAAGAACGGGGGATCTGCCCTCGACGCATGAAAAAGGCTCCCTCGCGGTGAGGGAGCCTTTCGCTATTTCAGCCTATTTCCGCAGCACCGGAGCCGCCTCCCGGCGGTTCCGGTGTTTTTCCCTCTCGGCCGGCCCCTCAGCATCTGGCCTGACCGTCCACGTGGATGATCTCGCCGGTGATATAGGCGGCGGTGTCGCTGGCCAGGAAGAGGAAGGCGTTAGCCAGATCCTCCGGCTCGCCGATGCGGCGCAGGGGGATCTGGGCCGCCAGCGGGGCGATGACCTCCTGGGGCACCGCCCGCATCATGTCCGTGTTGGTGATGCCAGGGGCCACCGCGTTGACCCGGATGCCCAGGGGGCCCAGCTCCCGGGCCAGGGAGAGGGTCATGCCGTTGATGGCGGCCTTGCTGGTGGGATAGGCCACGCCGCTGGGCTGGCCGTAGCGGCTGACCATGCTGCTGGTGTTGAGGATGCAGCCGGAGCCCTGGGCCTCCATGGCGTCATAGACCGCGCGGATGCAGTAAAATACCGCGTCCACGTTCAGGCTCATCACCTTGTGAAACAGCTCCGGAGTATAGGCGGAGAGGGGATCGGAGGAGGACATGCCGGCGTTGTTGACCAGGATGTCGATGCGGCCGTACTTCTCCCGGACGCCGTCGAAGGCGGCCTTGATGGAAGCGTAGTCCGTCAGGTCCGGGGCGATGCCCTCCACAGGACAGCCGGGGTGCGCCTCCTTCAGCTTGGCCACGGCCTTGTCCGCCGTCTCCTGCCGGGAGCCGCACAGGATGACTGTGGCATGATTTTCCAGATATTTCTCCACGATGGCGTACCCGATGCCACGGGTGCCGCCGGTAACGATGGCGATCTTGCCTTTCAGCATGGCAAATTCCTCCTTGAATTAAATAGTAAGCCGCTGCCAGATCGTTTCCAGCCATGCCTGCGCTCTTTGCGTATTGCCGCTTTTGACCGCATTGTTCAAGCTGTCTTTCCTCCAGCGGATGTCTGAACGCCAGAACGCGTTGATGACCGTATAGAGGTACAGATAGTAATTTTGCTGTTCTTCAGAAAAATCCCGGATAGAGCGGTATCCCTTTAAAAATGACGCTAAAATGTCCGGCCTGATCTCATCGCCTGCGTCATCCTGATAATCCATAAGCCGGGCTTCATATATGGCCTGCATGACCGCATCACAGAACAGGTTGTTGTCTCCGCACCTGTTGAAATCGAATACCCCGACCTCGCCGGAGCGGGTCTGATATAAATTACAGCAGCTGATGTCGCCCTGCACCGCGTACCGAGGCTGACGTTTCAGCGGGGACAGGACCTCCATGTATGCGCCGTACTTCCGGACGATCCTGTCAAACAGTTCACGGCTGCCGCCGCTGAATGCAGGGGCCAGTGAGAGAAACAGGTCGATGTCAAAAAGATCGTTTGCGGCAAATGGGTCAAACATTACGGCATTGGATACGTGGAAATCGTTTTTTTCAGAGATACAGTGCATCTTTGCCAGCAGTTCACCGGTTTTCTCCGCAATCGCGACGTCAACGGCGGTGATCTCATTTTCTGCAAATTCTTCCACGGTAACAAGTACACGGTACGCATTCACATCATACCATCTGGCAAACGCGCCGTTTGACTGGTATTGGCGCGGAGTCGTGATCCCGCTTTTCCGCAGCTCGTCCGCGAAGCGGCATTGACTCTCCAGGATTTCCGCTGTGACGTCTATTTCATTTTTAAAGCGTATCACCAGCGGCCTGTCCGACGCAAAACCGGCCTTTACAACGAGCCGTACTTCCTTTGAAGCGGGATCGTTCTTCTCATAATGATCTCTTTGCAGCTCGGAGACGTATTTGGTTTTCTCAAAGGGACCAAAATCCTTTAATATCCTGTCAATATCAGAGCGGTCAATAACAAGCAAAGATGGTTACCTCCGTATATATTGCCCCAGCCTATAAACAGTATGCGCCGTCCTGCGCCGTCCTGCGCCGTTTCATCAAACGGGCAGGACGGCGCAGGCGTTCCTTATTTGCAGAGGGCGGCGGTGTCCATGGCGATCATCAGTTCCTCATTGGTGGGAATGACGAAGATCTTGACCTTGGAATCGGGGGCGGACACGTCCACCTCCTTGCCGCGGACGTTGTTCTTCTCGGTATCCATCTTCACGCCCATATACTCCATGCCCTCGCAGATCTTGGCCCGCAGGTCGCAGGAGTTCTCGCCGATGCCGGCGGTGAACACGATGGCGTCCACGCCGCC
>OFFX01002401.1_pt1 | contig 11718 bp, 12 predicted proteins | sample 1521511 | NCBI WGS metagenome assembly OFFX01 (sample SAMEA3504125, study PRJEB24116) | mouse gut metagenome | biome: mouse gut; feature: mouse-associated habitat; material: faeces | place: Denmark | collected 2011
CCGAACCTCCTGCGGCGCAGGAGGTTCGGGGCGGTTTTGGTAGGCGTTTGGTAGACTTGGGCAAGCAAAAATATGCGAATAGATGTGGACCAGTCCGGCGCATTGTGTTATAATAAATGAACTAAAAAAGAGGAATGATCACCATTTTCAACTTATCTCTCACATTTTTGACCGCTCTGGTTGGAGGCGCATTGCTGTTCAAGCTCAAAGTCCCAGGGGGGATGATGGTGGGCGCGATCGTGTCGGTGATGATCCTAAACATCACCAGCGGCGCTGCCTATATGCCCTCTCTGGCCAAGGCGGCGGCACAATGTCTGGCTGGCGCGTTCATTGCCTGCGGGATCGGCCGCAATGATTTGAAAAATATCTCCAAGCTGAGAGGTCCTCTGCTGGTGCTTTTGCTCTCTCTGCTGCTTGTCAATCTGGTCCTGGGCTTTCTGATCTGGCTGTGCAGTCCGCTGGACATGCTGACCGCTATGCTGTGCGCGGTGCCAGGCGGAATGAGCGACACGCCGATCATCGCGGCGGACCTGGGCGCTGACGCGGGCAAGGTGGCCATTCTGCAGTTTGTCCGCATGTCAGCCGGGATCGGGATATTCCCCTCGCTGATTCTGCTCCTCTCAAGGGACGAGGCCGGCTCCTCTGCGGAGGTCGCTCAAAGCACCCAAGAGAACGGCGGCAGGGAATCCCGCCGCGTGCCAGCATTTCTCATGACCCTTGCCGCGGCTTTTTGCTTCGGCGGCTTGGGAAAGCTGTCCGGCATCCCGGCGGGCACGCTGGTGTTTGCCATGTTCGGCGTGATCGCCCTTAAGCTTTTAACCGGCTGTGCCTATCTGCCCATATACGCCAAGCGGCTGGCTCAGGTGCTGTCTGGCGCTTACATTGGCTGCGGGATCAGCGGGACGGATCTGCTGGAATTGAATCACCTGATCCTCCCCGCAATTTTGATCCTGGCAGGGTATTTTTTGAACAGCATTCTGACCGGCCGCCTGCTGCGAAGACTGTTTGGCTTTCCGCTCCGTGCCGCAATGCTGATCGCCACCCCGGCAGGAGCCAGCGATATGGCGCTGATTTCCTCCGATCTGGGGGTGGAGAGCAGAGAGGTCATTGAGCTGCAAATCATCCGTATGGTGCTGGTGATCTCGATTTTTCCGCAGATCATTGCGGCGGTCTCCGGATGCTTCCGGTGACCGTCTTGGAGGGAGGACATCATGTACACTGAACGAAAAATCCGTCTGGAGGATGCGCTCCCACTGCTGGAGCGGTGCGGCCTTACCCGGTCCAACCAGGCTCCTCAGTATACGGTGGGGATCTACGAGGAGGACGGGGAAGAGCTGCTGGCCACTGGCTCACTGGTGGGCAGCATGCTGCAGATGCTGGCGGTAGATCCGGACCGGCAGGGGGAGGATCTTCTGGCCAAGCTGGTCACCCATCTTCTCCGGGAGGCGTTCCAACAAGGAATCTGTCAGGTCTACCTGTTTACCAGATATGAAAAGCAAGCCTTTTTTCAGGGGCTGGGCTTCGCGTTGGTGGCGGACGTCCCTGGCAAGGCCGCCCTGCTGGAGTGGGGTCAGGAGGGAATCCAGACCTACTGCCGCCGCCTGCGCGCTCAGGTCCCCCCTGCTGAGGGCTCCGCTGGGGCACTGGTGATGAACTGCAACCCCTTTACGCTGGGACACCGGTACCTGATCGAGCAGGCCGCCAACCTCTGTGACCGGGTGGTGGTTCTGGCGGTGGAGGAGGACCTGTCCCTGTTTCCCTTTGAAGTCCGGCTCTCGCTGCTTCGGCAGGGGACGGCGGACCTGCCGAAGGTCACCGTGATCCCGGGTGGACGGTATGTAATCTCTTCCCTCACCTTTCCCTCCTACTTTACGAAGGCTCAAGAGCTGGCGGAAGTCCAGGCGTCTCTCGACGCGGAGGTTTTCCGCCGGCATCTGGTCCCCGCACTGGGCATCCAGTACCGCTTTTTGGGGACGGAACCTCTGTCTCCCGTCACACAGCTCTACAACCAGGTCGTGACCCGCACCTTGGAGCCAGCGGGGGTCTCCGTCCGCCTGATCCCGCGGCTGGAAGTGGAGGGCGAACCGGTCAGCGCCTCCCGAGTGCGGGCGCTGCTGGGCGAGGGGCGTATGGAAGCCATCCGTCCGCTGGTTCCCCACTGCACCTGGCAGTACCTGAACAGCCCGGACTGCAGCGGTATCCGCCGGCGTCTCCGAGAGGGGGCGGAACTGTGAGCGAATTTGACCGGCAGCTTGCCCAGATCCTGGAGGCCAGGGAGGAACGCTGGGGCAAGCGGCAGTTTTATGCGGCACGCTTTCCTGCGCTGCTGTCTATGACGGCCTGCATCCCCATGCCACTGCGGGCGGACCAGGCGGTGGAGCTCTGGTTCACCCGCGCCGCATCCAGGACGCTGGAATTTTTGACGGAGAGGGGGCAAATCCTGGAGCTTCTGGAGCAGGATACTAGTCCTGACGGCCCCTGGCTGATTGCCGGAGCCCTCCAGTCCCCTCGGGAGCTGAAGGAGCTCTGCGTACTGGCGGAGGAGTCCTTTCCCGACGGGCGGCTTCTGGATCTAGATGTCACCGCCCAGGGAGGCGGTGCAGTCAGCCGCCGGGACCTGGGGCTTCCCCCGCGGCGCTGCCTGCTCTGCGGCCGCCCGGCGGCGGAGTGCGCCTCCAGAGCGGCTCACCTCCGGGAAGAGGTCCTGGCCAAGGCCCAGAGCATCCTGGACAACGTACAATAAAACCTCCGCTCCTGTCACAAGACAGGGAGCGGAGGTTTTTTCTTGCATCAGCCGTTGTTCAGCATGTCCAGCACCCAGGCGGGGGCCAGTTCAGGGCGTTCCGTTCCGGCCTGGACGGCGGCGCGGTAGGCGGAGATGGTCTCCTCCCGTTTCTCCTCATAAGCCTTCTTCTCTTCCGCCTTGGACAGCACTTCCTCGATCCGGTCCCGGGGGACCACGGTGACGCCGTCGTAATCGCCCACCACCAGGTCGCCCGGCGAGACGGTGATCCCGCCGCAGCGGACAGGCAGATTGATCTCGCCGGGGTCCTGTTTGCCGGGACCTCTCTGCATAAAGCCACGGGCAAACACGGGCATGCCCAGTTCAATGCAGCCCGCCCGGTCCCGGACATATCCGTCGCAGATCATCCCCTCATATCCGATGGCGCTGGCAGCGCCCATAATGAGGTCGCCAAAATATGCCTTGTCCGGACAGCCCTTGCCATCAATGACCATGACGTAGCCGGGCTTTCCGCTGTAAGTGGCCACATGAATGGGGAAGTTGTCGCCGTCCCTGGTGTCCACCGTCATAGCGGTGCCTACCACCCGCATATGCAGATCAACAGGCAGAATGCCGGCATCCATACAGCCATCATTCGGGATACCAAGGCCCTTCATTCCGTCCGCCAGCTGGGCGGCATTGAGCTGCCTGGCCCGCTGGATGACTTTGTCCGGCAGGAGCTCCGGCATTGGATGGATTGCCATATCATCAGTCCTCCGTTTCTGGTTTGGTCTGGAGCAGCGCCGCGTTCACCAGGTCCCGGCGGCGCAGGGGCAGCCCCTGGTCAAATCGCTGGATGTTCTCAAAGCAGCGGGCGATCATGTTGACATCGTTGTCCGCCGTGTTTCCCCCAATATGGGGCGTTACCACCACATTCTCCATCTGGTAGAAGGGGCAGTCCTCTCCCGGCGGCTCAGCGCAGAAGGCGTCCAGCCCGGCCCCCATCAGCTTTCCGTGCTCCAGAGCCTGGACCAGGGCCTGCTCGTCAACGATCTCCCCCCGGGCCGTGTTGATCAAGACGGCTCCGTCCTTCATTTTGGCGAACTCCTGGGCGCCCAGCATCCCCCGGGTCTGCTCCGTCAGGGGCACATGGAGGCTGAGGATGTCGGAGGTGGCCAGGAGCTCATCCAGCGCCACATAGCGGATGTTCAGCTCCCTGGCCTGCTGCTCCGGAATGGGGTACATATCGTAATACTGAACCTGTGCGCCAAACCCCTGGACAATGCGGGCCACCCTGCGCCCGATGTTGCCCAGGCCAAGCAGCCCCACCGTCTTCCCCTGCAGGAGGAAGGACCGGTTGGAGAACTCGTTTTTGGCCCAGATGTTCTGCTTCAGCTTGGCGTTGGCCGCAAGGAGGTGGCGGCAGACCGCCAGCATATGCAGCACCGCCAGCTCCGCTACCGGCTGGGCGTTGATCCCGGCGCAGATGGCCACAGGGATGTCCCGCCGGCTGATGCCGGGGATATCCAGCGTGTCATACCCTGCGCCCCATTTTTGAATGAAGCGCAGCCGGCCGGCCTCCGCCAAATCGCTGCCGTCCAGACGGACGGTGCGGATGATGATGCTGTCGGCCTCCTTCAGCTTGCCGTAGTCCTCGGGGCCGGGGACGTCGAACATTTCATAGCCCTCCGGGAGCATTTCGTACAGCAGCTTCCGGGTGGCGGGGTTGTATGGCCCTGTCAGGGCGATTTGTTTCATAGTCTTCCCTCCTGCAACGAGCCTTCCGTAACCGGGGGCCCGATTATGGTTCCAGCTGGCGAATTACGTCGATGATAGAGCCATCCCGGTATTCCACCAGCGCCACCACGCGGTCTGTGCAGCGGATGGGCTTCGGTACGCCAGTGATGGTCTCCGCCATCCGTTTCATGTCCTCGATGGTGTACTGCTTGACCGGGCAGCTTTTCAGCGACTCCTGCAGCATATTCCAGCTGCGGTGCCTGGGGTTCAGGGCCACCCCCATCTCAGTCACCACGGCGGCAACCGTTTCGCCGGGAGTACACAGGGTAAACACCTGATCCACGATGGAGGGGGTCCGTCCTCGGAACAGCGGCAGCGCCAGGATGGGCACCGCCGCTCCTGCCGCAGTGTCCGGCCCGCCGCCCAGTCCACCCAGCATCTCGCCGCTGGAGCCGGTGAGGATGTTGACGTTGAACTTGACGTCCACCTCCAGAGCCGCCAGCACCACAATGTCCAACCGGTTGACCATGGCGCCCTTGTTGTGGGGGTTGGCATAGCGGTCCACGCCGCATTCCACGATCCGGCTGTCAGTGAGCATGGCCTTGGCGGCCACCGCGTCGAAGGACTGCACCGCCTCAATATAGCCTACCCTGCCCTCTTTCAGCAGCTCCACAATGCCAGAGGTCACCCCTCCCAGCGCAAAGCCGGCCCGTATGTTCCGCTCTGCCATGTGCCGGCCGATGTAGTTGGTGCAGGCGATGGGGATGGCTCCGGCTCCGGTCTGGAAGGAGAAGCCGTCCCGAAACAGGCCGCAGTGGGCAATCACATCCGAGGTGTTTTTGGCAATCAGCAGGTCCCGGGGATTGCGGGTCAGCCGTGCCGCCCCCCGCCCGATCAGGGCGCTGTCACCAATCTCCGCCAGCTGCACCACCATGTCCACCTGCTCCTGGGGGATGACTGCCGGCGTACAGGGATAGGGGACGATGGTATCCGTGATGGCGATCACCGTTTTGCCGTACTGGGCGTCGATGTGGCTGTAGCCCAAGGCTCCGCAGGCGTTGTCACCCACAACGCCGTTGGCGTTGCCGTACTCGTCCGCGGCGGACACACCGATAAAGGCCACATCAATGGTCAGCTCCCCGGCCCGGATCGCCCGGGGCCGGGCGCCATGGGGCCGGAGGGTGACCGGTTGTTTCAGCGCGCCGGCAATCACCGCGTCCCCCAGCTCTCCCCGGATGCCGCTGGCCTCCACCCGGTCGATGACCCCTGTCTCCACAAAGTGGACGATGGAGGGATGTTTCAGATTGACCACCGCGCTGGGCGCAAACCGCAGGCCCCGGATTCCCAGCTCCTCGATTGCGGTGAGCACCTGGCCTACGATCTTGTCTCCCTCCCGGAAGTGGTGGTGGAAGGAGATGGTCATGCCGTCCTTCAGTCCGGCCTCTAAAATGGCGTCCCGCAGACTGGGCCGAATCTTGCTGCCGCCGTCAAACCCGGTCCTGCCGGTGGCAGGGTTGGTCCGGGCGAAGGGTCCCTCATAGGGGACCAGGGTGCGCCCGCCTGCCTGGTCCGGCAGAACGGTCCCATTGCTTGTCATGCCCATCAATCCTCACCCCCGTCCCATTTTCCCGTGGCCCTGGCCAGGGCCAGCGTGCGCTCGGCCCGCTCCACCACGGGCAGGTCAATCATCTTGCCGTCCAGGGCAATCACGCCGGAGTGATGCGCGTTGGCCTCTTGGATGGCCTCAAAAATCCGGACGGCCTTCCGAATCTCCTGGTCTGTGGGGGTAAAGATGCCATTGATCACATCCACCTGCCGGGGGTGGATGGCCAGCTTACCGTCATAGCCCAGGGTTTTGATGGCCATCGTGTCGGCAATCAGGCCCTCCTCGTCGTTGACATCGGCAAAGATGGTGTCCAGGGCCTGGATACCGGCGGCCCGTGCGGCCAGAGCGATGGCGCTTCGGGCATAGAACAGCTCGCTCCCCTCCCGGGTGCGGGTGGTTTTCATGCTGGCCGTAAAGTCCTCGCCGCCCAGCCCGATGGCCACCAGCCGGGGGGAACTGGCGGCGATGTCCCGGGCGTTGAGCACCCCCGCCGCCGTCTCGATAGACGCCATAATGCCCGTGCTCCCCTCCGGAATGCCGGCATCCCGCTCGATGCGGCTGATCGCGTCACATACGGCCTGAACATTGGCGGGCGACTCGCACTTGGGCACCCGGATCAGGTCGGGCTTCGCCCGGACGATGGCCTCCAGGTCCTGAAGACCGAAGGGTGTGTCCAGCCCGTTGATCCGGACCACCAGCTCTACATCGGTCAGCCGGGGCCGGTGCAGGGTATTGAACACCAGGAACCGGGCGCTGTCCTTCTCGGCAACCGATACGGAGTCCTCCAGGTCGTAGACCAGGAAATCCGCCCGGTAGAAGGGCGCCAGCGTCATGTTGGAGGGGTTGGAGGCACTGGCGTACAGGCCGGTGCGCCGCAGCCGGTCACGGTTCATCCCAGCCAGCCCCCCCTCTGTCCCAGTCAAACTGGTCCGCCTCGGCGGCCCGGTAGATGGCCGTCTGGACGCGGGAGAGGATCACATGGTCCAGCGCTCCCCGGTCCACAATGTGCAGGGATACGTCCTGGACGTCCATGATCCGGGCTGCCCGTCTGGCCGTTTCCAGGATGGAGTCTCCAAACTGGGTCTTCAGGACGCTCTCCAGATCCACCTGGACCCCGCCCTGAGGATTGGGCCGGGCAGTGACCATGGCGTCTCCAGACTCCAGGCCGCCTGCGCGGCCCTCCTTTTTCAAAATCATTCCGATCAACACTTCCTCTAACTCATTCAGCCTTTTTCTTCTTCAGATACTTTTTGGCCACGCTGTAGACCGCCACGCCTATGATGAACAGGAAGATCACCAGGCTCACCGGACGGGTCAGGAAGATCATATAGCTGCCCCGGGAGAGCATCAGGGACTGGCGGAAGTAGCTCTCCGTCAGCGGAGCCAATACCACGGAGAGGATCAGGGGGCCGGCGGGGTACTTCAGCTTTTTGACAAAGTAGCCGAACACACCAAACAGCAGGACCAGCCACACACCAAAGAAATTATAGTTCAGCGCGTAGGCGCCCACACAGCAGAACACCAGCACCAGTGGGGAGAGATTCTTGGATATGAACCGGATCAGGTTGACAAAGAGAGGGATCATCAGCACATTGGAGAACAGCAGGAAGAGATTGGCCATGCACAGCGCCGCAATCATCTGCCAGACAATGTCGCCGGATTTGACCATCAGTAGCGGGCCGGGGGTCATGCCGAACATGATCAGCACCCCCAGGAAGATGGCCGTGCCGCCAGATCCAGGGATGCCCAGTGCCAGCAGAGGGACCAGCGCACCGGGGACGGAGGCGTTGTTGGCAGCCTCCGGAGAGGCCAGCCCCTCCTCAGCGCCCTTGCCGAAGCGCTCGGGAGTCTTGGAGATCTTCTTCTCAGTGGCATAGGCCAGGAAGGTGGCGATGGTGCCGCCGGCGCCGGGCAGGATGCCCACCACCGTGCCAATCAGCGAGCCGCGGAACATGGCGGGCAGCGTCTTTTTGATGAGCTTTGCGCCGGGGATGTACTCGCTCATCTTAAAGCTGGGCTTGCCCAGATCCAGACGGACCTCCTGCTCCACATTGAAAAACACCTCGCCCAGGCCATACATGCCGATGATGACAAAGACAAACTCGATGCCCTCCAGCAGCTGCGGCGTGAAGGCCCAGCGCACATAGCCGGAGATGTAGTCCGCACCCACCATACCGATGACAAAGCCGACCGCGGTCATCATCACCGCCTTCAGCAGAGAGCCGTCAGTCAGCAGCGAGATGGTGGCCAGACCCAACAGCATCAGCATGAAATACTCCGGCGCGCCAAAGTTGATGACCAGGTTGGAGATCACCGGCGCCAGGAAGATCAGCACCAGCAGTCCGAAGGTGCCGCCAATGAAGGAGGCAATGGCGGAGAGGCCCATTGCCTGGCCGCCCCGGCCCTGCTGCATCATGGGATAGCCGTCCGCCGCAGTCATAATGGCGGGGGGGGGGGCCGGGGGCGCCAGGGGTGTTGATCAGGATGGCGGTAATACGCCCGCCGTACATGGTGCCCATATAGACGCCCACCAGCAGAGACAACGCCTGGTCCACCGGCAGGGTGAAGGTGAGCGGGATCATCAGGGCAATCCCGGCGGAGGGCCCCAGTCCGGGCAGGGCGCCCACCACAGTGCCCACAATGGAGCCCAGCGCGATGATCAGAAGGTTTGCCGCCGTAAGGAGGGACGCCGCCCCCTGGGCCAGAGATACTAACGATTCGATCATGATCCGTCCCTCCTCTTACAAGAAATTGAAGATGGTGATGGGGATGTTCAGCCACAGGCCGAAGATGGCCCACACCACTGCAGCTGTGGCCAGGGCAACGCCAAGCCCTTCCAGCAGCGGATGCCGCTCCACCGCAAAAATGATATAGAAGGTGAAGACCGCTACGGAAGAGATAATGCCCAGATGCTCCATCAGCAGAACGAAGGCCACCAGGCCCACCAGATAGAGGCCCAGGCGGGTCAGCGCACGCTTGCTCAGGTGGATGTCGGCGGTGGATTTGTCAAAGATGAACAGCAGTACGCAGCAGACGATAATAACCACCAGCATGACCGTCGGCAAAAAGCCGGGGCCGATGGTGTATTGGGACTGGAGCGGCCAGCTCAGGGACTGACTCAGCAGAAATCCGCTGATCAGAGCCACCGCCAGCAAAAAAAGCCGGTTACTGGAGAGCTTCATGTAGTTTCCTCCCATAAACATGCAAAGATAAAATTTGAATGTGGAGGAGCGGCAGACCGCCGCTCCTCCACAGATCGTCCGGAACTTAGATCAGGCCCATTTCTCTCATAGAGGTCTCATACTCCGTGTTCAGGGTATCCAGGTAAGCCTTAAAGTCGTCGCCGGTCAGCAGGTTCTTCTGCACACCGTTGGGGATCAAATAATCGTTCTCCCAGGCGTCGGTCTCGCTGAGGCGGGTAAAGAGGTCAATATAGTACGCCTTTGCCTCCTCCGACATATTGGCGGGGCCGGCTACGCCGCGAAACACACCCAGCTCGATGGCATAGCCCTGCTCCTTCATGGTGGGGATGTCAGGCAGCTGGCTGTTGCGCTCGCCGGTGGCGATGCCCAGCGCCACAAAGTCGCCGGTGGACAGATAGTCGCCGCAGGAGTTTACGTTGGTGCTGATGGCGTCCACCTGGCTGCCCAGCAGGGCGGTGACCAGCTCGCCGTCGCCCTGATAGGGGATATAGTTCAGGTCTGCGCCGGAGGTGTCCTTCAGCTTGTTCACAACGATGTTGTCGATGGAGCCGGTGCCGGTGCCGCCCACCGTGCGGGGTGCGGAGAGCAGATCACTCATGGAGGTGATGCCGGAGTCGCCCCGGACAACAATGACCTCGGGGTCCAGGCCGAAGCAAACCAGAGGGGTGAAGTCCTCATAGGTCAGGCCGGTGTCGGTGGACAGAGGGGTGGTGAGGAAGGAGGAGGTGACGCACATCACATAGTAGTCGTCACCGGCATGGCCGTTGACGTAGGCCATGCCCACAGCGCCGGAGCCGCCGTCTTTATTGACCACGTTCATATTGGCGCCGGGAGCCAGATTCTCCTCGTTGATGATCTTCAGCGCGGTGCGGAGCATAATGTCGTGCCCGCCGCCCGGACCGTAGGCAGCCACCAGCTCGATGGGCCGCTCAGGGAACGAGCTGGCCGTGCCGGAGCTGGAAGCGGGTGTGCTGGAGGCGGGTGTGGAGGTGCGGGAGTTGCCGCCGCTGCAGGCAGCCAGACTCATGGTCACAGCCATTGCAAGCACAAGGGTCAAAAGCTTTTTCATAGAAAATCCTCCTCTTAGTAAAATAATGGATGCAGTTCGTTCCGCTGAATGGGCCGTCACGTCTTGGCGGAAGCTCAGGGGATCCGCCTGAGAAGCCCCAAAGCTTTTTCGTCGATCCTGTCCCTCCAGCGTTATGATTATTGTAACGATTTTCTTCAATAATGTAAAGATCGTTTCATTTACTTGCAGTTTTTTGTCGCTTTACTCAATTCGAAAGTGGTCTATTGTGCGAAATTATATGAAAATCTTGACATTGTCCTCAAAATTATGATAAAATTTATTACACTTTTCTGCAGTCCGTATCCCTCCGCGCCGGGAGAGCCATTTTTATGTGCAAGGAGGTCCTATTCCCATGTCTACCCCCGCATCCTCAGACATCCTGCTGCAGCTGGAGCACAAGCTTCCAGAGCTGTCCAAATCCCAGAAAAAGGTAGTGGAATTTGTGCTGAGCAACCCGGTGAAGGGCGCAGTCGCCACGGTCCAGGAGCTGGCCAGCGCCTCTGGCGTCAGCACCGCCACAGTCGTCCGCACCGTGCTCCGTCTGGGCTATGACAGCTACTCCAATTTTCAGCATGAGCTCCACGCCTTCCTGATGTTCTATGCAGTCCCCATCCGGAGGATCGAGTCTCTGTCCCAGGTCAACGCCGAGGCGGGGTGCTACGATATCGACACGATCCTGCAGCAGCAGATCGACAACCTTTTGACTACCCGGTCCAATCTCTCCGACCAGCAGGTCTCTCTGGCGGTGAATATGCTGCTGAACTCCTCCCACATCTACGTCATTGCCGAGCGGAACTGCCGGGTCACTGCCTACTACCTCTACCACAACCTGAACCGGATCACAGACCGGGTGGATCTTCTGTCCTACTATGACTACAACCTTCCGGAACACCTCCACCGCATTGGCGGCGGCGATGTGGTGATCTCCATCTGCATGCCGCGGTATGCCGCCCGGATCGTCAATGCCACCCGCATCTGCAAGGAGCGCGGAGCGAAGATCATCAGCATCACAGACGCTACCACCTCCCCCCTGTCTGAGTTCTCCGACTGCACCTTTACCGTTCAACAGCGCAGCTTCGGCCTGCACAATTCTCAGCTGGCCTCCCTTTTTATCGCGGAGATTCTCATCACTCAGCTGTGCTGGCTGGATGTGGAGCGGGCCAAAAACAATCTGGAGGAGACCGAAGCGATCTTTCAATCCCTGCGTACAAAGCCGGCGCACGCCCTTGTGGCCCGGTGAGCGCAAAAGAACCGGAGGGAGACGCTTCGTTATGACGCATCTCCCTCACGGCCAGAAAATGGGCGCACTGCTCCCTGATTTCCATTAAATGTATGCAAACGTCCCACTTCGGGGCGTTTTTTGTGTTTTATAGAGGGACAC
>OFFX01002419.1_pt1 | contig 11657 bp, 10 predicted proteins | sample 1521511 | NCBI WGS metagenome assembly OFFX01 (sample SAMEA3504125, study PRJEB24116) | mouse gut metagenome | biome: mouse gut; feature: mouse-associated habitat; material: faeces | place: Denmark | collected 2011
CGAATATTTTGTCACGGAAGCCTGCGAGTACACCAACAGCTTTCTGAGTTTTTTCCCGAAGATCGGCATCATCCTTAATATAGAAGAAGACCATCTTGATTTCTTTAAGGATATTCAGGACATCCGCAGCTCCTTCCATAAATTTGCCGAACTGCTTCCTGCCAACGGGACTCTTATCATAAACGGCGACATCGACCATTATGAAGAAATCACACAGGGGCTGACCTGTCAGGTCATCACCTACGGTTCTTCGCCTGACCATGACTACCATCCGACGGATATCACCTACGATGCTTCAGGTTGTCCCTCTTTCCATCTTATGCAAAGAAACGGAAAAGATGACGTATTCTCCCTGCGGGTTCCCGGCGAACACAATGTATACAATGCCGTGGCCGCCATCGCACTGGCCGGCCTGCTTGACATTCCCACAGAGACCACAGCCAAAGCTCTGCTCTCCTACACCGGCACCGACAGGCGTTTCGAATATAAGGGTGAATGGAACGGCGTCACCATCGTCGACGACTATGCCCACCATCCTACTGAGATCACCGCAACCCTGCTGGCTGCACGAGAGCTCCCGCACAAGACTACCTGGTGTGTCTTCCAGCCCCATACTTACACGCGCACCAGGGCTTTCCTCACAGACTTTGCCAGGGCTTTGTCTCTGGCGGATGAGATTGTCCTGGCGGAAATCTATGCCGCCAGAGAGAAGGATACGCTGGGTATCAGTTCTCAGACGCTGCAGGCTGAGATCGAGAAGCTTGGACACCGCTGTTACTATTTCCCGAATTTTTCGGAGATAGAGACATTCCTCATGGAAAATTGCACAAAGGGCGATCTGTTGATAACTATGGGGGCCGGAGATATCGTAAAAGTCGGCGATGACCTGCTTCAGAAATAATTATTCACAATATCCACAGAAAATGCCAGGTATTTCTATTCACTTTCTGTGGATATTGCAGTGTAGATAACGCCCCTTTTACGGGACATCCTGCCGCACCATCCACATTATCCACATTTGGTAAACGTCTGTTCTTATTTTTTTCTTTGTTACTGTTTACCTATTTTATTTTGGGAAGCGCTATGCTATAATGCCAGATGTGTCCTTCTGACACATGTTGTGCTTTAGGGGTAAAGCGAAGGTGGTGTAGTAATGAGTTGTTTCACAATTTATCAGGATAATCATACCGATTCGACAGTTATTTCCAATCGGTTTATCGACGAATACATGAAGGCTGCCAATGATGCGCAGCTTAAGATCTATCTGTATCTGCTCCGTATGATGAGCGCCAGCCGCGCTACCAGTATCTCTGATATTGCGGATATTTTTAACTATACGGAGAAGGACGTGATGCGCGCCCTGAAATACTGGGAGAAGAATCAGCTTCTGACTCTTGATCTGGACGAGCATAAGAACGTGATCGGCATCCATCTGAAGGATTTTTCCGCGTCTGCTCCGGCTGCATCCACGCCGGCCGCAGCGCCGCTTGCCTCGGTGGTGCCCATCTCTTCCAAGCTGGCAGTATCCGGCCAGGCGTCAGCGGCTCCACGAGAAGTTCCGGAGCCCGCCCCGGAACCGGAAGAACCTGTCGGGGCTTCGCTTGACAATATCTATGTGAAGCCCAACTATACGCTGGACGAGCTGAAGGCTTTCAAATCCGACGAGGCCACTGCCAGACTGCTTTTCGTGGCGGAGCAGTATCTGCGCAAAACGCTCAGCGCCAATGATGTGCGGACGATCCTTTTTATCTCGGACAGGCTCGCCTTCTCCGAAGACCTGATCGACTATCTGATCCAGTACTGTGTGGATCACGGCAAGAAGGATCTGCGCTATATCGAGAAGGTTGCCATCAGCTGGGCACAGCAGGGGGTGACCACTCCCGGACAGGCTGCCGGAATGGCCGGCAAATACGACAGATCAGTCTATGAGATCATGAAAGCGCTTGGCAAGAACGGCACCCCGACGAAGACGGAGGTCTCCTATATTACACGCTGGACGAAAGAATACGGCTTTGGTACCGATATTGTTTTTGCCGCCTGCGAGCGCACCGTACTTGCGACAGACAGACATCGTTTCGAGTATGCCGACAGGATCCTTGCCAGCTGGCACAAATCCGGCGTACACAGCATAAACGATATTCAGTCTCTGGACGAGCATTACCATCGGACGAAACCCGCCAAAGCAGCCGCCGTCACCAACAAGTTCAACCAATTTACACAGAACAGCTACGATTTCGATGCTTTAGAACAGGAACTGATCAGCAATTAAAGAGCAGCTGAGACAGCATTATAAGGAGCATAAAGTGTCCCTGACAAACGCGCAATACGATACGATCCTTCATCAATATGAGATAAAGCAGCTGAAAAGCCGCCGTGAGGCAGAACGCCGGCTTGCCTGTGTCTATGACCGCATTCCCGGATACCGGGATCTGGAAGACATGGTGGCGGCCGTCTCCGTAGCCCAGGGCAGGAAGCTGCTTGCCGGTGACGAGGAGGCCATGGAAGATCTGCGCGACTCGCTGGCCGAATTATCGGGCCGCAAAGCACAGCTTCTGGAGGATGCCGGCTTTGCCCCTGATTACCTGGAACCGGTCTATGAATGCCCGGACTGTCAGGATACGGGCTATATCGGCAGCGAGAAATGTCACTGTTTTAAGCAGGCCATGATCACCCTGCTCTATGAACAGTCCAACATACGCGAAATGCTCCGCACAGAGAATTTCGATACTCTGTCCTATGAGTATTATGAGGGCGAGGACCTGTCCCGTTTTAAGAATGCGGTGCGGACCTGCCGAAACTTTGTCAAAAATTTCAATTCCGACTACCATAATCTCTTCTTTTATGGTACAGTGGGGACGGGAAAATCTTTTCTCTCCGGTTGTGTTGCCAAGGAACTGATCGAGAGCGGTCATTCCGTGATCTATTTCAGCACCACCGGCCTGTTTGATTTATTATCCAAGAATTCCTTTGATTATAAGAATAGAGAAGAACTGCGTGAAACCTACGCAGACCTGTATCAGTGCGATCTGCTGATCATCGACGATCTGGGCACCGAACTGACCAACCAGTTTGTGACATCCCAGCTTTTTGCTCTTCTGAACGAGCGCCATATGGGGAAAAAGGCTACCATCATCTCCACCAACCTTTCTCTGGAAGAATTGCGGAACCGATACTCTGACCGTATCTTTTCCCGAATCACGAGCCACTATGAGATCTGTAAGCTGACCGGACAGGATATCCGTATGTACAGAAAACGCCTGATGAACAGAAAGTGAGGATCCTTTCATGACGAAACGCGAAGAAAAAAGAAACCTTGAGACCATCCCGGTAGGTTCCCTCGGCATAATCCCGCTGGCCGGATGCAAGCCGCTGGGCGAGAAGGTGGACTATTATCTGGTAAAATGGAGAACCGAACGCGAGAGCGAGCACAAAGACTCTCTGGCCTTCTCCGGCTACCAGCGGGATTCCTATATTCTGGAGGCAACAGTGCCCCGGTTCGGCTCCGGCGAAGCCAAAGGCGTGATCAAGGAATCGGTCCGCGGCTCAGACCTCTATCTTCTGGTGGACGTGGCCAACTACAGCCTGACTTATTCTCTCTGCGGCCATGAGAACCACATGTCACCGGACGACCATTATCAGGATTTAAAGCGTATCATCGCCGCGGTAGGCGGTAAGGCGAGACGGATCACGGTCATCATGCCCTATCTCTATGAGAGCCGCCAGCACAAGCGCTCCGCCAGAGAATCTCTGGACTGCGCCCTGGCCCTGCAGGAGATGGTCAATATGGGCGTGGACAATATCATCACCTTTGACGCCCACGATCCCCGCGTACAGAATGCCATCCCGCTGAACGGTTTCGAGACCGTACAGCCTGCTTATCAGTTTATCAAAGGACTTTTGGGCCATGTGAAAGGCCTGCAGATCGACAACGACCACATGATGGTGATCAGCCCCGATGAAGGCGGTATGACGAGAGCGATCTACATTGCCAACGTGCTTGGCCTGGATATGGGTATGTTCTACAAGAGACGGGACTACACCCGCATCGTCAACGGCCGCAACCCCATTGTGGCCCATGAATTCCTCGGTTCCAGCATCGAAGGCAAGGATATGATCATCATAGATGATATGATCTCCTCCGGTGAGAGCGTTCTGGAAGTGGCAAGCGCCCTTAAGGAACGCAAAGCCAACAGAATCTTCGTGTTCGCCACCTTCGGCCTTTTTACCGCCGGTCTTGAAGGGTTCGATAAGGCATATGAAGACGGCCTGATCCACCGTGTGCTGACCACCAACCTGATCTACCAGACGCCGGAACTGCTTAGCCGCGAGTGGTACATCGACTGCGATATGAGCAAATACATCGCCTATATCATCGACACCCTGAATCACGATACTTCCATCAGCGATCTGCTCAATCCTGTGGAGAGGATCCAGTCGGCGGTGGCACGGTATCATGAGGAGGAACCGGAGGCATAACTGTCGTCAAAAAATATACGAATATTTTCTTTTTTCAATGCATACAATACTATTACTGGACACTGATCTTTGTGATAACGATAAATCAGGAAAATGTTCTTACAATTCTTGACAATTCGAATTCACCATGGTATAGTGTGTTCAGTGATCGTGTTGCGGATACCTGCGAGGCCCGCAACCTAGGGAAGCTCCTACGGGAGCTTTCTTGTATATCAGGAGATTTCATGTGTACTACAAACGACAAACCGTTTTTAACTTACAGTCAACAAATTCAGAAATTATCTGCAAAAGGTCTCATTGTTGGAGATTTCAACAATGCTGTTAATCTATTAAAGAAGCATAGCTATTTTGCTCTTATTTCCGGATATAAAAGTCCCTTTAAATCAAAAAACGGCACCTATAAGCCTCATACAAGTTTGGATGACATCTATTCTCTTTATATATTTGATGATGCCCTCAGGGCTATGATTCTGCGCAATATTTTAATAGTGGAGAAGCATATTAAATCACTTATTTCTTACTCCTTCTGTGAAACATATGGAGAAGACCAACAACATTATCTCAATGCTACTAAATACAATTATTCTCAGACTAATCAATCAGACATCAATGATTTAATAGGCCGATTATCCAAAATCGCAACAGATCCCAAGGATTACTCCTATATAAAACACCAGATAAAGCAACATGGCAATATCCCTTTATGGGTTATGATGAAAGCCTTAACTTTAGGAACTGTTTCAAAATTTTACAGCTTTCTTCCACAGAATATTCAGGCAAAAGTCAGCATTGAATTTGAACATGTTACCGAAAATGAATTGATCCGTATGTTAGATCTCTTAGCACGCGTTCGCAACGTATGTGCCCATAATGAGCGTCTTTATAATTACCGTTATAACAAAGGCGCCATCAACGACACGGCTATTCATGAATATTTGCATATTCGTAAATCAAACGTTCAATATGTAAAAGGAAAGCAGGATTTGTTTGCGGTTATTATTGTGCTCAAATATCTGCTTAGCCAAGACGAGTTTTCTCAGTTTATAGACGATATAGAGCATGCCTTAAAGGTACTGTTCAATTCCACCAGACAATTACAGGAAACGCAAATGTATAAATATATGGGATTTCCCGCTAACTGGCTGAACATAAAAGATGCTCCTTTAAGTACTGTTTAATAACAAAACTTTTAATGGATATTTAAAAATGTGTTACTATTCACAGTCGGTTTGATGGAACGACAAATAAAGCGGAGCTGTAACACCGCTTTCAATGTTCTGATGTGTTTTTAGGAAGATTAGACCGAGAAGATTTCGGCAACCGTATAAGGATTCCCCTCGCATAATCGTTGCAACGCATCGATTTCATTTATGCCATTACGACGGCAGGTTTCGATGTATGTTCGGTTGAGCGCATGGTTATCGGCCGCTGTCTCTGATTCAAACTGTCCCGATATTTTCATGTGGGATTTTACACCTCGAAGCCCGCGTTCACTGAGATTATTGGTGGTCGGCAGACTGAAATCCTCAACCCACAGGAAATAGTTTCTGCGGTATTGGGCAATTCTGGTAAGCAGAGTCCGCTCAAAGGATGCCCCGTAGTTGTTTGGATCAGACTCATTTTCATTCCATCCGTTTTTAAGGTATTCATCTATTTTATGATGAAACTCGTTTATGCAGGCTTCGCTGAAAGAACCCTCGCCCCGGGCTATGGCATCATTGCGATCCTTGATGGTTGCGCTGATATGCTTTTTCAGATCATCAGACCATTGATGGCAGGTATCATCCGTATTCTTCTGGCAGTCACGCTGAAGATGCTGATTACACTCGATATTCTCAAAGCTGTACTTTTCATTGTAGTTTACGGTGTTATGGTCGTGCATGGTTTTGGTATCCGATGTCAGGAGATTCAGTACATTGTCGTCATCAAGGCTTTCCATGTCTTTGTGTGCATGCGCTGTATAGTAGGCAATAGACTCGTCTCCATAAAATCGGAAACATGCTCTTTGCGCAAGCATGAAGATGACCGTGTCGTCCCAGTAAACGATCTTTCTTGTGATCAGGACAAGCTTCAGATCCTGGCGAAACTGGCGGAGCCCATTTGCGGCACGGGCCTGGAGTTTCGCAATGTATCCCTCACAGGGCATTAATTCACCGCCGGTGATTCCGGCAAGAAACATGGATGCTTTGTTCATAGCAGCATTGACGGTATTTGTGAGTGATAAAGCAAAAGCCTGCAATCCGCTGCCATACTGAACCTTCTCCTTGAGGTTTGGGGGTATCTGTGACCGGAATACAGTGCCGCAGTTGCTGCATTCGTAATAAAAGAATTCGTGTTTGATCTTAACGACTTTAATGCGTACATCGTATTCAAATTTAACTTCGGACTCGCCGGTTGGGACGCAGTCTGTAAGCCCGCATTTTGGACAGCATTCATCGTCCTGTAATGGGTGCCCGACGGTATCTGTGATCTCAGATTCCTCCGGCGCTTCAAGGGCTGCTTTGGGATGTCCAGGCTGTCCGCCTTTCTTCCTGCCTGAACTGCGGCGGGAGTTTGGGATAACCTTGTTTTTATTTATCGGTGTCTGCGATGTTGGGGTACCGGTATTGCTGCCATCATGGTTAAGGAGAGCCTCCGCATGGGCAAGACGGTTCTGCAGTTCCTTGATAATGGCATCTTTTTCAGCGAGGGATTCCTGATAATTCTTTTTATGGAAATCGTTGGACTGCTTAAGGCTCTTAACTGAAGCCCGTAGTGAAGCTATCTGCTCCTGGTATCCCACGATGCGGTCTTTGAGTTTCGTGATTTCTGCCGTTGCTTTTTCAAAGTCACAGCGCAGATCGCCGGTATATTTAATCATAGAGCACAGGGGCCTTTCTTAAAGTATTGGAGATAGAAGTGCATACTTTTTCATATGCCCTGACAGTAGCTTTTAGGGTTTTCACCTCAGACTGTAAAGAGGCGATTTGTGTTTCTTTCTCGGAAATGATTTTTTGAAAATCTCTGTTCCTTGCAGAAGCAGTATCTTCTTCCGTGGTGGTAACATTTTTCGAAGATGCTGTTCTGCCCCTGCGACCGGAAGAGGGGATCAATTCCTCTGTTTCGGGATCGAGGGTACCAAGATATTTCCTCTTCGGTCTTGATTGCTTGGTAACAGGGTCATAGTGGGGAGTAGATTCGTAAACCCGGGTCTTTCCTGATTTTTTATCGAAGTGTTTAACAATAGTAGGCATAACGTTTTCTCCTTCCAATAGTGGCTATATATACATTATATTACAACCACTACAAAAAGTCAATATATAGTGGCTATATTTATCAATAAATAAAGCCACCAAAAGCAGTGCATTATGCCAATAAAAAAGCCCCAATGGGAATTCATTAAACATCAGAAATTAAAATGGCTGTGAATGGTAACAACAGATTTTGGTGAAAGACCAAGGGAAAGGAATACCCCAATCTCCCCCATTTGAAGCTGTATATAAATAGCATTAGCGTAAAAAAGAAAAACAATCATACCAATCAGTGTAATCCCATACATTCCAAGTGAAATCAGGTAAGTCGATCCATCTGTCATCAATACATCGGTGATAACTTTGCTGAAAAGCAAGACACCATAAGCCCCGGTCATGGCTACTGCAAAGCAAATTGACAGTCCAAAAAGAATGTATCGGCTTTTGTTCTGACGAATCAGCTTTCGGGTGATTTCATTTAATGTCATTGTCCCACCTCCACAATCTTCAAAAATTCCAGAATATCATTCATAAACTGCCTCTGCTCTTTCTGACGTACCAATTCCCTTACTACCACCCCATCCGACAAAGCAATCACACGATCCGCATGAGAAGCAGCAATCGCATCATGTGTCACCATCAAAACTGTAGCCCCCAACTGTTCCTTTGCAAACAAAAACGCTTCTATGACAGCATTGCTTGACTTGGAATCAAGATTGCCAGTCGGCTCATCAGCTAAGATTAACAACGGCTCATTGGATAAAGCTCTTGCAATAGCCACCCGTTGTTTTTGACCGCCGGAAAGCTCGCCCGGATATTTTCCGGAAATATCCTCAATTCCAAAGGCACACAGCAGATTTTTTGTTTTTCCTTCCATATCTGCGGCAGGCTTTTGGGCGATGATCTGTGGGAGAAAAATATTTTCCTGCACTGTAAGCCCATCTATCAGCATAAAATCCTGAAAGATAAAACCTAATATACTGGAACGGATTTCAGCCTGTTTTTCTTTATCAGTATGAAGCATATCCACAGATCCCACTTTCACTTTACCACTGTCTGCTGATAAAAAGCCCGACACGATATTCAGCAGTGTTGTTTTTCCGCTGCCGGACGGTCCCATGACCGCAACAAATTCACCTCTGTCCATCTCCATGCTGACACCTTTCAGCACTGGATAAATATTCCCTTTTGTAACGTAAGATTTTTGTAATCCTGATACAGATAGTATTTTTTCCATATACTGATACTCCTTCACAAGTTATTTCCCGGAGAAAATAAAAACTCTCCTCATTACTATAAGGAGAGTGTAAATGAAAAATATCACAAAAGTATCTACTTTTCCAACAAAAATGAAAATTGTACTCTGGCGCCAGAATCCGGCGTATTGCTGATCGTAATGCCTCCACCATGTTTTTCACATAGGATTTTACAGATATTCAATCCAAGACCAAAATGTGAAGATTCGGATTGTCCGGAAGTATAAAAGGGATTCAGCGCCTGCTCCAGAGCTTTCGGACTAAATCCTGCTCCATCATCAATCATTTCAAAAGAAAGTAAATGATTCCGCTCATACAGACGCACAAAAACTTTATTTTCAGCATATCGGCAGGCATTTCTCATAACATTTTCCAACACCCTGAAAATCAGGGAAATATCTCCCTTAACCTCCTGTAGATTGGCTTCATTTATAACGGAAATATCTTTCCCATATTCCTTAGCTGTCAATTTTATGTTGTCATCCAACATTTTCATAAAACTGTCTATTGGAACAGTCTGCATTTTGACTGGCGTATCCTCTAATTTTTGGATTTTGTTCATAACTTCAACATAATCTTCCAGACGCTTAATATAATATGCCATCATATGGTTCGTTTCCAGCAGTTTTGTATCTTCTTTTTCAGGAAACGGGATATATTCTTCCAAAAAATCCGTATATCCCTGCAATACCGTGAGCGGCGTGCGTAAATCATGTGCAAAGGCTGCATTGAGTTTTCTGCGCTCCTCCGTCATACGCCATACCCTTTTATAATTATTCTGCAATTCATTCTTCATCCGTTCAAAAGACCTGCAGAGCGCCCCTAATTCATCTTCTGCATCATACTGTACCGAAAAATCCAGATTATCCACGGCTATCTGCTCTATCCCATCCGTTAAGACCTTTAAGGGATCGGAAAGTTTTAGCTTATAAAAAATATATGATCCTGCAACGATCACAACACAAACATATATACCTACAGTAGATATGGCAAAAAAATCATGCCAATGCAGAGCTGGATTTTCCGGGTTTTCCGCTGCAAGAGCATAATAGCTTGGACGTGTTGCCAATAATATCGTCATCGCTCCTAAAAAAGCGATGAAAAGAGAACCCACGATTGTAATAGTTAAAGCCTTTTTCAAAGGAAGATTTTTATAAACTGTTTTTAATTTTCCCATTTATACCCTATCCCCCAGACCGTTTCGATATAAGTTTTCTCCGTATACTCCATAAATTTTTTTCTAATCCTCCGCATATGTTCTACTATAATGGAACTATTCCCCTCACTATCATATCCCCAGATAACTTCATAGATTCTTTCTTTGTCAAAGACCTGCCCCGGATTCCTTGTAAGTAATTCAATAATATCAAATTCTTTTTTGGTAAACGGAATCACTTTTTCTTGGTAAGCCACCTGCCTTTTATCATAATTTATGGCAAGACTTTCAAAAAATTTCGATGACAAACCTGAATCCCCTCGGCTTTCACGGCGTAAATGCGCTTCTACCCTTGCGCCTAGCTCGCCTAATCTAAAGGGCTTTACCACATAATCATCTGCACCTGACTGAAACCCAACAATTGTATCCGTTTCTTTTATTCTTGCAGTCAGGAAAATAATAGGGCACGATACATGATTTCTGATTGTTCTGCATACTTCCAGCCCATCCATGCCAGGCATATTGATGTCAAGCAGAATAATATCAGGCTTCGAATTGATTTCTTTAAGAGCTTCTGCCCCACTCATAGCTGTATATACAAGATATCCATGAAATTCAAAATAGTCCTTCAACATAGCGACAATTCCCTGTTCATCATCAACTATTAAAATCTTATATCTTTCCATAAAATTCTCCGTTTCTCTGCCTTTGGCTGACAGCACAAATAGCAATGAAAATCTTTGATCCTGTGGTTTTTCTAAACTTTTAGGGATTGCCCATTTTCTGCCACTTCTTTTACCGATATATATTCCATAATCTGCCTTAATATTTACATTTTATACGTTATAACGGACAATATCAAGTCTTATTTTTGTATATGTTATAGTAAACGAAACATCCCCAAATTTCTTCCCGAATTTTGAGAGCATAGTGTCGTCTATGCAAAGGAATACCGGCTGTGATTCATGTTGTTCCAGTAAAAATAAAGTGGTAATGGATGGTTAATTTGTGGTTGGAAAAGCTCTGTACAATGCAGTGCTTTTCTTAGTTGTATTTTAGATACTTGTCATAGTCCGAATTTCCACATATAATTGCAGTGTGGTTGTATGGAATATCTGCAGTACGAGGTTTGAAAAACGGAGAAACGTAAATCATGAACAAAATTCTGATTATAGATGATGATAAATCTCTTTTGGAACTGCTACAAAACTGTATGCATGGCTTATATGAAGTGGATACGGCATGGAATGGAAGACAGGGACTTGATAAGCTGTCACAGACAAAATATGATCTTGTACTGTTGGATGTGATGCTGCTTGGCGAAAATGGTTTTGAGGTCTTAGGGGAAATACGGAAGCAGTATGCGTTGCCGGTGATTATGCTGACGGCAAAAAATTCCCCGTCAGATAAGGTAAGTGGTCTGGGAATTGGCGCAGATGATTATGTAACGAAACCATTTAATATGGAGGAGTTGTTGGCGAGGGTTGCGTCTCAGATTCGGAGAAATACCCTGCTAAAGAATGGAGTTTTACCACAGGA
>OFFX01002425.1_pt1 | contig 11640 bp, 8 predicted proteins | sample 1521511 | NCBI WGS metagenome assembly OFFX01 (sample SAMEA3504125, study PRJEB24116) | mouse gut metagenome | biome: mouse gut; feature: mouse-associated habitat; material: faeces | place: Denmark | collected 2011
CAGCCCGCAGGGATGAAAGTGTCATAGTGGGTTATTACACTTCCCGCAGGAAGTGTCCCTCGTCCCTCGGAGGGTACCCAAATCGCAAATTTTGGAAAGGAGTACAATGGCAAGAAACGACGGGATTGACCGTACCAGCGTCAGAAATGCTAATCTGACCGCAGCACAAATTGGCAATACACAACGGCATAATGAACGAGAGAAGGATTCCTATACCAACCCTGACATTGTACCAGAAAGGGCCGCTTTGAATATCCATTTCAAGAAGCCGTCAGGCAACTATGCGGAGATGTTCGCCCAGATGGAGGCCAGTAAAGTAATCTCCACTAGAGGGCTGAAGGACGATGCCTACCTATACGGCGAGTTGGTCTTTGATGTGAACTCAGCTTACTTCGATAATCATGGCGGCTACGACTTCGCAAAACAATTCTACACCGACGCATACAGAAGCGCAATAGAAATTGTGGGCGGGGAGCAATTTATCTTGTCGGCGGTCATGCACGCTGATGAGCGCAACCAAGCTATGTCGGAGGCTCTGGGACGGGATGTGTACCACTACCATCTCCATGTTGTCTACATCCCTGTGGTAGAGAAGCAAGTCTTGTGGTCCAAGCGGTGCAAGGACAAGTCCCTGGTCGGTACAATTAAAGAAACAATTACCCAAGTAAGCAGTAGCAAAAAGTGGAAGTCCCTCCCAGCAGTGGATGAGCAGGGCAGGCCAATCCTTCAAAAGAACGGTAAGCCGGTTCTGCGAAAATCGTACAGTGTTCTCCAGGATGATTTCTTCAACGCCATGCGGACCGCTGGCTATACCGATGTGGAACGGGGTGAGCGTGGCAGCACGGAGGAACATCTGACTGTGGCTCAGTTTAAGACGGAACGTGAGCAGGAACGGCTGGCGGCGCTGGAACATCAGGTAGAGAAAAAGCAAAAGGTCCTTCAGAAAGTTGAGCAGAAGATTGTAGTCCAGAAGGGAACAGCGGCTACTTTTGCGGAAATAGACAGCATGGGCCGTAAAACGCTGATGGGTAAGATGGAGTTTTCCCAGCAAGAAGCAGAGGACTTGAAGCGGCTTGCCAAAAAGGGGATTGCTGCGGATACCACTATCAAAGACTTGCAGCGTGATCTGAAATCCGCCCGGCGTGATGCGCAGATAATGAAACGGCGGTATAAAGAATTGAAGGAACAGGTGAAGGACTTCCTTGTTGCTATCAAGAAAGCACCGGAGCGGGTGATGACGTTTATTTTCAAAGTTCTTCATACGGAGCAGGCAGAGCCGCCTAGGGTCCAACGGCAGCGGGAAAGTGCCGTTGAACGGTAATCAGTCAAGAGCCGGAAAAGTTTGAAGAAATCGAATGGGAGCGTTTCAAATGAATGGAGCCTCATTGGAACGCTCTCCATCAAAAAATCATCTTTATTTTTCGGCTCAAGAAGCGGAGAAATATTTCAAAAATCAGGAGGTTTCATGCGAACAGGGCTGACTAAGAGGCAAAAGACAACAGGCATCTTTTTTGATGAGCAGAGCAGTATCATTGAGGTGCAGACACACAACACGGACTTGAAAAAGCGGCTGGAAGCATACGCCCAGCAGTACCCCAGCCTGTGTAGGCAGACGGATGATGATGGACAGGGCGGGCTGACGTTCGAGATTGAGAAGGGGCGGCTGAGTTTTCGGCTAACTGCCCCGTATAGCGAGGAACGGCGCAGCAAGGCCAGCGTTTGGGCGAAGGAACGGGGGATACAGGCAGGGAAATAATAGGATCGAGATGCGGTGGGCCGAAGCCTGCCGCACTTCCATTTTTTCGCGTCCAATTTTATGGGAGTGTCCCATTCACAGGGTTTATGTAGAGGTCCTGTCCAGGTTTGCATTCCGGGAACCCGGATGAATGGGTAATTACAGGGAACTGCCCCTGTAATTCATTCCTGTTATAAAATGCGCGAAAGGACACTCCCCAATTTTATTATCATGTTGCGAAAAAGGGCTTTGCGTGGTATACTGTCGCTAGTTGATATCATGTAAAGGGGGGGAGCGACTTTGGCGGAGCAGGCGGCTAAAAAGTTGACTGTCATGCAAGCAAAACCGATTTTGAAGTGGGCTGGCGGTAAGACACAGATGCTGAATGATCTATTGCCCAAAGTCCCTTCTTCCTATGGCCGCTATATTGAACCGTTTTTAGGCGGTGGAGCGATGTTTTTCGCTTTGCAGCCGGAAAATGCAATTATAGCTGACAGCAATCCAGAACTCATCAATGTGTATCGACAGGTTTCAGACCACGTTGATGATGTCATCCGGTATTTGGAGCAGTACGAGAACACAAAGGAGACGTTTTATGCGGTCCGCAGTCAGAAGTGGGAAACTCTCCCTGCGGCAGAGGCAGCAGCAAGAACAATTTTTTTGAATAAGACTTGCTTTAATGGATTGTATCGGGTAAACAAAAAGGGAGAATTTAATGTTCCTTATGGAAAATATGCAAATCCGAATATTTGTGACCGGGATACATTATATGCTGCCTCTGCTGTGTTGAAAAAGGCAGAGATTTTATGCGGCGACTACTTTCTAGTATTGGAGCATTATGCAAAAGAAGGGGACTTTGTATTTCTTGACCCCCCATATTTGCCTGTTTCAGAGTATTCCGACTTCAAACGTTACACAAAAGAACAATTTTACGAAGAAGATCATGTTGAATTGGCAAAAATCATTATGCGTCTGCATGAACGTGGATGTCATGTTATTTTAACGAACTCCAACCACCCGTTGGTCCACGAATTGTATGCGTCGTTCACCATTGATATCGTACATACCAAGCGATACATATCCTGCCGAGGAAACAGCAGACAAGGCGAAGATGTGATCGTGACAATACCACCAAAGCAAAAAACTTTGATAAAGCTGATGCCGCAGCCCTTTCCCAGGCAGGTATCTGCATATCCCCCTACCCGTTTTATGGGCTCAAAAAGTAAGCTGCTCTCTGAAATTTGGTCGGTTGCATCGCAATTCAAGTTTGATACAGCGGTGGATTTGTTCGCTGGGTCTGGAATTGTGGGATATATGTTCAAAGTCCAAGGTAAGCGTGTAATCAGCAATGATTATATGGCCATGTCCGCAACTTTTGCAAAAGCTATGATTGAGAACAATTCTGTTGTCCTTCCAATGGACGAGGCAGAGAAGCTGTTAATTGAACAGGGTGCATCCAACCATTTTGTTGCCGAGACCTTCCAGGGACTTTATTATAAGGACGAAGAAAATGCTTTGATTGATGTATTGCGCACGAATATTGCTGTCATTCGAGAACCGTATAAACGTGCAATTGCGATGACGGCGCTCATCCGGGCCTGCACTAAGAAGCGCCCGCGGGGAATTTTCACTTATACTGGTGAACGGTACAACGACGGGCGAAAAGACCTGCAAAAGACGCTTGCGCAACAGTTTTTAGAGGCTGTTGAGGCCGTTAATAAAGCTGTATTTGACAATGGACAGCAAAATCGAGCCAGACACGGAGATGCGATGGAACTTCGTGTGGAGCAGGCTGATCTTGTCTATATTGATCCTCCCTACTTTTCTCCCCTTTCTGATAATGAATATGTCCGCAGATATCACTTTGTTGAAGGGCTGGCACGGGATTGGCAGGGAGTTGAAATTCAGCAGCATACACTCACCAAGAAATTCAAATCCTATCCTACTCCGTTTTCTACCCGAAACGGGGCGGCAGATGCTTTTGATCGGCTGTTCAAGAAATTTGCCGACAGTATTTTGATTGTTTCCTATTCCTCCAACAGCCTTCCAACGCAAGATGAAATGGTTGCGATCATGTCGAAGTATAAGAAGCACGTTGAAGTTATCCCTGTGAATTATAAGTATTCTTTTGGAAATCAAGGCAAGGCCAAATCACATAGAAATTCTGTGCAGGAATATCTGTTTTTGGGGTATTAAGGAGGCGTAAAACGTGGAGTTTTGGCAGCTTGGCAATACATCAGTAAGAAGTGCAATGAGAATAAAGGACGGCCTTACCGCATACTCCACGTCCTCCATCCAGGGCAATATTCGCAGGGGCGATGGTGATATTGCGTTCCGCCGCCTGTTGGGACAATGTGGGGTGGTCTCTCTTGGGGAGGATTCCACCCATAGCGTTGGACGAAAATGGCGCTCTGCAATGGGAAAACTCGGATTTATTTATCCAAAGGCAGAACACGGCATGGGTTTTGCTCAGGCTGATTTGGGGCAGCTCGACATGATTACGCCGGCAGGGTGGAACCTAGTGCGGGCCGAAACGGTTGCAGCTATGCAGGAATGTTATCTGCGTGCGATGACAACGCCGCTGTTCCCTGCTGATGATGAACATACCTTTTCCCCCTTGTGTTGGACTTTAGCAATCCTTTTGGAACTGGAGCGGAGAGGGGAAGAAGCATTTGTCAATTTTCTTGAGATGGCGCTAATCCTTCAAACGACAACGCCCATAGACGGCTTGACAGATACTGTTGAGCGCATTCTCGCGTTACGAAGCGAGAGAAATGCAAGTGACCGAAAACGAATATTTGACCGCAACAAGTATGACCGCGCAGCCGAGAAAATCGGCAGGGCTGCGAGTACATTCCGGGACTATGCAGACATGAATATGCGTTATCTGAAAGCGACTGGTATGGTACAGTCAAAGGGGAAGGGTATCGCCTTAATTCCGGAGAAACGCACGCTGACTGTTGAATTGACAAAGGAACTTTTGTCGGACAAGCCTTTGCTAGAGCTATACCACTCATTATGTAATGGAACACCGCTTCCAACAGATAATGCCACGATTGCTCACCAGGTTTTATCCGATTTGCTGACGCAGATGCGGAAGTATGGTATTGCCTATTCTACTGCTGGTAAACCGCTTGATACCCCGGCGCATATCAATCAGGTTCGCTACGAGATTGAAGAATTGATTGCTGAAAAGAAAGAGGAAGTCTATGCAGCGCAGCAGGCCGATCAGTGGCAGGAGATCGCCGCTTACATGGATTTAATTGCCTCTCGTAGAGAGCGTATGCGCATCAGTGAGGACGAAGAAATTCGCGTGCCCAAAACCGAAGCGCCCGCTTATTTGGAGTGGAGCATCTGGCGGGCGTTTCTGGCGATTGATACGCTGACAAATAAGCCTTATGAGGTCCGCCGCTTCAAGGTTGACCAAGATTTTATGCCGGTCAGCACAGCACCAGGAAATGGTCCTGATTTGGTTGCGGAGTTTAATGATTGCGTGGTAGTTATTGAAGTTACACTTTCCGAAAGTTCCAGACAGGAAGCCATGGAGGGAGAGCCTGTTCGGCGTCATGTGGCTGATCTGATGCAGCAGTATAATAAACCGGTGTATGGCTTGTTTATTGCCAACAGGATTGATTCTAATACTGCTGAAACTTTCAGAATTGGTGTTTGGTATACACGAGATGATGTGCGGCTGAATTTACATATTGTGCCTTTTACTTTAATGCAGTTTAGCACCTTTTTTAAGGCAATTTTTGCAACAGAATGTACACCTATACAGGTTATTAACCTAATATCTGAATGTGAAAAATATAGACACCAGTGTGAAGCTCCTGAATGGAAAGTAGCAATTTCACAAGTAGTAGCATCACGATGCCAAAATATAGATAGAGGGTGAAAACGTGAATTATACAGCGGATTTTTAAGCTAGAACAGATTTAATAACTCAGTATGGCAATAATGCCTTAATGCTTTATGCTTTACAGCTCCGGTTCGAAATTTCGGATATAATTTCTGTCGCAAGTGATGCATTAACCGATTGTAGTAATGACAAGAAATGTGATTTGATTTATGTAGATCAGGATATGGGAATTGCTGTAATTGCACAAAGCTACATGCGGCAATTTCCAAAGGCCAGCGATCTTAACACTGCAGTTGCATGGGTGTTTGCCCAAAATCCAGATAATGTTCCAGAAGAGATCAGAGAGCAGGTAAGGTTGCTTCAATCCTCCATTGAAAGCAATTCCGTAAGCACTATCTATTTTTGGTATGTTCATAATTTAAACGAGTCAGACAATCCTCAAGTCAAAGAAGAACTTGTGGCAATGCAGGCAAGCGCTAGAGCCTTATTAAGCGCCCTTTTCCCCCAAAATGAAGCAGAAGTTTTTACTCTTGAGGTGGGTAATGAAACAATCGAAAAATGGTACAATGCTTCAATCAAGCAAATTACTGTGACAGATACCATTGCGATCGAGACGAAGAACGTCGGATTTGAGTTATCTGGAGATAAATGGAGAGCATATGTTACTGCAGTTTCAGCAAAATGGCTCAAAAAAATATATGTAACATATTCGGATGATTTGTTCTCCGGTAATCCAAGAAATTATCTTGGTTCTGGGAAAAAGAAGAATAAAATCAATCTCGGGATAATGGAAACCATTGATCAGCAACCAAATAATTTTTGGGCCTATAACAATGGAGTTACAGCATTAGTCAATAACTACTTTAGTCCAGAAGATGGAGAGAAACTATCCATTTCGGGTATAACAATCATCAACGGTGCACAAACTACTGGTGCGATCAGCAGCGTGGAAAAGCTTAAGGATGCTTGGGTTCCAATCCGCTTTATTGTATGCAGCGATACAGATATAATTAATGATATTATCAACAATAATAATAAGCAGAATGAAATCCTTCCTTCTGATTTAAGAAGTAACGACAAAACACAAAATCGACTTAGAGCTGAGTTTGAACCATATGTAAAGTTATATTATAGTGGTGGCCGCCGTGGCAATGGCAGACCTTCTCGAAGCAAAGAAATTTTGGATCCCTACGTTGTTGCACAAGCATTGCTGGCATTTCATAGTGACTGTGTTACAGCATATAACTCAAGCAACGACCTTTGGCGTAGCGATCAACTGTATAGCAGTATTTTTCCAGAAAACTTAACAGCCGAACACATTATATTTACTTATTCTTTGGCCCGTGCGATTGATTTCTACAAGCTGGAATTGCAGCGAAAAAGTGAAGATCGGACTGAAATTGAAGAGAAGCAGCATAAGTGTTTGTGTAAACGCGGAGCAAAAATGTTGTTCCTTTATACAGTTTCTAAATGTATGGAGGGAGTTATAGGAAAGAAAATCAAGGATAACTGGGCACTTACCTTTAGTGATAACTCTGATTTTGATACATTAGTTCATCTTTGGAAGGCGGTTATTAAATCTATTCTTCCTATCGCTTGCTTGCCTTTAGAAAGCGCCCTAAAAGATGGATTAAAAAGCAAGGAACTTTCAGAGATTGCAGCAGATAATGTAGTTGGTCTTTTTGCATCTGTTCAGGATACTATTCGGATTCAGTTGCAAAATTTTATTGATGCTATCGAACTGCAATAAGCTGCTAAAAAGCATTAAACTCATGGCAACACTCTGGCAACAAAAAGTCAGATAGCCTAAACCATCTGGATAATGAGAACAATATAGATAACTAGAGCCAAATCCCATAAGCAAAACTGTTTAGAACAAAACTGACAGGAGCGAGTGGGAATGACCGTTAAAACGGCGCAAACCCGCATGAATACAGGGTTTTTGACCTGTCACTTTGCCTTGTGATACTGGATTGATACTATTCGTTTCAACCCGGTCACACAAGAGAATGATTGCAAAGGGCAAGCGAACCGCCCTGCTGAACGACAAATTCAGCAGGGCGGTTTTGCTTGCCCTGTTTTTCTTTTCTCCAAGGAACATATTAAAAGGGAACTGAGATTATACAGAACATAACTCAAAACCCTTCCTCCTGCTTCCCGGTGCAGAGGGGCGGCGCCGCAGGGACTTTTCTGCGGTGGACGTATTACTCGGGTGATTCGCCATGGGGTGCAGACGGTCCTTGATCCCAATTATGTGCTCGTGATATAAAGCGCCTGTTCCAATGGTCTTTCCACTCACGGTAAAAGCCGTGGGTCAAGAACGTTCCGCGATCACCCAAAGCTCGTCAACGATATCCTCTCTCATTCTGGCACGAGTTTTACTGTTGTAGACAGGGCAACGTGTCCAATCGCTTTTAGCATTTACAGCTTCCGGTTAACCAAAATTCCTCCATTGCTGCATTAAATTGATTTGGTGTGTCCATATTCACGCAGTGTCCTGCTCCCTCAAAAATAATCACACTGCATTCTGGCTCATTTTTCTTCCACAGTTCTACGGCTGATCGCTCCATAGGGATGTCGTATGTTCCGCAACCAATCAGCAACGGATATTTCCTCGGCGTTGCTTGCCGAACGTTTACCATGCTATTTAAAGAGGCGAAATACAGGAACGATTTTTTAGGAAATTGAATATTCATCTCATAAAAATCCTTTTGAGCCTGCAAAGTATGAGCAGATATTTTTTTATTCGACGATGCAAACCATTTCGTACAAAATATAGCTTTAAGCATCATAAGCATCTGTGATGCACCATTTTTTCTCTGCATTTTGATATCAAAATTGTTTATATCATAACCGCCGAAGCAAGCGAGTGATTGTACGGCTTCAGGATATTGGTTGGCAAAGTCTTGAGCTAATATAGCCCCCAATGAGATCCCGACAATATGTATTTTTTCAATTTTTTCTCTTTTTAGGATTTCACTGATCCAAGCCGACATTTGACTGATACTGTCACCTTTTCGCGCTCTCGTTGATTTGCCATGACCGATAATATCAAGAGTGAGAATATTGTACTTATCTTGAAAATAATCAATTTGCGTTTGAAACATAGTGTGATTTGCAAAAGCGGCGTGTATAAAAAGTATCCAGTCAGTTTTCTCATTTCTATTGATATAATAGGCAATAGGGGAATTGTCTAAATAGCATTGTTTCATAGTCACTGTCCCTCCGCTTTCTTGACAAACTTTTCAAGCCAGTCCATATTTTTTGGGATTACTCATTTTTCTGTTGTCTATGCAGTGAAGCAGAAAAGCAATCGAATTACGCATTTCGATTTCCCGGAGCCGGATGGCGTCATGACCAATAATCCGAACCCATCTCCTATCGGAGACAGGTTCGGATTATATGGGTTTGGTGCGCCTGAAGGGACTCGAACCCACACGCGTTGCCGCACGAGAACCTAAATCTCGCATGTCTACCAATTCCATCACAGGCGCGTATACCGGCGGCAAGCAGGCCTGCCGCCTTTTTCATGGCTCACCACACCAGTGTGGCGAAATAGTCCTCCGGCGTCTCCGCCCGGCGCAGAAGCTCAATGCGTCCGTCCTCCCGGAGCAAAAGCTCCGAGGAGCGCAGCTTACCGTTATAGTTATAGCCCATGGAGAAGCCGTGGGCCCCAGTGTCGTGGATGGCCAATATGCTCCCCGGCTCGATTTTGGGGAGGGGGCGGTCAATGGCGAATTTGTCGCAGTTTTCGCACAAGGAACCCACGACATCATAAACATGGTCACAGGGGGCGTCCTCCTGGCCCAGCACGGTGATGTGGTGGTATGCGCTGTAAACGGCGGGCCGCATCAGATTGGCCGCACAGGCGTCCACGCCGATATACTCTTTGTAGATGTGTTTTTCGTGTACGGCGGTGGTGATCAGGTGGCCGAAGGGAGCCAACATAAACCGGCCCAGCTCAGTGAAAATGGACACATCCCCCAGGTGATTGGGGACCATAATTTCCTCATAGGCCCGGCGCACTCCCTCGCCAATGGCGGAGATGTCCGTTGGACTCTGCTCAGGGCGGTAGGGGACCCCCACGCCGCCGGACAGGTTGATAAAGGAAATGCGGCAGCCGGTCTCTTGCGTTACGTCTACGGCGGTCTGGAACAGGATGCGAGCCAGAGCGGGATAGTAGTCGTTGGATACCGTGTTGGAGGCAAGGAACGCGTGAATGCCAAAACGCTTTGCGCCCAGCTCCCTCAACTGGGTGAAGGCCTGGGCCAGCTGAGGCCGGGTCATGCCATACTTGGCCTGACCTGGATTGTCCATCACCTGGAAGCCCTCTTTGCCGTCCCCCAGGGTGAAGACGCCGCCGGGGTTGAAGCGGCAGCAGACGGTGTCCGGCACACAGCCCAAGGTGTTGCGGAGAAACTCCACATGGGTCAGGTCGTCTAAATTGATATAGGCCCCCAGGCGGTGCGCCAGCTCAAATTCCTCCGCCGGGGTTTCGTTGGAGGAGAACATGATTTCGCTGCCGGAGAAGCCGCACCGCTGGGCCATCATCAGCTCAGTGAGGGAGGAGCAGTCCACGCCGCAGCCCTCCTCCCGCAGAAGCTTGAGGATACCGGGGGTAGGGGTGGCTTTCACGGCAAAATATTCCTTAAAGCCCGGATTCCAGGCGAAAGCGGCGTTCAGCGCCCGGGCGTTCTCTCGAATGCCGCGCTCGTCATAAATATGAAAGGGGGTGGGATAGGTCCGTTTTATCTCCTGAGCTTGAGCCAGGGTAAGGAAGGGCTTTTTCATCTGTAAAGGTTCCTCCATATGGCGGGGTTGTGAAAGCTATCATATAAGATTTTTCGGCGGTTGTCAACTATGAGGAGGGCTTGAACGGCGCTGTGGGGAAAAATTCTGCCGCGCTATTGACAGAAAAAAAGAGGGAACCTATAATTTTCATGAATTGATGTATCATAAAGACAGGCAGCGGGCGGAGCTTTTGCACAGTGTTGGTCCAGCCTACGGCAGAGAGGAGCATAAATGATGAGCAGGATTTATACGTCCGTAGAGCAGCTGATTGGAAAAACGCCCCTGGTGGAACTGACCCATTTGGAGCGGGAGGAGGGCTTGGAGGCCCGCGTCCTGGCCAAGCTGGAGTGCTTTAACCCCGCCGGCTCGGTCAAGGACCGGGTGGCCAAGGCCATGCTGGACGACGCCGAGGCCAGGGGCCTGCTGAAGCCCGGCAGCGTCATCATCGAGCCCACCTCGGGCAATACCGGCATCGGTCTGGCCTCGGTGGCGGCGGCGCGGGGCTACCGGGTTATCATTGTCATGCCCGACACCATGAGCGTGGAGCGCCGGCAGCTGATGGGGGCCTACGGCGCGCAGCTGGTGCTCACCGATGGGGCGAAGGGGATGCAGGGGGCCATCGACAGGGCGGAGGAGCTGGCGAAGGAGATTCCGAACAATTTTATCCCCGGCCAGTTTGTCAACCCCGCCAATCCCGCCGCCCACAGGGCGTCCACCGGCCCGGAGATTTGGGCGGATACCGACGGGAAGGTGGACATTTTTGTGGCTGGCGTGGGCACTGGCGGCACCATCACCGGGGTGGGGGAGTACCTGAAAGAGCAAAACCCCGCGGTGAAGGTGGTGGCGGTGGAGCCGGCGGCCTCCCCGGTGCTCAGCGGCGGGACTGCCGGGCCTCACGGCCTTCAGGGCATTGGAGCTGGCTTTGTGCCTCAGGTGCTCAATACCGATGTATATGATGAAATCATCCCTGTGAAGAATGAGGACGCCTTTGCTGCAGGTAAAAAGGTGGGCCGCTTGGAGGGAATCCTGATGGGCATTTCCTCCGGCGCGGCGGTGTGGGCCGCCGTTGAGCTGGCCAAACGCCCGGAAAACCGGGGCAAGACCATTGTGGCGCTGCTGCCGGACACAGGGGACCGCTATCTGTCCACCCCGATGTTTGGGGACTGAGCCGGAGCGGTGCTGAAAATTTTTCCTGGAATAGCGGAAATGTCAAGAGTAAATGCGAAAAAAATATAAAATTTTTTGAGCGGGTCAA
>OFFX01002430.1_pt1 | contig 11609 bp, 14 predicted proteins | sample 1521511 | NCBI WGS metagenome assembly OFFX01 (sample SAMEA3504125, study PRJEB24116) | mouse gut metagenome | biome: mouse gut; feature: mouse-associated habitat; material: faeces | place: Denmark | collected 2011
CTCCGCCACAAAACTACATTTTTTCCTCGGCGTTTTCTTTCATTTTATCATTGGCGCTGACACACGAAGGCCATCCCAAATCTTGATCGGGTAGACCATGATGATGGAACGACCTGTTACTACTTTGGCGATACCTGTATCCGGGCTTGTGAATCCTATGAGGGCAGAAAAATCAAACTGGAGCCTGTGAACGGAGATCAGGTGGCCTGTGGCGAGTGGGTGGAGCTGTCCATTGATCGGGTATATGGCTACTGTACCCTGCTGGAACGGCACTTGAACAAGGAGGCCAGAGCATGAGCAGGAAAGCAAACCACTTCAAGGCTAAGAAGTTCTGTGACCCTGGCGTTTGTGACTGCTGCCAGTATATCGGCGAGGGTGATTTCCTCTGTGATAAGCACATGGAGATCGTAGTTTCCGACTGGACACCGACTGAATCCTATCTGATGTGCCAGAGCCGGAGCAAGGCTGTTAGAGGTGGTGCAGATGGAAAGGAAACTTAAGATTCAATGTGTCAGTTCAGAGTTTCTTGGACAGGTCATAGAGCATCGCACCCCCTATGGCCTGTTTCTGACCAGAGAAGGCCGCAAGTGGGTAGCGGTAGATAATTCTACAGGTGACGCATGGACGGAGGAGTTTTCCCGGAAGCGTCAGGCCGTCCATTGGCTGCGGGGTAAGTTTGAGGTGTGCTGATGCAATACCGTGTCTACATTACAGTCCTACAATACGGCTGTGAAACAGTTGAAGCTGAGAGCGAGGGCGAAGCGAGGCAGGAGATAGAGAAGCTGTTCAAACAGCACCGTATCTCCTGGCATGACGAGGAAATCACTGATATTTCCCTGGAGGTAGTCTAGACATGAGCAAGGCAATCGTCGCACGTCCAGTCAATGGTATTACTCTCAACGGAGAATTGGAGTGCCTGCTTGACGATGGCGGCGAAGTTCGGGTATTTGACAGCAAGGAACAGGCAAGAGAGTTTCTGATTGCCGCTGGCGTTGGCCCGGAAGAACTGCGGCACATAGTTTTCATAGAGAAAAAGTGAAGAACAATTCCACACACTTGAAATGTTCTGGGGAATGGATGGCCGCATTGTCTGTCTGCCGCTGGAGGTTGATTGAGAGGTGAAAAGATGAATCCTGATAACCCGTTTGTTGGTAAAGCCGTAGCTGTCACTGGCAAACTGGACAACTACACCCGTGACAGCATCCAGACCCGGTTACGGGAACTGGGGGCCAAGCCTGTATCTGTGGTAAGCACACGGACTGACTATCTGATCCTGGGAGTGAGGCCCGGTAATAAGCTGCTCAAGTCTCTGGCCCTGGGAATTACTGTCCTGTCCGAGCAGGAATTTGAAAATTTGAACAGTTAGCGGGAGTAGCGGGGTGGATTGCCCCGCTGCTTCTTTATAGGAGGTCAGCCAGATATGAGGAACATATCTGAGAAACGTGCTGTCGAGCTGAGGTGGCCCGAGGTCAGCGGCATTGTAACAGGAGAGATTAGGGAAGTTCTGGGGCTTCAAATCCAGTGCAAGGTCAATGTGGTAGACGGCTCGTTTTGGGATGTGACGTTCATCGGCTACCGTCTTCCTCTTTCTAAGCTCTGTCAGCTCTTGCAGGCGACACAGGCCACCCCGGATGATTGGGAAGATGCCCTGCCTGACGAGGGTGGGATTGATGTTGGCGGTATCGGAATCGTGCTGGCTGAGAAATTGCTTTCTCGGCATCTGGCGCTCACGTGGGAACACCATCTGATTACTGAGGACAGCCTGTGGCTGGTGGGTGTGACAAAGGAAGACTCCCATATGCCGAAACAGAACTGAGCACTTTATCTCATTAAACGAAAATATTACGAAGGAGTTGAGAATAATGAGGGCTTTGCGGCCTATGACACAGGAGGAGCGGGAGTTCGCGGAGCAGAAGCACGATCTGGTGATCGACTTCCTCCGCTACAGGTGCCTCCCGATGGACGAGTTCTACGATGTTGTGATCTTCGGCCATCTCTCTGCTGTGCAGCAGTATTTCCGCAACCCGCCTGTTGGCGTGGCGTTTGAAGCTATGGCAATTCGGGCTATGAAGGATTCCGTTCTTCGGGACGGTGAGTATCATGGCCGTGCGAAACGCTCTGGTGTTACTGTGGGTCTGGATGATGCTGGAAGTACGCTTACAGACCCCAGGCAGGATACGGAGCGGCAGGTTGAGAGCAAGGCCCTCTTGGAGCAGGTGGTGAGCGTAGCTACGCCAAAGGAGGCCAGGATCATTAACCTCTTGATGGATGGCTTTGTACTGCGTGAGGCGGCACGGCTCCTGAAAATTCCGAGGGCTGCTGCGGTAAGCTGCATGGAGGACTTCTGCTGTCGGGCCAGTGTTGCCGTTGGTTGAGATGCGATACATATAGGGCCGGGGTCGGCATTCATCGGCTCCGGCCTACTACTATTTTATGGAGGTAGCATATGAAAGTCAAAGCATATATCCACAGCTTAAAAGACCACGAGCATGATCGTCATGTGTTGGGCGAGGCAGAAATTGTCCAGCAGATTGGCGATAACTTGTATCTGGCTGAGGTCAATGGCGTTCGGTGTACGGCCATCTTCAACTTCTTCACCGGGGCCTATTACGTTGATGATGTGTATGGCATCCAGAAGGAAGCTATCTGAAATCAGTGGCAAATAAGGGAGAAACATAATGAAATATACTCTTATTGATGAAAACGGGCAGTATGCTCTTATCCTGCGGGGTGAGAGCATGACGCAGTACGCCGTTGTGAGAGGTCTGGATAAGGAAACCGGGAGCTGGGACTGGACGTGCTGCTACTACGATTTCGGAAAGTTATCTGGGCTGACAAAAGCTGAAGCACTTTTCAAAGCGTTGGACTACTACCTTATGCGGACGAACGAAAAACATATCTCCTGGGCCAGAATGAGCGAGATCATTACGGTTCTGAAAGATGGACTGATCGAAGATGGCGAGGAAGAAGCCTACTGCTACATGGCTGATGTTGCTGAGTTGTCGGACACCGAGGCTGAATACTTTGGGCTGGATATGAAGCAGTACAGAGCTGCCACAGATGAAGATGCCGATCACCACACAGTTCCATCCAGCACAGGCGGCGATTACAGCCCGGCCAATCCGTGGGATGCACCCGGAATGAGTGCGTCCGATTTCATCTAGGCGTTCCGTTAGGGTAAACCCAAACGGGACTATGAAAAAGCGTCCCATTAGAGTTGGTTTTCGAGTTCTGGCACGTTCCAGACTTGAGGCCGGCCCTAATGGGACGTTTACTTCTAATATGAGAGGGCTGGATATGAAGATCGGCTATATCAGGGTCAGCACGCAGGAGCAGAATACCATCCGGCAGGAAGTCCTTATGGAATCCCTGGGTGTGGATGAAGTCTACATCGACCGCATGAGCGGCAAGAACACCAACCGTCCGGAGCTTCAAAAGATGATGGAATATGTTCGCCGGGGCGATACGGTGATTGTGGAATCTATCAGCCGCTTTGCCAGGAATACCCGTGACCTGTTGGACTTGGTGGAGCGGTTGACGAAGAAGGGCGTTGAGTTCGTCAGTAAGAAGGAGGCTATCGACACCACCACGCCCACAGGGAAATTCATGCTCACCGTCTTCGGGGCCGTAGCGGAACTGGAACGAGAATACATTTTACAACGTCAGCGGGAAGGAATCGCCATTGCTAAGGAGCAGGGCCGCTATACTGGAAGAAAGCCTATGCAAGTGCCAGACTTTGACCGGGTGGTCGGCCAGTGGCACCGAGGCGAGATTACAGCGGTTGAGGCCATGCGGACGCTGAAAATGAGTAAGACCACATTTTATCGCAGAATAAAGCAGGCTTCCGCTAATTATGAACCGGGATAGCTATTTGGCCTAATCAGCAGGGATTATCAAGGGGGGGCGAATTAAATCGCCCCCCCTTTTTGCAATTATTTTTTCAAAAGCTCCTACCAGAAAATAAAAATCTGAATAGGAGTATGTGTTATGGCTATATTTGATATTTGCTTAAGCAAAACCCGTTGTAATGATATACCTTCTGAAACCACACGAAGAGGTCAAGAAAACGAAATTGCATCCAATGTATGCTCTGTGAAGAAGAGCCAAGTCCAAGAATTTGTTGAGCTTGTGGGTAAAAAAGGGCATTCATTTTGTCCATCTACATTCATAAATGTGTATCGGAGAAAGGATACTTTCAAGCAGACACAGTTGTTTGCGCTGTTCTTCAATAATTCGAGTAATGATAACAAGAAACACAGCAACAGTTTTTCGTTTGATGATATTGCGCAACGTGCAAGGCAATATAACCTCCCAATTTTTTTCGCCTACGATGTATTCTCCAGCTTTTTGTGGGAATCCAATCATCAGCTATTTTGCATTGTGTTTCTCAATGAAATCCCGATTTTCAACCTACAAGAAGCTGAGGCAATACAAAAAGCATTGCTTACAATTTTTCCAGAGGCAGACCGGAAGCATGGCGGCGTCATTGATTTGTACTTCGGTGGCAATAGCATCCTATATTATGATGAAACAATGCCTACTATCAATCCTGATGTGGTGTTCATGAATATGTGCCTCTATCTAAAGAATCGATATGGAGCTACTAACTATAAGCGAAAAGTTGTTTCATTTGCCGAGGATGCAGGGATTCTTTTAGATGGCAGAAATCTCCCTATAGTGTCCTTAGCTGAGGTATTGATAGATAACAGTAACCTTAACATTGATGAGGAATCCTTACAGGATTCTCATCAAAAAAATAATAAAAAATCACCAAAACCTTCTATGTATAGTAAAGGGGATTATGGTGAAAAATTATCACGGCTAAGTTACACTATCAACTTCCACAACGATATTGCTCAGAAAGAATTAGATCAATCCACATCACCTACAAAGCCTAACATTCATCAACCATACAGATCGGATGTCATCAAATCTATTAGCTTTAATTGTAAACTTTATCATGAGTTTGAGTCAACCAGTACCGGCAGGAGGCTAACATATCAGGAGCTGCTCGGCCTAGTCACAAACCTTGCTCGTGTTGAATCAGGAAGAAAAGTATTTATGAGTATCCTTGGCTCAAAGTCTTTCAGCAAAGATGATGGATTTGCTGTCAATAACTGGGATTATTATTTTTACTACCTCAAGCAAAGAAATCCGTACCCATGCAGTAGCTTTTGTCCTTATCACAAAACCTGTACTCATGGACAAAATATTCTTTCCACATGCAACATACGACCACATCAAATCGAGAGAGTTAGTGATAATGAAAAATCACTAGTGGATTTGGATGAAGCCGTTGAAGACTTTAAGCAGGCTTTCAATACCGCAGTTGATTCAAGTGAAAATGTCTGGCACATTATTAAATCACAGACGGCGTTGGGGAAGACACAAACGCTTCTGCAACTGCTAAGCGATCATCCAGATATGAAAGTTTTAATCGTAGTCCCCACCAATAAATTGAAACGCGAAGTTGCAGAGAGGGCAGAAGAAATGGGTATTCATTTGAATATATCACCTTCGCTGCATGAGATAGGAGATAAACTCTCTGTTGGAGTTTGGGAGGATATAGTCGATCTTCTTAATTCAGGGAAATCACCGATTTCAAGAATTATCACAGCTATCGAAAAAGGGGAGAAGTGTGATGCCAAGTTGCTTAAAAAATATTTGACTGAACGCGACATTTTTTATAGCTCTGATGGCTGTGCCATTACTACTCATCGACGGCTATCCAGTATTGATTTAAGAAAATATGATTTTGTCATAATTGATGAAGACTATATATTCAGCACTATTCTTGTGGACAGAACAGCGGTTCCCTTATCAGATTTGAAAAGATTAAAAAACAAACTGCCTGCCCGCGATTCGCTCTGTGCCAAGATTAAAAAGATTCAGAAAAAGAGCAACTTGCATGAGTTTTTCACTGTGAATGAAATAGACTACAATGAGTCTTATGCCGATATACATACAGAGATCAATATTCGTGCGTTATGTGAGGGGACACATTTTTGTTGCCTTGAATCCTCCAGCCATAACCAGAGAAGTATAGTTTTTACTAGGCAGCCAAGTCTGCCGGATAATATTAAATTCATCATGCTATCGGCAACCGCAAATGAAGATATTTGCAAATATTGTTTCGGTGAAGAGAGAGTCAGATTCTATAATTGCAAAGCGGCAAGATTATCCGGGATGTTGTATCAATACTATGGGCGGCCAATGAGTCGAGCTTACTTGGATGAGCATCCTAAAGTAATGGAGCAGATAAAAAACTGGAGCGGATTTGAACATACTATCACTTTCAAGAAGTATACTGATTATTGCACAGATGACATGTACTTCGGTAACTGCGTAGGGTGCGATGTATTGAAAGGCGAAAATATAGATGTTATTGGAACACCGCATCAACCTGAGTGGGTGTACAAATTGTTCGCTTTTACGCTCGGGTTTGATGTAGTTGCCACGCTAAATCCTTGCTCCATTGTTACCAATAATGGATACCGTTTTCGATTTGCAACTTTCGATGATGAAATACTGAGAACGATTCAGTTTTATATCATTGAAACAGATCTGGAACAGGCTGTGGGGCGTGCAAGATTGCTTCGGTGTGATGCTACTGTTAATCTGTTTTCCAATTTTCCCCTTCGCCAAGCAATCCTAAAAGAATCAGAATATGATAGGGAATAATTGAGTACATATATTGCAGAAAGTATATATGCTCGGTAAAATTTACTGGATATGAGAGAATCTTTATCTACTCCACTGAGACAAAATATAAAAGCTGAAGAACGCTAACTCCTTTGTAAAAAATTTTTGCAGAGGAGGCCAATTTACTATGGTCATAAATCAGATTTTGGAGTTATCTATGGTGCTGAATACAGATCATTTCCAGCGGGTCTTAGCTAAGGCCAGCAAGTCCAGTGTCTTAAAGGAGGACGGGGACGAATATGCAGACCTCTCTATGGCCGCTAAAGGAATCACCGTGCTCTATCGGGACAGCCGATACAAGAAGAAGGTGCGGCTGATTGTTAATACTTACTTGCTGCTGGATGATGTATCCGATACAGACAAGCTACTCCGAAAACTTGACAAGCGAATCACAGAATATTTCAGCTTCAAGTATCATTTGGATGATTTCAGTCTGTCGGGCATGAACCTTATCACGGATATTGATGTTGGTGCTCGTAAGAATGTATCGGCGTATCTGAAAGTCCTACAGCGTGTAGGCAAAGTCAAGGGGTTCTCTCCCACCAGCTATGACGGCCTCAGCGACAGTGCCAGCTTTTGCCTGAGTGGGAACAGTAGCGGCATTGACTTCCTGTTATACGATTTAGAGGATGCGGTCAAAGGCCAACTTACAGATGCAGACGTTGGCCGAAAAAAGGTGAAGTCTGCGAGTGAGCAAGCAAAGGGAATCCTACGAGTGGAGGTACGGCTAACGAAACCGAAAGCGATTCGGGACTGCACCGATGCCGCCAGTGTGTCCGGGCAGATTACACCGCTGGTCAGGAATTGCCAGAGTATCTTTATGGATACCTTCGCACGGGTAATTCCGTTCGGAGATTTCTATAAGAAAGATCAGGCCACAGAAATTATACGGCGTGATGTAAAGGACACTGTTATGAAGAGGAAGATGCTGCGGATCCTAGCTTTGATTCCAGAGAAGAAGTCCCTACATCTGGCTCAGAAGGCCATGAACTGTCGGGACGTGGAGAAGGTCATGATGGCCTTTGCAAAGATCAATTTATCTCCTGTGACTATTAGCAAACGGCATAATGTAAAGCACCTGGATAATCTCTATTCCTATTTCTTGAAGTAATCATTGCAGCGAGGTTCAAATGCCGTTGACAAGCCTCCCTCTTTGATGTAAAGTAGACTCATCTTTTACAAATGGAGGGCATGGCGCATGGCTGGAAAGACAGCAGAGGAACGCATTGCAGCGATTGATGAGAAGATCGCTAAGAAGCAGGCGGAGATTGATGCTCTGGAGGCTCAGAAGCAAAGGCTCCTGCATCCTGTTAATATGAAAACGGTGATGGCGGCAGCGAAGGAAGCTGGGCTTACACCGGAAGAGATTGCAGAGAAATTAGGTTTAGAAGTCTAAATGAGAGGGGCTGCACCGGGCAGCCCCTCTTACTATTCTATTGTTTTTCGGCCAGTGCTTGGTACAGCTTTATCAGCTCCGCTACACACTTACTCTCGGTCACGTCCCTGACGGAGAAACCGTAAGCCTCCCCATGAAGGCACAGTTGTGGTTCCGAGGGGCGTTCTGTGTAAATATCGACAAACTAGTAGTAATGTTCTTCTGTTCTTTATTTTAATATTGCAAATCTAAATTTTATATGCTAAAATTTATTATTATAATGATACATAGGATGAACAGAAGAACTACCGTTGTTCTCTCTGTTTCTACTGCATTGTGAGGAGGCACCATAATGAGCAGAGCGGAAGATTTGATTAGAAATCGACAGGACGACGAAGAAATTGATCGCTTGCACAAGTTTCTCAAAGAAACCATTCACAAACATTTTCTAAGAATTGATGAAGTTGTAGAAAACTTTTCAGAGAAAGAAATCATTGAGCTGACTGATTACATTCGCTATTTCGCAAAAAATCATGGTGAAGAAAACTTATCCTCGGATGTTAGCATGGAGAAAATGCAAGCATTTCTCCTGCTATTTTGCAAACTGGCAGATGTTGATGATGCAAATAGGATTTTATCTTATTTGGAATCAGAAGAGTTTGGATGGCATGGTACTAAATACTATATGAGTAATCCATGCCTTAGAAGGTTTCTTTATGATCCTAAAGGCCATTGTAAAAAAGCGGCTAAAATCTCGAACACTGAATTGGCTACAAATATGGTGGGTGCTTTTTATGACATTTTCTTCAGTGACGAATTTTCTCAGATAGTGCTATTTATATTTAGCTATTGCCTTGCTTCAATATTTACATCTATGCTGAATAAAGGCGGAGTTTCCGCACCGTTTTTTTTACAGATAGCAGCAGATAAGTCATCCGTCGCATATCAAATCTTAAAAGAGATCATTGAAATATGTGATGTAAATTCCGGTATTGACGAAAGCTGCAATAGGGCAAATTCAGCGTATGGAAAATGCAATTATATCCATCAGATTTATTTCCCTACCCAATCAACTGCAAAGGACATCGACAATTTAATACTTAATTTCAAGGATTGTCCTGTCGCTATTGTAGGGTATGAAAACGAGAGAAATTATACTGCCTTGCTTAGAGAAGTCGCCAATATCCCGGCAAAGAAAAAGTCTCTTGATTTAAGAGAACGCTTTAACTTGTTACCTGTATTCGTATGCCCGGCAATTAAGTCAAGTTTCGATAATGTCTTTGATATAGATCTAACAGGCTATGAGGTCAGTGCTGAGTATTTGACTTTAATAAAAGAGAAGAAGCAAATGCTTGCGTCATGGGTTTTAGAACTTGTAACAAGCGTCGAAAAATACCAATCACAAGAGATTGATTTAATTGATAGGCGGCGGATTGCACGGAACCACAGTCTGATTTCGAGTATGATTAGTCCCTATATAAATCAGGTTTGCCAAGGTTATCCTGACTTGACGATGGATAATGCTAAGAATGTTGGATTCCTAAATTATTTCTTCAGAAGATACATAGATACAATTCGGCGACTATGTACTTTCCCTGATGATGTGAAATTTGAATTTTTTGAATCTGATAATTTACCTTCCCAACAGGATATTGGAGAAATAGTCGATATAATAAAAACAGAATCTGAAAAATCTTTAGCAAATCTCCATCACCGATATTTGCCTGCACCTACAGCAGTTGGAATTAAAGATAGAGGGGCGACAAATTTAGCCAAGCAAATTGAAAAGCAGTACAGGTCGCTGAAAGTGTATGTTCGTGTAATCCCATTGGAAGTAAAAGCAGATAGATATATCTTTAAGCTGGAAACTTTGAATGAAACACGGGATGCTGATATTAGCAGAAATTCAAAAACGGTTCAGCGCAGGCTAAAAAAATATGATTGGTTCAGGGTGGACTTGAGAAATCCTACATCAATAAATTTGGTTGTCGCTGAACAGGCATTGACAGATAATAGTTTAATTGAAATGCTATATAGCGAGGATTTTACTGAGAGCCAATTAAAGATACCTTATGCTATAGGCTTTGATGACACTGGAGCAATGTGTATAGAGGATATAGCTGAGTTTCCTCATTTGCTGTTGGGTGGAGCCACCAAATCAGGAAAAAGTACTGCTATGATGAGCCTATTGATGAGCATAGCATATAAGCATCGAACCGGTAATGTCAATGTGTTGATTTTGGATCTGCTGGAAAAAGATCAGTCTGATTTTGATGTTTTCAAAGAACAGCCATTTTTATCTGCGCCAGTCATTAGAGAGCCAGATACCGCAAGGAAAATCATTCTTCTGTTGTGTCAGGAGAGGACACGCAGGATGAAAGACCCTAATCTGCCTGATATGCCCTATATTGTTTGTGTTATAGATGAATTTCCTAGACTATACTCCGGCATTTCAAATAAGGAATACGCTGAGCAAATTGAAGCTGCAACGAACGAATTGCTGAGCAGTAGCCGCCATGCTAAGATACATTTGGTGCTGGCAGCACAAAATCCGGCAAAGGGTAATCTAAAAGGAAGTATCGCAAATATTACTGCAAGAATAGCATTAAAATGTGCTCATTATCAAAATTCAGTGACAATCCTTGGGAGAGCAGGAGCTGAAAAGTTGGTTGGTAGAGGACAAATGATTTTCGATTCTATTTCGGAGCGAGATAGGGTATTACAGGGATCATATATCTCGTTCAAGGATATGACGATGTTGCTTGCAGAAATCAAGAAGAATTTTGAGCAACAGAACAAATATCCTTTCAAGATTGGCAGTTTGGATACGGCTTCGGACCTCGTAGAGAGGAACAGCAGGCTTCCAGGATTCACCCAAAGCCCACAGAGGCAATCGTATGATGAAAAGCTGGCAGAAGCTATCATGTGGACTTTGCCACAGATGCAAGTGGCTAATTCAAGGCTTCAGGCCAAACTTCAAATAGGTAATAATAGGGCCAACAGGCTACTGAGTCGCATGGAGGAATGGGGATTGATACATAAGCTGCATGGCAATTTAGGCTGGGAAACAATTCCCAAATGCTTTGAGGACATATCGATTACAGTAATTGATTATTTGAATGAGAGCGGTGTAACTGAGGCTGAAATTAGAAGTATATTCCGGAGAGATTCTGACGCCCAGGTAAACGATAAATTTAGGCAGTAGCGTATCCCTCTCTGAGAATTTACCGTAAGCACGTCTGCTAAGATACCAGTTACAGACTATACGGACAAGGAGTGCGCTAATGCACTCCTTGTCTTATCTATTTCACTCAATCAAGGCTGCGATTCGATTTGCTGTCTCAGTATCCGTGTGTTGCTGTAAATAGGGGATGATTAAGTGGAAGTTCTTCTTTTTCACCCCTGAGAGTTTTCTAATATCCGACCAATAGAAGGGCTTACCCTGCGCTCTTAATCTCTGATATGCCCAAATGATTTTCCTGGCCCAGCTTTCAGGATATGTCTCTGTATACCTCTCGAAGATTGCTTTGCA
>OFFX01002431.1_pt1 | contig 11603 bp, 9 predicted proteins | sample 1521511 | NCBI WGS metagenome assembly OFFX01 (sample SAMEA3504125, study PRJEB24116) | mouse gut metagenome | biome: mouse gut; feature: mouse-associated habitat; material: faeces | place: Denmark | collected 2011
TTAGTGCGGGAATACGGGTTGAAGAGGTAGCGGGGAATGTGCCATTAGTGAAATGCGACTTCCATCTTAACGCCGTCTTTTCCGCTCAGGCCTGTGATGAAATGATAGCATACCCGCTCTTCCATTTCTTCACAGGCATAGACGTTAAAATAGCTGTGCCGCATGAACTCTGAAAGATGTAAAAAAATGTTTTTTGCTAATAGATAGGAAAATTTTTCCAATACAATGTTCACATAAATCTTCTGGCTGTCATCCGTCTCGACGCGGCATTCGCCCACTCCGTCTTCCACTCCAAGAAATAAACGGATATCCTCTAGCATCTCTGGCTTTGCATGTGAACGGAATTCTTCAAAAATTTTTAAATTTTCTCGCTCCATTTATTTTTGTCTCTCCTGCTTCTTATTCTCTCTAACTCAGTATTGCCATAAACCAGCCACTATATCGCTACCCGAAAAACAGCCGGTAACAAAGATATACGACGACCATAACCGCCACACAGGCCGCCTCCGCCAGAATGATTTTTTCCTTGCCCTTCTTCCCGTCTTTCCTCAGTTCCTCCGGTTCCATCAACATCGCCCAAGGACTATGCTTCTGCATGGTAAACGCAATCCCTTTCTTATCGCTCTCTCCGATAGATTTCAGGAATTCCCGCCAGTTCCCTTCTAAGAGTTTCATCCCTCTGATCAGATCTGCCTGTATATTCTGGTTTTTCAGAAACATCTGGAAGAACCCCGCCCGCTCGGAATACGCCTCCTGCTGCCGGTATACGGAATCCCCTTTTTTCTCTATGAATATCTTATATGCATATTGAAGCCCCTCTTCCGCTGCTTTCTGGGGACTTTTCGTCTTCTCGTAAATATTCGTCGTGTAATGATATACCTTATAGACGCCCTTCTGGGCAAGATAATAGTCTACCATCTGGTTAATAGCACTCTTGACCGGAACCTTCAATGCGCTGTTCTTCCCGGAACTCTCTGCATATACCTGTCCTTTGATAGACGTAAGCGCCGCAATCAGCCCCGTCACCTCTTCGTTCTTGGCGCTGATACCCGGATTCTTGAGCAGATTTCCGCTCCCGCCCATATGTGCGGCAAAGCTGTTCGCCCTTTCCAGTTCTTTTCCGGTCACTGCCGCCCTCCCCACCGTGATGCCCGGTGTTTTGGAAGCCTCTTTTCCGGCTTTGCTTATGGCCTGGTTTCTCTGGCTGATCTGCTGCTCTCCGGAACGGCTCCTGGTATCATACTCCTGACTGATTCGGACATTCCTGCCCTTCGTCACACTGTAAATTCTTCCTTCCTCCTCAGATGATGCGGACAGATTCCCGGAAGATGCATTCGTAACAGAAGCGGTATACATACCTTTCTTGCCCCTGCCGCCCCGTGCTTCCTGCATCTGTGTTTCCGGCATGAAAAATCGGGTGTTCCCCCCAGTCTTCATGGTGCCCCGTGTATAAAATCTGTCCGCAGCCCCAGGAGAAATCGACTCGCCCGTCGTCTGCTTATATACGCTGGATTTAACGACCTTAACTGCCTCTCTTTGTCCGGATTTCTCCAACAGTTCCAGAAGCTCATTCAGATCTTCCTCCAGTAAAAGGTTCAACTTCTGAGACAGGACTTCATTCAGCCGTTCCATCTGAACGGCCTGCTCCTCTCCCAATGTATGTGTCAGGATTGCCTCCAAAAGTGCAAGATAGAGCTTGGATAATTCGTTAAGCTGCGCCGAAAGCTGGGTGTCACCTGAGGGCATCCATGCAAGAAACGCCTCCCATATTTCCTGTTCCATCTCAAGAGTCCACTTGACATCAGCTTCCTCCAGAAGCTTCCCCTCGATTCCAAACCACTTGCTCTGCTTGGAAAGTTCCGGTGTATCCCGTTTCTCTTCCGTACGGTTTCTGCCATTGTCCTCTTCCTGCTGCGCTTTTCTGTCGGCACGCTCCTTCTCCAGATTCTCCTTCGCCTCCGCCGCGTGTCTGGCAGCTTCGGTAATCAAGACTTGCCCAGCCTCCATCTGTGCAATCTTTTTCGCCATCCTGTTCTCTGCTGCCACAGACGCAGCCGTCGGCAGGCTCAAATCCCCGCCCGCTTCTTTGACCCTTGGCATGACCTATCCCCCTCTGCTGCCGCTTCTTTAAAACAACTCTGATACGGATTCTCTTATAATACATATCGGCGCAATCACAGATGTTTTAACCTCTCATCCGATATTTTTTCAAATTAACGCAAATACGGAAAAAGGGAACGGTATCTTCTTCCCGCTCCCTTGTGTCTTCGCAATATTCCAACCCAATCTTCTTATTTGGAAACTCCGGCCTTCTCGTAGTAGCTGTCGAACAGATCGCCGATTGCGCTGTGAGTCTCCTGAGAAATAGACGGCAGAGCCTTGCCCCATGACTTGGTCGCCTGCTCAAAGCCCTTCTCTACTGCTGCCTGCATCTCCTTCATCTTCTCCGGATCGTCTCCTGCAAGTGCATAAGCAAAATCAAAGATTCTCTGTGAAGTCTGCTTTACGCCCCAGTATCCGTCTTCGGAAATCGCCTGCTGAGCCTCTGCCTTCGTCTGTGCGTCTACCGTGAAGTTGCCGCTGGCAATCCTTCTCCACATGTCGTCGCCATTCGCACTCATGCCGGTAATTCCCTGTTTCTGGAACATCTGAGTCATCATGTTTGTGAAGCGTGCCATCTGGTTATCCAGATCAGCCTTCAAGCTCTGCACCAGTGAAGCCCTCTCGGAATCGCTCATCTTGTTCGTTACTTTCGTGTCCTTGCTAAATTCTACACGGTCTGTGTTAGCCTGTGTATTCTTCTTATCTACGGCATTCACCGCATCCTTATTCTGCTCCTGTGCTGCCTTCTCTGCCGCCGCTACATTGTTCGCATTTGAAGTATATCCAGTTGTCGCCTGGACATTCTGATAATAAAGGTCATTGATTTTCACAGTATTTCCTCCTTTTCTTCTTCTCTTGATCTAGTACAGCATTGCACTAGCGTGCTAAGAAAATCTTATATATGTTTATATTACTTATATCGGCGGCAATAGGAAAAAATTAAGGAACTCCTTGTAAATAACTTCCAGTTTTGTTTTGTACTTGCCAATCTTTCAGTTTTTCTGTAAAATCATCATATACATTACGGAAGGAAGCCATTTACCATGACCAACTTAGCCCAATACGAAAGCATAACATTAAGAGAAGAATTATCCATTAAGGATATTTATTCCATCCACTATTTTGAATATTCCAAGGATTTCATATACGAAGGAGAATCCCATGACTTCTGGGAGCTGCTTTTTGTTGACTTCGGCAGCATTGAAGTCACTGCTAATACACAGACCATTCCTTTGAAAAAGGGCGAGATGATTTTTCACAAACCAAATGAATTCCATGCCTTGCGGGCGGACGGAAAGGTTGCACCGAACCTCATCGTCATTTCCTTCAAATGCGACGCCCCTTGCATGCACTTTTTCGAGAACCAGATAATCACCATTGACAATAACGAGAACTTTTATTTGGGGCAGTTGATTGCCGAAGCCAAAAGAACCTTTTACACCCCTTTGAACAACCCGCTGATATGTAAGCTGAACCGCTATTCCCAGACAACCTTTGGAAGCGAGCAGATTATTAAGACTTCTTTGGAACTGATGCTGATTAACATCTTCCGGCGTCTGGCTCCGCGGGATAATACTCAGTTTGCCCCTTCCCCCCCCCCCCCGATGAATTCCCAGAACAGCGATATGACGCGGATGAACCAGATCGTACAATATCTGAACAAGCATGTCCGTGAACGGCTCACCGTTTCCGATATCTGCCGGGACAATATTATCGGCAAATCCCAGCTCCAGCACTTGTTCCATCAATATGAAGGCTGCGGAGTCATCGAATATTTTTCACGCCTCAAGATTGATACCGCCAAGATGATGATAAGGGAGAACCGCTATTCCTTTACGGAGATTGCAAATGCACTGAATTACTCGTCTTACCAGTACTTTTCTTTGCAATTTAAGAAATATACCCGGATGTCTCCCTCTGAGTACAGTTCTTCTACAAAGATTTTTACGGAAAATAATCTTGATGCGGTAACTCCGGCACGTGCCATAATCTAAAGGGGGCGCTGCCAAAAAACAACGCCCCCCTCATGGAAGTTGATTAACCCTTAATCTCTATTCTCATTTTCCAGAGAATATGCTATTTTACAGCTTTTCCGATAACACGCAATCCCATACTTATGAATCGTCCGCATCCCGTCAGACCTTAGAACCTGAACATACCCATCTTCTTCAATCTGTCTCATAGCCTCGTCACATGCCTGCTCATACCGTCCGTTCTCCGCATATTTAACCTCTATGATACATCCTGTCTTTAAGGCAGGGACTTCCAACCGGATATCCGTGTACCCTACGCCTGATTCTACATTCGACTTGACCCCCCAACTGCCTTCTGCACGCAACAACCCCAAAAGCATTCCGTGATAAAAGTTCTCTTTCATTTCTTTCCTTACGAACGTATCCCTGATACTAATAGAATCAGACAGGAATTCATTGAATAACTGCTGTACCTCTAACGCCTTGCCCGCTTTCACAGCCTCGCAGAAATGCTTCCACCTCTCTGTGTCACCGACAATTTTCAGTTTAAACCAGGAACGAATCCGTTTCTCATAGATTCCCAATACTTCCCTGTTTGGAATTACAAGCCTGTGCAGGCCATTTTCAGGCTCCCCGGCATCCGTCAGGTATCCTGTCGCCAAAAGCACACTCCACAAATAAGTTTGACGTACCTCTTCATCCTCACTGTCTAAATCCGTGTAAGTCAATTCAGGAATAATTGCTTTCTCTACCGTCCCACCGGAAATCAATTCTTCTATCTGTCTTTTCGTCGTCTCTGTTGCCGTCTCAAGAATATCCTGCACAATCCCATTACTGCTGCTGTTCTCCCAGTGAGACTCCATCGGCGCATTCTTCTTCTCCAGAAATTTATCGCATTGATTGATTACATCCCAAGGGCAATACATCTCCGCCTGCCCAAAACGATATCCGTCATACCATTCCTTCAGCACGTCAAATTTATCTTCCAGGCAATAATAAGCCAGTAACTCCCTTACTTCATATTCCGTAAATCCAAAATATTCCGCATAACTTACATCTGAAATCGTCCTCACCTTGAAATTATTCAGCCCTGTAAAAATACTCTCTTTTGCAATCCTAAGGCATCCCGTCAGAACGGCAAAGTACAGATTTTCATTCGTCTTTAACACCTGACTGAACAGGGAGCGGACGAGACTGACCATCTCCTGATAGTATCCATTCTGATATGCTTTATCCAAAGGTACATCATACTCATCAATCAGGACAATCACCGGAATCCCATAATGTTTAAAAAGTAACTGTGTCAATACCCTCAGGCTTCTATGAAGATTAGCCGCCTTATCAAACTCCTCATCTATCAGTGCATTCAATTTCTTCTTATCCGCCTGTGTCAGCCTGCCGCTTCCCAAAAGGAAATCAAACCGTCCCGCCTCCTCGCAGACCACGCTTCCAAGCATATCATATGCCGTCTGGAAATCCATTCCTCCTACATCCTTCAAACTGATAGAAATGACTGGATATTTCCCCATGTACTGCCGGCACAGCTCAACCTCTTTTGAAATTTCCAGGCCATCAAACAGAGAGGGGTCTGCCCCAATCTCAAAAAAAGTTTTCAGCATATTCATATTGAGGCTCTTCCCGAACCGCCTTGGCCTTGTAAACAGATTCACACTGCCCCTTAAATCTATAAAGTCACGGATAAACGCCGTCTTATCCACATAATAAAAACCATCTCGCTTAAAATCTTTAAAAAATTCGATTCCTATCGGAAGTTTTTTCTTTTTTTCCATACAAATCTTATCTCCCTTCCGACCTACATTCCCGGCTGTTTGTTTTAGTATAACAACATCCGGCAGCGAATTCAACGGCATACTTTTACAATTATGGCAAGGCGTCCTTAATCGCCTGATTCACCTTCTTACGGAGTCCCAGCAAATAATCCTCATCCTGCGGATATTCATCGAAAGTGACCGTCTCTTCATCAATCAGCTCCAGCACCTTCTCCCTTCCTGCCAGCTTCTCCAACGCCAGAAACGCACAATAATCCGACATCGCCTCATCCATCAGCATCTGTCTCACAGAACCTTCCGGTCTTCCGTCCTTCCCCGGATATACAAGGAACGGATCTCCGGACGGGAACGCCCCGCCTGCATCCGTACAGCGGTAAGGGTCGATTGGATAGAGGGAATGCTCCGAGTTATAGAAATTATATCCCCAATGCAGGAATCCGTCCAGCCGATACTTATACAACTGCACCCCAAGGATACGCGTCCTGCATCCCGGCAGCACGATGAACCGATTGGTCACATCCACGCACTGCGCCGTACAGTAATAGCCCCAGAGCTTCTCCGGACGTTCCTCAAGAAACGGCTTAATATGATTTACGGCACAAACCGGCTGCCGCACCAGCCCCTCCTTGTAGAAATCATAGTCTGACAAGGCATCCATCACCTGAAAACCTTCCAAATCCTTTGCCACGCCTTCCCACGCATTGCGGAAATTCTCCATATGCTCCTTCTCTGGCTCGTCCGATATATGGAAGTACGTCCTACCTTCAATCCCCAGCTCCTTCAACTCTTCTTTCAGCGCAGTAAGGAACTGATGCAGGAAATCCCGATACTCTTCTCCTGCTGAATCCGTATCCCATCCGAAAATCTGCTGATAGGTTCCATCCTTGACCGCCATTACCTTGGGAGCCGCCTTCGCGCCCCACTGGCTGAACAGATGGGAAATCTCGAAGTATTCAATCCCGCAGCCAGAAGCCATGCGAACCCATTTCCGGAAATTCCCGAACTCAAAATGATACTTTCCTTCCGTAACCGTAACATCCACAAGCTGTACCGTGCGGCGTTCTCCTCCAATCGCCGTGTCAAGGGGCGGCGTGAACACGGGGGTCAGCAACATATTGCACTTATGCTTTGCCGCTGACCGGACAAATTCCTCCACAATCTCCCAGAATCTATCGGAAAATACCTCTGCCTGATAATAATCTGCCAGACAATCACTGTGGAACCACTCCGTATACGGAATCGGCAGCTTGGGAAGCCGAACGCCCAGAACCTCGCAAGTAATCTCCGGCTCACAGAGAACCTCACCGTCTTTTTCAAGCCTAAGCTTTACAGGATATTCCCCTGCCTCCACCGTATCGTCCGGTTCCACGTCAACCCACAGGCACCTCCACTGTCCGGATACTAACGGGAATCCCAGTTTTGGAACCTCGCTGAGCCAATCCGGGTACATCCCCGGCTCCACGGCAAGATATCCCTCATCCCGCTTCATATGGCACGGGTACTCACATGGCACTAAATTGACCATACGGACATGCACCTTGTCCTTAATCGGGGACAGCACAGACACGCTGCCCCTTTCCTTTCTATCTCCCCCCCAGTAATATGCAATCTGGAATGACATCGTTTCCCCATTAAGGCCTGTCAGCCGCTTTTCTTCCAAATCTTTTCCATTCTCCCCGTCTGGAAATACTTTACACATAGACGATACGATCTTATATTGAAATTCCATAACAACCTCTCTTTCTTATCCGCAAATCTTTATCTGTATTTTATCCCTTCACTCCGCTTAATGCAATACCTTCCACGAACTGCTTCTGCAAAAAGATATACAGAACAAACGGGAACATGAAGGATACCGCCGCGCCTGCCATAATCAGCCCATAGTTCGTCTGGTACTGGGTCTTGAGCAGCGACAGCGCTACCGTCAGCGTATACATATCGGAATCCGTCGTAGACACCAATGGCCACAGGAAATCATTCCATGATGAAACGAATGTGAATACCACCAAGGATATCAGCACCGGCTTAATCAACGGGATTACGATCTGGATAAATATCCTGTACTCCGGGCATCCGTCTACCTTCGCCGCCTCTAACAGCTCGTCCGGCACACTGGACATGAACTGGCGGATCAGGAACACACCGAATGCGTTCAGAATCAGGACCACCAGTGAGAAATATGTATTCAGCACGCCCATTTTCCTCATGATAATGAATACAGGAATCATCGTAACCTGTCCGGGAATCATCAGCGTGGCAAGATAGACCTTGAAAATCTTCTCTTTCCCGGGGAAATTCTTCTTCTCGAACCCATAGGCAGCCATGGAGGAAATAATACAGTTGAACAGACAGGAGCTGATTACTACGATCAAACTGTTGGTCAGCGCCCTTAAAAATCCACTCTTGCCAAATACATAGGAATAATTCGTAAAATCAGTAAAATCAATTTCGTCAAAATGCAGCATCAGCGTCGTAGACTGAGTAAATGACATAATCATCATATAGATGAACGGGGCGATACAGATAATGGCGAAAAGCACCATGACCAGCATCCCAAGTACAGACAATGGCGTCCAGGATTTCTTCTTCATCTTATCTCGCCTCCTTCTCTTTGAACAACAGGTTCTCTAATCCATTAATGATCAGAACGATTACCAACAGAACCATCGCCATGGCGCACGCATATCCCATCTTGTACTGCTTAAACGCCGCATTATAGATAGCCATAACGATTGTGACCGTAGACCTTCCCGGGCCTCCGCCGGTCATCTGGTAGGACAGGTCGAACACCTGGAATGACCAGATAATCCCCAGCGTAACGACCAGATAGGTAATCGGCTTTAACATGGGCATCGTAATCTTGAAAAACTGCTGGATGTTTGTCGCGCCATCAACACGGGCCGCCTCATAGAGATCTTTTGAAATGCCCATGATACCCGCATAGTAAATAACCAGGAAATATCCTACATTCTTCCAGATTGCTACGATACAGATACTAATCAGCGCCGTCTTGGTACTTCCGAGCCAGTTCACGGGACTGATGTGGAATACGCCCAACAGGTTATTCAGAAGCCCTCCGTCCGTATTCAGGATGATTCTCCAAATTGTACCTGCCGTCACTGCAGAAGCAATGACCGGAATGAACATGATACTTCTTAAAAAACCTCCCGTCTTATTCTGCATCTTATAGGCAAGAAACGCCGCAAAGACCAGAGACAGGATTGTCTGAATCGGAACCGTGATTACTACATATGCAAGCGTATTCTTAATCGCATCCGCCACATACGCATCCTTAAAAATCTTCGCATAGTTCTCAAGCCCTGCAAATGTCGGGTCATTCATGACATTATAACTAGTAAAGCTGAAATACCCGGACATGAAGATTGGTAAAACGCTAAAACATGCTATCAGGATAAAACTCGGCAATATATAGATAACTCCCTGAAGCGCTTCTTTTTTCTTCCTGTTCACACTCTCACTCCTTCCTTATTTATAATCGGAAGAACCAGATTACCCGATTCTTCCGATTATAGATGTACATATCATTCAGTTTCAATCCGAGGATTATTTCAGGTTCGTATCGTAATAATCCGTCGTTTCTTTTAACACTTCTTCCGGCGTCATCTCGCCAAGCATCATAGACTGCAGGTTCTTGAACAGCGTATCATACATGGAACTTGCCCCCTTAAATACCGGAAGCGACTGGAAGTTGTCCGCATAGTCCGTGAACAGGGTCGCATATCTCTCATCGCCTGAATATTCCTCATCTTTGGAAATCGGCGGCTGTTCGCTTACTCTCTTATGGAAGTCCGACATTACCTCTGAGCTTGTGATATATTTCATTAACTTCGCAGCAAGTTCTTTGTTCTCGCATTTCTCGAACATAACCAGTGAATCGGCCGCAACGAATGTCTTCGCATCCTTCGGTCCCTGAAGCACAGGTTCAAAGTCCCAATTTACTCCGTCACATTTTAACAGGTTACTTGATGCTACCATGACCATAGCTGCGGAACCGTTCTTAAACGCTTCTACCGTATCGTCGTTGGACGTGCATGAATCCGGCAGGATTCCATCCTCCCTGAGCCCCTGTAAGAACTGGGTCGCTTCAAGTCCCGCATCGGTATCAATCGTAAGATTGCCATCCGCATCTACAATCTCACCGCCGGCGCTCCAGAAATATGGCCAGTAAATTTCATTCAGAGAACCATAGTGCGGGCTTCCCCAATCCTGAATTAACGGCGCTACATCCGGTTTCTTTTCTTTCACCGCTTCACACGTACTTACCAGCTCGTCCCACGTAGTCGGTACTTTCTCGACTCCGGCCTCTTTTAGGATATCCATATTCGCCGCCAGGATTCTCGGATTCCCTACGACTACCGGAAGCGCATACTGTCCTCCCTGAATGTTGCCCAGATTATAATAAATGTAATTCTCTTTCTCTTCGTCTGAGAAATACTGGTCTACATCTACCAGCGCCCCCATGTCAATATAGTCGTAGAACATCTCCATATACATATATCCAACATCCGGACCGTCGTCTGATGTTGTCCCGGTCAGATATTTCTCCTCATAGCTGTCCCACGGAACAATCTCCACGCTGACTTCACAGTCATTCTCTTCTCCAAAAGTTTTTACCTTTTCTGTCCAGAATTCCTCATCCGTAATCTCTCCATCCGCAGATGCAAAGGTCGGCATCCAAAGATTCAGCTTCTCACCCTTTCCGGAACCGCCTGAGCCTGAATCCCCTGACCCCGAGTCCTTAGAACCACATCCGCTAAGCAGGCATGCCATCATGCCTGTAACAAGCAACGCCGCTACAACTCTTCTCTTCATTTTTTTTCCTCCTTACAATTATTGTGCAAATTTACAGATTATAATAATAATTCATCTGTATTTATTGTTAATTATATAGGATTTTTGAGTTTTTCTCTTCATAGGATTATCCGATAATTACATATAATCATCCGAGTTGTTTACAAAAACTTTATTATTTGTGTACACAAAAAGAAAATGGCAGCAAAATACGCGCCCGGCCTAAGCCGTGACGCGTACATCATTTGAATCCTGTTTTCCTTTTACAATTCAATCCGCTTCGTGAAAGGTATATCCTCATTCTCTGCATGACTGATAATAAATATAATGGCATCCTTCCGCATTTCCACCAGATTCTTCTTTAACTGAATCAGTTGTGCTTTTGCCTCTGCATCCAGCCCTGCCTCAAGCTCATCTAAAATCAGTACAGATACATTCTGTGAACCGAGTAAAAGCCGCATCATCAGGAGCTTCTTGCGCTGTCCCCCTGACATGGACAGACCGTTGTTGGCAATCTCCGTTACCGAAGCATCTAACTGCACTTTCTCACGGACACATTGCAGTTCTTCTCCGCTGACCGGACGGTTCAACATTGCTTCCATATAGTTATGAACCGTATCATTTAAGAAAATCTCATCCTGGCTAATATAAAAAATTTCATTTTTCAGAGAATCCGATGAAACTTCCCTCCCCGGGATTCCGTTAAGAAGGATATTTCCCTCAGTCGGCCGGAGAAGCCCGGTCAAGAGCTTCACAAAGGTAGACTTACCGCTTCCATTCGCACCGGAAATCCGGACAATATCTCCCTGCCGGAATTGATAATTCTTTTCTTCAAAAATCTTCTGCTGTGTTCCGCGATAGGAAAACCCTACATTCCGAAACTCAATCTCCCGGATCTGACCGATTCTCTCCCCGGTATCCGGCC
>OFFX01002437.1_pt1 | contig 11590 bp, 15 predicted proteins | sample 1521511 | NCBI WGS metagenome assembly OFFX01 (sample SAMEA3504125, study PRJEB24116) | mouse gut metagenome | biome: mouse gut; feature: mouse-associated habitat; material: faeces | place: Denmark | collected 2011
GTATCTGTACATCACCCCCACCCTGATGGGCATGATCCAGGACCTGGACACCACCAAGAGCCGGGAGGTGCTCCAAAACTTTGCCAAAACGGTGAAGGTACCCCAAACCCGGTTCTACACCGCCATCCAGCAGAAGTCAGGAAAGATGACCGGCGACGGCGAGGGGGCTGTGGACGAGACCGCCGGCGGCTATGGGAAGGCGGCTGACGCCAAGGAGATCAACTTCCTCATCATCCACAAGCCCGCCGTCATCCAGTTCCCCAAGCACGTGGCCCCCAAGATCATCTCTCCCGAGCAGAACCAGACCGCCGACGCCTACAAGTTCGGCTACCGCAACGTGGGCATTGCGGATATCTACCAGAACAAGCTGGCCGGGGTGTACCTGCACCATAAGGCCTGAGCTCCATGACCAGCTACGACTTTTACCAAAACACCTACCGGGGCAGCGCCATTCCGGAGGAGGAGTGGCCCGGCTATGAGGTCCGTGCCGCCGCCCAGCTGGCCCGGTACAAGCGGCTCTGCCGGGTGGACACCTCCCGGCCACGGTCGGGTGACATGGCCGTGTGCGCCATGGCGGAGGCTTTTTACAGCTTCGACCTGCTGGCCAACGGGGAGGGCGGCCCCATCCAGTCCGCCTCCATCGGCAGCGTGTCGGTGAGTTACGGCGGCCCGGCGGGCCAGTCCCTGGACCTGAGCCCCAGGGGCCGGGAGAAGGAGCTGTACCGCTGTGCGTCGCAGTACCTGGACATCTATCGGGGGTGCGGCTGATGGTCCGGATCAAGCGCCGGGCGGGTCCGGTGGACTACCGGCTGTGTGACCAGACGGTCACCCTCTACCACTGGGACGGAGAGGAGACGGTCACCCGGACGGTCATCGAGCGGGGTGCGTTCCTGGACTTCAAGAAGGTCCAGGACGTGTCCAAAACGGGCAGCCGGGAGGTCAACAGCTTTCTGCTGGTGATCCCCTGCTTGGAGAGCCCGGTGTCCGTGGGGGACAAGGTCCTGCTGGGCGAGGGACCGGAGCTGGCAGGCCGGTCGGACTGGTCTGCCCTGATCCCCGCCAAGGTTCCCGGCCTGGTGGTCGTGAAGTATGTGGACCCGAAATACTGGAAGGGCCGCATGGTCCATGTGGAGGCAGGAGGTTGACATGAACGTCGTAGGCCGCGTCCAGGTGGACATGAAGCCGGTAAAACAGATCATGAAGCGGCTGGGCATCGACGCCCGGGGGGACGTGCAGCGGTTCCACACCGCCAATGTAAAGCGCCGTATCCAGAAGTACATGCCCTACCGCACCGGGGCCACCATCAAGCTGATGATCGCCCAGAGCCCGGTGAACGAGCCCTTCCTCCACGTGAACGTCCCCTATGCCCGGATGCTCTACTACGGCAAGGTGATGGTGGACCCGGAGACGGGGATGGCGGGCTTTCTGACGCCCAACGGCTGGCGGTCCCGGCGGGGCGCGGCAAAGGTGGCCAGCGACCGGGACCTCCAGTACGACAAGACCAGGAACCCCAGAGCCGGGCCCTTCTGGGACCGCCGCCTGACCGCCGCAGAGGGGCAGCAGATGGCTACGGAGCTCCAGGACTATGTGCGAAGGAGGGGGAGCCCATGACCGCGCTGGAACAGATCACAGCCTTTGTCCGCAGCTATCCCAAGGCGGACATCCTGCAAACCTTCCAGGTGGACTACACCGATCAGATCCCCGCCAACGGGGGCATCTTCCCCTCCGGCCTGGAGGAGGTCAGCCGCAAAACGGACCTGCTGGGCAATGTGGCCGTCACCAACCAGTACAACTTCGGGCTGTACTACGTCTTCGAGAAGGCTCCCGGAGACAACGCCGGGGCGGCGGTCAACGCCGGGTGGGTGATGGACTTCCAGGAGTGGGTTCAGGAGCAGTCGGCCCTGGGCCTGGCCCCCGTCTTCGGGGACGTCCCCCGGCAGGAGAAACTCACCGCCCAGAACGGGGTACTCTACGACGCGGAGGACGAGGGGCTGGCCACCTATATGGTCCAGCTGTCCGTCCAATTCATCAAAATATTTCCAACCACAGCCCCGTGGTTTATGTGAGGAGGAGACCTATGAGCTACAAATTCAAAACCCCCGCCGGGCAGACGGTGGACCGGAAGCTCTACCTGGTGTGCGGCAACTTCGGCACCGCCGAGGCCCCCAGATGGGGCCGTCTGGGCAAGCGGGTGGAGGACAGCTCCGCCGAGCTGGACTGGAGCGAGGAGACCAAGCAGGACATTCTGGGGGACACCTATACCACCATGAAGACCCCCACCATCTCCCAGACCTTCGACCCCTGCGAGCTGGACAGCGGAGACGAGTACCAGCAGCATGTGTGGAACCTGGCCGTGGTGGACCAGGACGCCGCCGCCCTGTGCAATCAGGACCTGCTGCGCATCCATCTGTACGCCGTGGACGAGAGCGGCGCGGCCTTCGCCGAGCGGTATCCCAGCTCTATGGTGAAGCCCAGCGGCCTGGGGGGTGAGGGGGGCGGCTCCCTGACCATGCCCATCGACATCACCTTCGGCGGCGCCCGTGAGATTGGCGCCGCCTCCGTGACGGCGGATGGGACCATCACCTTTACGCCCAAAGGAACGGCAGGTGATATCTGATGAAGACATTGCAATTTGACACCGGTCTTGTTACCTATGACCTGAACGGCGCGGTCCAGGTAACCTTCAATCCCACGGACAGCGCCTTTGTGGAGCGGCTGTTCCACACCTTCGATGCCCTGGATCGGAAGCAGGACGCCTATAAGGCGGAGGTGGAGAAGGCCGCCGGCAGCCGAGAAATCTTTGACATTGCTCGCAGGCGGGACGAGGAGATGCGGGCTATGATCGATGAGGTCCTGGGCCAGCCTGTGTGCGGCGCTCTGTTTGGAGGGATGAACGTCTATGCCATGGCGGACGGCCTGCCTGTGTGGTGCAATCTGATGCTGGCTCTGATGGACGAGATAGACACCAGCTTCGCCCGAGAGCAAAAAGCCACCAATCCCCGCATCCAGAAGTACACCGCCAAATACCACCGATGAGTTCGCCGTGGCGGGAGCTGCTCCCCACCAGCCTGGAGGCAGGCGGCACAGAGTATGAGATACGTTCGGACTACCGGGCGATCCTGGATATCTGCGCTGCCCTGTCTGACCCAGAGCTGGACGATCAGGACCGGGCTTGCATATTGCTGGATATCCTGTATCCCAGCCTTGCAGATATGCCTTCGGAGGCCTATGAGGAGGCCATAGATCGAGGCCTGTGGTTTATCAACGGCGGAGTGCGGGAAGGCTCCGGCAAGGGCCCCAGGCTGGTGGACTGGGAGCAGGATTTTCCCTATATCGTGGCTCCGATTAACCGGGTCACAGGCCGGGAGATCCGAGCCGTTGAGTATATGCACTGGTGGACCTTCCTGGCCGCCTATTGCGAGATTGGGGACTGTACCTTTGCGCAGATCGTCCGCATCCGGGCCCGGATCGCCAAGGGGAAGAAGCTGGACAAGGGCGATCAGGAGTGGTACCGGAACAACCGGGCGCTGGTGGACATTTCTCAAAAGTACACAGAGCGGGAAACCGAGGCGCTGGGGGCCTGGCTGAAATAAGAGCTGCAAACGGTCCATTCTCATCTGAAACGGGGTGATTTCATGTCTGATGGGTCCATCACCTTCTCCACCGCCTTGGACAACAGGCAGTTGGAAAAGGAACTGGCAGCGTTGAAGAAAAAAATCACAAAAAAAGAACAGGATATTTCCGTGCTGAGGACCAAACTGGCGAGCGGGAAGAAAAAGAGCGCCTTCGATGCCGCAGAGCTGGATGCGGAGAAAGCCAAGCTCCAGGAGATCAAGGACCGGCTGGCGGATATCCGTGCCATGTCAAAGGACAAGGGCCTCAATCCGGAGCGCCGGGAGGAGGCTAAGGCCCTGATCCCCTCCGTAGAGGAGGAACTGAGGGACCAGCGGACCAGGGTAAACGGCCTCCAAACAGCTTGGAACAAGACGGAGGACGCCGTGGACCGCTACACAGCCCAGCTGGCTGAGGCGGAGGGAGCTCTGGAGCGGCAGAAGGGGGAGGCCGGGATGCTCCAGCAGCAGATACACCAGGCGGAGCAGGCACGCAGAGCTGAGCTGGAGTCCGCCCAGGTGGTGGACCAGCGGATTGTGGACCTGAACCGGGAGCTGGTGCGGCTGAAGGAATGCCAGGCCCAGCTGGCCGCGGCGGGACTGGGGCTTGGGCACCAGGAGTATGACGAAATTGCGAAAGGTATCGCATCGGCCAGCGAGGAGCTGAAGGAGTACCAGAAAAATCTGCAGGGTGTCCAGGAGACGCCAGTGCAGATGGGAAAGGCTGCCCAGAAGGCTGCCAGGTACACAGACAATTTTGGGCGGAGGTTGAAGGGTATTTTGGCCTCTGCGTTTGTATTCAATATTCTGTCCTCTGGGCTTAGGACATTCCTGGGCTGGATGGGCAAGTCCGTCAAAAGCAACGCCCAGGCCCGACAATCCATCGCTAAGCTCAAGGGCGCTCTTCTCACCCTGGCCCAGCCCTTGGTAGAGGTCATCATCCCGGCGTTTACACTTTTTGTGAACATACTGGCAAAAGCAGTATCTCTGCTTGCGCAGCTGGTATCTTCCCTGTTCGGCAAGACCTTAAAGCAGGCCAGTGACAGTGCCAAGGCGCTCTACGAGGAGGCGGACGCCCTTGGTGCGGTCGGGAGCGCAGCGGAGGACGCGGCAGGCCATCTGGCAGGGTTTGACGAGATCAACACCATTGGTTCTGGAAGCGGCGGCGGAGGAGGCTCTGGCAGCGACACGATAGCTCCGGACTTCAGCGGGCTGATCGCCGGGGAGCTGAGCAAAATACAGGCGATCGTTGGCAGCGCCCTTTTGGCGATTGGTGCGATCCTTACCTTTTCCGGCGCGAACATCCCGCTGGGCATTGCGCTGATGGCAGCGGGGGCAGCGCTTCTTGCTCCTGTCATCTATGAAAATTGGAGCGCAATTGAAGAAGCGTTGAAGGGACCGATTGGAGCTGTGACTGCTTTGGTTAGTGTCGCGCTGCTGGCGTTGGGGGCAATTCTCGCGTTTTCCGGCGTCAACATACCGCTTGGAATTGCTTTAATGGCGGTTGGTGCACTCGGACTCGCGGCAGTCGTAGCCGTAAATTGGGAATCCTTGTCGGAAGTGCTGCAAGGCCCGATTGGCCTACTTACGGCGGTTGTGAGCGGGGCTTTGTTAGTGCTGGGAGCGCTCCTGGCGTTTTCCGGTGCGAATGTCCCATTGGGCATTGCACTTATGGCAATTGGGGCGCTTGGATTGGCCACAGTCGTAGCCGTAAACTGGGAATCGCTGTCGGAGGTTCTGCAAGGCCCAATTGGGACGCTTACGGCGGTTGTGAGCGGGGCTTCCCTCGCGCTTGGCGCTCTCCTTGCGTTTTCCGGGGTAAATGTCCCTCTTGGTATTGCGCTTATGGCAATCGGTGCGGTTGGACTGGTGGCAGTGGCTGCGGCCAACTGGAGTACCATTGAGGAATTACTTCGCGGCCCAATCGGTTCTGTGACCGGACTTGTGAGCGCCGCCTCGCTGGCGCTTGGCGCAATCCTTGCCTTTTCCGGTGTAAACCTTCCGCTGGGTTTGGCTCTCATGGCAATCGGTGCGGTCGGGCTTGCGACATACGCAGCAGCCAATTGGGATACAGTCTCCGAGTATCTGGACGGCCCGGTAGGCGCTGTGACCGGGACAATCAGCGCGGCGTTGCTGGTGCTGGGCGCTGTCCTGCTGTTTTCCGGGGCAAATATCCCCCTCGGGCTTGGGCTTCTGTCTGTTGGCGCAGTTGGGCTTGCAACCTCCCTAGCGGCTAATTGGGAGACCATTCAAAATGAACTGCAAGGCCCTGTTGGAACGATTACCGCCCTTGTTAGCAGCGCATTCCTGACGCTTGGCGCAGTTTTGCTCTTTTCCGGCGCTGCTATTCCGCTTGGGCTTGGCCTCATGGCAGCGGGCGCGGTCGGGCTTGCGGTTTCCATCGCCGCCAACTGGAACACCATTACGGACGCTACTGGAAATACAATTCTTGCCATAACTGCAATTGTAAGCGCCGCACTGCTTGTGCTTGGCGTTGTGCTCTTTTTCACCGGAGCAGCAGCTCCGCTTGGACTAGGACTTCTTGCGCTGGGTGCGGTTGGCCTGGCCGCATCCATAGCCCCCAATTGGAACTTTATTCTTGAGGCAGTACAAAAGGCGTGGTCTGATTTAAAGACATGGTGGAACGCCAATGTCGCCAAGTATTTTACCCTGGACTACTGGGCCGATTTGGGAAAAGGTATGATCGACGGTCTGCTCTCCGGTCTGAGCGGGATTTTCTCAGGACTGAAAAGCTGGGCGTCAGATGTCTGGAGTACCATCACGGGCGTATTTTCCAGCAGCAACGCAAGGGCAAGTATTTCAGGCAGCGTCAGCACAAGCGGCTATCGAATGGCGGCCATGCCCAGCATAGCGGCATACCGTGTCCCTGCCCTAGCGAAGGGTGCGGTGATCCCGCCCAACCGGGAGTTCCTCGCGGTGCTGGGCGACCAGCGCAGCGGGACGAACATCGAAGCTCCGGTCTCCGAGATCGAGGCTGCTGTCGCGCGGGCCCTGCAGAGGGTGGGTGCGGCCGGAGGAAACCGGGCGCTTACGGTCATTTTGCAGGTCGACCGCCGGGAGCTGGGCCGTGTGGTCTACGAACTTAACCGAGAGGAAACACAGCGGGTAGGCGTTAAACTAACGGAGGCACACACATGAACCATTCTGTATTTACCGTTGACGGGGTGGAGTACCAAAACATCCATGTGCTGTCCGTCAAGCGGTCGTTTGCCGTTTTGGACGGCGACAACGTGGGCCGGACGCTGGACGGAGCCATGCAGCGGGACATCATCGGTACCTATTACAACTACTCTCTGGAGATCGACCCCAGCGAGAGCGGTCCGGAGGAATACGACGCCCTTTACGAGGTCCTGTCCTCCCCGGAGGACAGCCACGAGGTGTCCTTCCCCTATGGGCGCGGTATACTGTCCTTCCAGGCGTACATATCCAACGGGGAGGACGAGCTGTTTGACCTGTTCGGCGGGGTACCCCGCTGGAACAACCTGACCATCAACTTCATCGCCATGTCGCCGCAGCGGAGGCCGCTATGAGTGTGCGCATTGTCTACCAGGACATCGCCGCCGGGGCGGAGGACAACGCGCGGGTCACCGCCCCGGGCGCGGCGGACTTCGCCCAGCCGGACCTGCTCCCCTTTGGCGGGAGCGGCGCGGCCATTGCGTCTCTGGAGCCTTACAGCTGGCTGCTGGACGAATCTCGGGAGATTCTGGACGGGCAGGCCATCGCCTACTGGTCGGAGGCGGTAAGCGGGCCGGACGGGCGCTTTGAGGAGCCGCCGGAGCTGATCATAGACTTTGACGGGCGGTATACCTCCCCCGGCCTGTTCCTCACCTTCGACATGGCCGCCGGGGACTACTGCACGGCGTTGGCGGTGGAGTGGTACCGGGGCGGGAACCGGATCGCCCAGGGGCGGTTTTTTCCGACTGGGACCGAGGCCTTCTGCGCCAAGACGGTGGAGGTCTACGACAGGCTGGTCCTCCGCTTCCAGGCCACCAACCGGCCATACCGGCACGTCAAGCTGCGGAAGATCATGTTTGGCGTCGCGCGGGAGTTTCAGCGGGAGGAGCTGCGCAATGTGAACGTGGTGCAGGAGGTCAGCATCATCTCCGACCAGGTGGCGGTGAACACCCTGCATTTCACGCTGGACAGCAAGTCCGACGTGGACTATATGTTCCAGCTTAAGCAGCCCATGTACGCCTATGACGGCGCGATTCTGATTGGCGTTTTCTACATTGAGGACTCCCGGCAGCGGGGAAAAGGTCTGTATGACGTTTCCTGCAAGGACGCGGTGGGCGTGCTGGATGACGACCCGTTCCCCGCTGGGATGTACCAGGCCCATCCCGCCAAGCAGCTGCTGGAGGAGATTTTGGGCGGCAGCTTCCCGTTGGAACTGGACGCCGCTCTGATCGGGGCCGCGGTGACGGGCTACCTCCCCCCAGGCAGCCGCCGGGCCGCCCTCCAGCAGGTGGCCTTCGCCCTGTGCGCCATGGTGGACACCAGCGGCACCGAAGCGGTCCGGGTGTACCGGGACCGGGAGGATATGCCCCGCGTCTACCCGGCCGGCCGAATTTACACCGGCGGGAGCGTGGAAAAGGCGGCGATTGTGACGGCGGTCCAGGTGACAGCCCACTCCTACACCGCCTCCGGGGGCGGGGGAGAGACGGTGGAGGTGGACGGTACTGTCTATACCCACAGCCGGGAGACCTCCGCCATCGCCAACCCCAATGTGACGGCCAGCGATAAGGCCAACGTAATCGAGGTGAAGGAGGCCACCCTGGTCCATCCGGGGAACGTCTTTGGCGTGGTGCAGCATTTGTACAGCTACTACGCCAAGCGGGACCGGCAAAGCGTGCGCATCGTGATGGATGGCGAGCGCCCCGGCGACCATGTGGCTATCGCCACCCCCTGGGGAACCGTGGTGGACGGCTATATCGTCTCCATGCGCATCACCCTCAGCGGAATCGCGGCGGCGGACTGCGAAATTGTGGGTACGGACGTCCGGAGCACTGGTGTGACGGAGGAAATTGTGTCCGGCGAATTTGAAAGCGGGGAGGTGTAGCCGGTGTTTCGGGATTATCTGGTCACAGACCGGACCCCTGCGGACGTGGCCCGAGGGAAGTACCTGCTCAGCCTGTTTGACGCAAGCGGGGTCTGGCGGGGCACCCAGGCCCAGCTGCGGGAGCTGGAGTCCAGCCGCGGCTTTTATACCGCTGCGGACCTGAACCGGGTGGAACGGGCCGTAGCGTGGCTGCACGGCAGGCTGTGGCGGTACGGCTATACCGACGCCCCGCCTGAGACCGGGGCGGTCCTGATTGACGTCGTGGTCACCCCGCTCGGAACCGGGACCGCCGCCGGCGGGCTGTTCTACGTGGGGGAGACCGTCACCCTGACCGCCCTCCCGGCGGGAGAGAGCCGCTTTTCCGGCTGGCTGGAGCAGGGCGAGCCTGTCAGCAGCCGCGCAGAATACACATTTACAGCGGCCGTCGACCGGACGCTGACCGCCGTCTTTGAGCCCGTGGACGAGGACCGGAGCGGAGTGGTTGGCTACGGCAAAATCGGAGCGGCCCTGGTAGGAAGGAGTCTGTAGTATGGCCTATACGCCAACCGAATGGAAGGACGGCGACCTGATTTCCGCCGAGCGCATGAACAAGTTGGAGCAGGGGGTCGCCAACGAGCAGGCCGGTCCGCCCGGCCTGAAGGGCGACCCAGGAGAGCCTGGTCCGAAGGGTGACCCAGGAGAGCCTGGTCCGAAGGGTGACCCAGGAGAGCCTGGTCCGAAGGGCGACCCAGGAGAGCCTGGGGAACCGGGCAAGGACGGCTATTCCCCCACCATTTCCGTCACAGACATCTCGGGCGGTCACCGCATGACCATCACCGACGCGGACGGGAGCCAGTCCTTTGACGTACTGGACGGTAAGGACGGCACCGGCGGCGAGACAACCGCAGGCGTTACCAGCTTTAACGGGCGGGACGGCGACGTCACCCCGCAGGAGGGCGACTACACCGCCGCAATGGTGGGGGCGCTGTAGACGGAATCCGAGAGATAGATGGTGTTGTCCCTGGGATCGTAGTGGTCTGTCAGCCTCCCCCGGCAGGAGCGGACCGGCACATCGTACACGCCGTGGGCGTGGAGGACTGCCTCTGCCGCCTGGGCGCCGGTCAGGCGCCTGCGGTTGTTAACGGCGCTGTACCGGCGGAAATTCCCGCTGACCTGGGCCTGGGCCCAGAGGGAGAGAAGCATCACCGGGATCAGCAGAACGCAGTAGATGTTGTTGGCAAGAAAATCTCCGTAATTGTAGTAATAAGGCATAGAATTCCTCGATTCAGCATTGGATTGGATGTCCCAGCAGGTAGGCCGCCGCGGTCATCCGCTTTCCTCCCCGGGCCTGGAGCTCCAGGACCCGAAGAACTTTGCCGTCTCCGCAGGCGATGTCGATGCCCTGCTTCCCAGCCGCCGCGATGGTTCCGGCCAGGGCCGTGGTCTCCTCCCCGGTCTCCCGGACGGCAAACAGCTTGACCGGCTCACCACCCACCACATCCGTGGCGGCGCAGGGCCAGGGAATCAGCCCCCGCACCTGACAGGCGATCTCATGGGCGGAGCGGCTCCAGTCCACGGGGGACATCTCCCTGCTGAGCATGGAGGCGTAGGTCTGCCGGCTCTCATCCTGCGGCGTCCTCTGCGCGGTTCCAGCCGCCACTGCCTCGCTGAGGGCCTCCGCTCCCAGCTCCGCCAGCCGGACTGTGAGGGACTGGGCATTCTCCTCCGCTCCGATGGGGGTGGACTTCTGTAAAATCACATCTCCAGCGTCCAGCTCCTTTGCCATATACATGATGGAGACGCCGGTCTCTGTCTCACCGTTCAGAATCGCCCAGTTGATGGGAGCCGCTCCCCGGTACTTGGGCAGAAGGGACGAGTGGACATTAACGGAACCATAGGGCGGAACGTTCAAAATGTCCTCCGGCAGCAGCTTTCCATAGGCCGCCACCACGGTCAGCTCCGGCGCCAGCTCCCGCACCAGATCCAGCGCACCTTCGTCCCGCATGGATACGGGCTGGTAAACCGGAATATTTTCTGTGATGGCATATTCCTTTACAGGTGAGAAGGCCAGCTTATGCCCCCGGTTCTTCGGCTTGTCCGGCTGGGTGAAAACACCGCAGACCGTGTGTCCGTCCTCCACCAGCCGGCGCAGCGACGCCACAGCAAACTCCGGTGTCCCCATGAACAAAACACGCACAGGCTCACTCCTCCTCTTCGTCCAGATACTCCTGCAGCTCCTCCTCCGTGAGGAAGTGGTCAATGTGCTCGGTGTACATGTGGCCGTCCAGATGCTCGATCTCATGGCAGAACGCCCGGGCCGTCAGGCCTTCGCCCTCGGCCTCAAACCAATTGCCGTCCCGGTCCTGGGCCTTGATCCGCACCACATTGGGACGGGTGACAATGCCCCACTTGCCCGGAACGCTGAGGCACCCCTCCAGCCCTGTCTGCTCACCGCTCTGTGCGATGATCTCCGGGTTGATCAGCTCCAGATACTCCTCCGCATCCTCGTCCAGCACCAGGCAGACCCGGCGCAGCACTCCCACCTGGGGAGCCGCAAGCCCCGCGCCGCTGGCCTCCTCCAGCGTCTCCGCCATGTCGTCCAGCAGCTGGTGAAGACGGGCGTTAAAGTCCGTCACGGGGCGGCAGACCTTCGTCAGGCAGTCGTCCCCCTGTTCCACGATTTTTCGCAATGCCATAAATTTTATCCTCCCAATGGTTCGGACGGCTCTGTTCCCGGTCTCAGTCCAGGCCGTTGCAGTCCGCAAAAATATGAAGTCCGCGGTTTTCGCGGTTATTGGCAAATTCCTTCAAAACCCAGCTCACCAGCTCCCGAGTGGGCTTGTCGTTCTTGCCCACCAGAAGCACCCGGTAGCGGTAGCGGTTGTTCAGCTTCACCACGGGAGCCGGTGCGGGGCCCAAGACC
>OFFX01002442.1_pt1 | contig 11582 bp, 9 predicted proteins | sample 1521511 | NCBI WGS metagenome assembly OFFX01 (sample SAMEA3504125, study PRJEB24116) | mouse gut metagenome | biome: mouse gut; feature: mouse-associated habitat; material: faeces | place: Denmark | collected 2011
GGACAACTGGAAACTGGCGCAGGAATTAAAACGTGAACTGGAAAGCGCAGGCATCGAGGTTATTATGACCAGGGAAGACAACGATACGAAAGTGTTCTTAAAAGACCGTGTGGAAATTGCAAACGCTTCCGATGCAGATTATTTTATTTCGCTGCACCGCAATAAGGGAGACGGATACGGCGTTGAAACATGGATGACGGGAACCGCCGGAAGCGTTACGGATGCTCTGACCAAAAATGTACATAATGCGATTGTAGCCGCAGGCGTACAGCGTGATCGGGGCATAAAACTGGGAACGGAAACCGGGGAAGGTTCGGATTATTACGTTATAGGCAATACGACCATGCCCGCATGCTTAATCGAATTTGGCTTTATCAACAGCGGGGAAGACAACCGCCTGTTCGATGAAAATCTGACGGCATATGCAAAGGCGATTGCAGGAGCTCTTGCGGATACGTATGCACAGTATGGGGAATCGGAGGATCTGCCTGCAGATGAAACCGGCGGCGAAGGGGAAGCTGCGACAGGAGCGGGCAAGCAGGGGCTTCGCCTTACCTATCCCGCTATTGACAATATAAGCGCCTTAAACGGCGAAACGCTTGACTGGGGGCAGGGGACGAATGTCGATGAGCAGAACCGCCCGACCGGTTCTTTAAGCTATCAGGAAAAGTTTAAAGATTATACGGCGGATTTTATCGTCCCTACTACCGAAAAAAAGATATACCTGACGTTGGACGAGGGTTATGAATACGGATGCACGCCGACCATTTTAAGCACCTTAAAGGAGAAGGGCGTAAAAGCGGTATTTTTTGTGACACAGCCGTATATCAATTCCTCTCCGGAACTGGTCAGGCAGATGATAGACGACGGGCATATTTTGGGAAACCATTCCCTGACGCATCCTTCCGCAGGGCTTCCGAGCCAGTCGGTAGAGGAACAGCAGAAGGAAGTTATGGACGTCCATAATTTTGTCAAGGAAAACTATAATTACGATATGTTTTTATTCCGTTTTCCGGCGGGCAAATTCAGCGAACAGTCGCTTGCGGTTTTAAACAACTGCGGTTACCGGAGCGTGTTCTGGAGCTTTGCTTATCTGGATTATGACGTGGAAAACCAGCCGGATGAAGGCGAATCGCTGAATAAAATGTTGGAGCGTCTGCATCCGGGGGCAATTTACCTGCTGCATGCGGAATCCTGGACAAATACAAATGTGCTTGGGTCATTTATCGACAAGGCGCGGGAAGCCGGATATGAATTTGCGGATTATTCGGAATTGGTGCAGTAACGTAATTTTTCATTGAATTTTACAATAGGATCCGGTATGATAAGAAAGGCGGGGCAGCGCACCGCCTTTAAACTTTTTGGGAAAAAATGTTGAGGAGGACAAAGATGTATCCAATCGTACGAAGAGAAGAATTGGCAGACAAAATTTTTCTGATGGATGTCAAAGCGCCGAGGGTGGCAAAGACATGTGAACCAGGGCAGTTTGTGATTGTAAAAATGGACGAAGCGGGGGAACGCATTCCATTGACGGTCTGCGATTACGACAGGGAAGCCGGGACGGTGACAATCGTATTCCAGACCGTCGGAGCGTCTACAAAACGTATGGAAGCCTTAAACGAAGGCGATAGCTTCCAGGATTTTGTGGGACCGTTAGGCTGCGCTTCCGAACTGATTGAAATGGATATAGAAGAACTTAAGAAAAAGAAAATCGTATTTATAGCAGGCGGCGTCGGAACGGCTCCGGTGTATCCGCAGGTAAAATGGCTGCATGAGCATGGCGTGGACTGCGACGTAATTATGGGCTCTAAGACAAAGGATTTGCTGATTTTGAAGGATGAGATGGAAAAGGTTGCAACAAACCTTTACGTTACGACGGACGACGGCAGCTACGGCTTTCACGGCATGGGAACGGATCAGCTGAAAGCTTTAGTCAACGGCGGCAAAGAATACGATCACTGCGTTGCCATTGGCCCTATGATTATGATGAAATTTGTATGTCTTTTGACGAAGGAATTACATATCCCTACGGTGGTTTCAATGAACCCGATTATGGTAGACGGCACGGGCATGTGCGGCGCATGCCGTTTAACGGTAGGGGACGAAGTAAAATTTGCCTGCGTGGACGGTCCGGAATTTGACGGCCATCTGGTGGATTTTGATCAGGCGATGAAACGCCAGCAGCTATACAAAACAGAAGAAGGCAGGGCTATGTTAAAACTGGAAGAAGGGGATACCCACCATGGCGGCTGCGGACAATGCGGAGGTGACAAATAATGGACGTATTAAAGAAAGTACCGGTAAGGGAGCAGGAGCCCGCGGTTCGTGCAAAGAATTTCGAAGAAGTGTGTCTGGGATATAACGAAGAAGAAGCGGTAAAAGAAGCGGAACGCTGTTTGGGCTGCAAAAATGCCCAGTGTATCAAAGGCTGCCCGGTTGCGATTGACATTCCCGGATTTGTTTCCCGGATTAAGGAAGGGGAATTTGAAAAAGCGTATGAAGTAATCAGCGAATCAAGCGCGCTTCCGGCAGTCTGCGGCCGTGTCTGCCCGCAGGAAAGCCAGTGCGAAGGCAAATGTATCCGCGGTTTTAAAGGCGAGCCGGTTTCCATTGGTAAGCTGGAACGGTTTACGGCGGATTGGGCAAGGGAGCATGGGATTGTGCCGAAGAAGAACGAAAACGGGAACGGGCGCAAGGTGGCCGTAATCGGTTCCGGCCCTGCGGGCTTAACCTGCGCCGGAGATCTGGCCAGGATAGGATACGACGTTACCATATTTGAAGCGCTGCACGAACCCGGCGGCGTATTGATTTACGGGATTCCGGAGTTCCGTCTTCCCAAGGAAGAAGTCGTGGCAAAGGAAGTGGAAAACGTAAAAGCGCTTGGCGTTAAAATTGAAACCAACGTGGTAATCGGCAAGTCGACGACGATTGACGAACTGATGGAAGAAGAAGGCTTTGAAGCCGTATTTATCGGTTCGGGCGCAGGCCTTCCGCGGTTTATGGGAATCCCGGGCGAGCAGGCAAACGGCGTATTTTCCGCCAATGAGTTTTTGACCAGGAACAACCTGATGAAAGCGTTCCGGGAAGATTATGACACCCCGATTATGAAAGGCAGGAAGGTAGCCGTAGTCGGCGGCGGCAACGTGGCGATGGATGCGGCAAGGACGGCCCTCCGGCTTGGGGCGGAAGTACATATCGTATACCGCAGGAGCGAAGCGGAACTTCCGGCGCGTGTGGAGGAAGTACACCATGCAAAAGAAGAGGGGATTATTTTTAACCTCCTGACAAACCCGGTGGAGATTTTAGTGGATGACAACGGATGGGTAAAGGGCATGACCTGCATTCGTATGGAACTTGGCGAGCCGGACGAATCCGGGCGCAGATCTCCGGTGGAGGTAGAGGGTTCCGAGTTTGACATAGAACTGGATACCGTAATTATGTCGCTTGGAACTTCGCCGAATCCGCTGATTTCGTCTACGACAAAAGGGCTTGATATAAATCGCAGAAAGTGTATCGTAGCCAAAGAAGAAGACGGGGCGACGTCGAAACCGGGTGTATTTGCAGGCGGGGACGCGGTAACCGGAGCGGCGACTGTTATTCTTGCAATGGGAGCCGGGAAAGCGGCGGCAAAAGGAATCCACGAATATTTATCAGGCAAATAGAGCAAAAGGCTGGCGCGGCGCAAAAACCGCAGCCGGCCTTTTTAAAAATAATTGCGGTTGGAGAGTGACAAAAGGCAGGTAAGTAGTGTATAATGGTTGTATCAAAAAATAAAACAGAAAGGAATGGGGTAAAAATGAAAAATTTCAGTTATGTAATCAAAGATGAAGTGGGGATCCATGCGAGGCCGGCCGGCCTTTTGGTAAAGGAGGCAAAAAAATACCAGAGCAAGGTTATGATTACCAAAGACGGCAAAAGCGCAGACGCGACAAGGTTGATGGCCCTTATGGGACTTGGCGTAAAATGCGGCGATTCTGTGGATGTTGAAATCTCCGGAGACGATGAGGAAACGGCTTTTACGGAAATGAAAGCTTTCTTTGAGAACAATCTGTAAGAGGCGCTTATAGGAGGTAAGAAGATGTTAAAGTTTTCAGGCAAATCCGTTTATAAGGGCATAGCAATGGGCAGCGTCGTAGTCTTAAAGAAAAAAGACAGCCCGGTCGTACGCGGAAGGATCGACGATCCCGACGCCGAAATGGAACGTGTAAAAATTGCTTTGGAACAGGCCAAAGCCCAGCTTGGCAAACTGTATGACAAGGCGTTAAAAGAAGTCGGCGAAGAGAATGCGGCGATTTTCGAAGTGCATCAGATGCTTTTGGAAGACGAAGACTATCTGGAGTCTATCGAAAATACGATCCGGACAGAACTTGTCAACGCCGAATTTGCAGTTGCGATCGCAGGAGACAACTTTGCGGAAATTTTTGCAGGGATGGAAGACGAATATATGCAGGCGCGCGCCGCAGATATCAAGGATATCTCAAACCGCCTGGTCAACAACCTCTGCGGCAACGAAGATATCGATCTTGGTTCCATTGAACCGTCGGTTATTGTGGCGGATGACTTGACGCCGAGCGAAACGGTGCAGATGGACAAGGAAAAGATCCTGGCATTTGTAACGGTGCACGGTTCGACCAATTCCCATACGGCGATACTGGCGCGTACCATGAACATTCCGGCTTTGATCGGCGTACCGTTGGATTTGGACACGATCCACAACGGGACAACGGCAGTCGTTGACGGCTTTTCGGAGGAAGTGATTTTTGATCCGACAGAAGAAGTCAGGGACGACGTCATTTCGCGTATTGAAGAAGAAAATGATAAACTTCGCCTTTTACAAAATATGAAAGGGCAGGAAACCGTCACAAAGAGCGGCCGTAAGATGAACCTGTACGCGAATATCGGCAGCGTATCGGACGTCGGTTATGTACTCGAAAACGATGCGGGCGGAATCGGTTTGTTCCGGAGTGAATTTTTATACATTGGAAAAGATGATTTCCCGACAGAAGAAGAGCAGTTCCAGGCATATAAGCAGGTTCTGCAGACCATGGCGGAGAAGAAAGTCATTATCCGCACATTGGATATCGGGGCGGACAAGCAGGCGGATTATTTTAACCTCGGCAAAGAGGACAACCCTGCGCTTGGCTACCGCGCGATCCGTATCTGCCTAAAGCAGCCCGACATCTTTAAAACACAGCTTCGCGCCCTTTTGCGCGCTTCGGTTTACGGCAACCTTGCTATTATGTACCCGATGATTACTTCAGTCGGCGAAGTAGAGCGGATTTATGAAATCGTAAAAGAAGTCGAAAAAGAACTGATGGAAAAAGAAATCCCGTATACGATGCCGGAACAGGGCATTATGATCGAAACGCCTGCAGCGGCGCTTATTTCAGATGAACTGGCGCAGATTGTGGACTTCTTTAGTATCGGTACGAATGATTTGACCCAGTATACGCTGGCGATTGACAGGCAGAACGCGAAGCTTGACGATTTTTATAACCCGCATCATAAAGCGATTTTAAAAATGATAAAGATGGTAACGGACAACGCTCACAAATACGGCAAATGGGCCGGTATCTGCGGCGAGCTTGGCGCAGATCTGGAACTGACCGAGGAATTTGTAAAGATGGGCTTAGACGAATTATCCGTTTCCCCGTCTATGGTGCTTAAGGTCAGGAAACGCATCCGTGAATTAGACTAAGCGGAGGCTGCGATGGGATTTTATGATGTGACCGCTTTGGGAGAATTACTGATTGATTTTACGGAAAACGGCGTAAGCGCCCAGGGCAACCCGCTCTTAGAAGCAAATCCGGGCGGCGCGCCCTGCAATGTGCTTGCCATGCTTTGCAGGCTTGGGGCAAAAACGGCGTTTATTGGTAAAATCGGCAAAGATATGTTTGGGAACCAGTTAGAACAGGCGTTAACAGAAACCGGAATCGATACGTCGGGACTCAAAAAAGACAATCAGACGCATACCACGCTTGCATTTGTGCATACGTTAGCGGACGGCGACCGGGAATTTTCCTTCTACCGAAATCCCGGGGCGGATAGGATGCTTTCCATTGACGATTTGGAAGAAGATCTGATTCAAAACTGTACCATATTCCACTACGGATCGCTGTCTATGACAGACGAACCCTGCAGGAGCGCAACCAAAAAAGCCGTTCAGCTTGCCGAAGCCGCTCATGTTTTGCGTTCGTTTGATCCCAATCTGAGGGAACCGCTGTGGCATTCGCTTGAAAGCGCACGGGAACAGATTTCCTACGGGATGCGCCATTGTGACATTTTAAAGATTTCAGATAACGAAATCCGCTGGTTTACCGGATGTGAGGATTTTGACGAAGGGGTTTTGGCGCTGCAAAAGGAATATCAGATTCCGCTTATTTTACTGTCCATGGGAAAGGACGGCAGCCGCGCTTACACGAAAAACGGCTGCCGGACGGAACAGGCGGCGTTTATACAGGAGCATACGGTTGAAACGACCGGCGCGGGGGATACCTTTGGCGCATGCGCCCTTCACTATGTGCTGTCCCATGGCTGGCATGACTACAATGAAACGGAATTAAAAGAAATGCTTACTTTTGCAAATGCAGCGGCCTCTATCGTCACCACCCGCAAAGGGGCTTTGCGCGTAATGCCTTCTAAGGAAGAGATAGAGAACTTTTTAAACCAATAAACAGGGGTTAAAACAATGGAAAAAACATGGTGGAAAGAAGCGGTAGTTTACCAGATTTATCCAAGAAGCTTTATGGACGGCAACGGCGACGGCATCGGTGATTTAAAGGGAATTACATCCAAGCTGGATTATCTGAAAGAACTGGGCGTGGATGTCATTTGGCTTTCCCCCGTTTACCGGTCGCCAAATGACGACAACGGTTATGATATCAGCGACTACTGTGCCATTATGGAAGAGTTTGGGACGATGGGCGATTTTGACGAAATGCTCTCCGGTATCCATAAACGCGGTATGAAGCTGGTAATGGATCTGGTCGTCAACCATACGTCGGATGAACATGCATGGTTTCAGGAAAGCCGCAAATCAAGGGATAACCCGTACCGTGACTATTATATCTGGAGAAAAGGGACAAACGGCGGCCCGCCGAATAACTGGGGCAGTTTTTTTTCCGGATCGGCCTGGCAGTACGACGCTCCGACAGAAATGTATTACCTGCATCTTTTTTCAAAGAAGCAGCCGGACTTAAACTGGGATAACCCAAAGGTACGTACGGAAGTGTTTTCTATGATGGACTGGTGGCTCCGGAAAGGAATCGACGGCTTCCGCATGGATGTCATAAGTTTGATTTCCAAAAAACCCGGGCTGCCGGACGGCATTGCGCCGTCCGGCGCTTTTTATGCGGACTGCGGCTGTGCAAACGGCCCGAATGTCCATGCATATCTGCAGGAAATGAACCGCAAAGTACTGTCCCGCTATGATATGATGACAGTAGGCGAATGCGCCGGGGTTACGGTGGAAGAGGCAAAAAGATACGCTTCTTTGGACGGAAGGGAACTGAATATGGTATTCCAGTTTGAGCATGTGGGGTTAGACGACGATATCCACGGCAAATGGACCGATCGGCGTACGGATTTAAAGGCCTTAAAGCAGACGCTCAGCCGGTGGCAGACAGAACTTTCCGGCAAGGCATGGAACAGCCTTTATTTTGGGAACCACGATCAGCCTCGCTCGCTCTCCCGGTTTGGGACAGACCATAAGGACTACCGCACGGCATGTGCCAAAATGCTTGCAACATGCCTGCATATGATGCAGGGGACGCCTTATGTGTACCAGGGAGAAGAACTTGGCATGACAAACTGCCCGTTTAAAAGTATTGAAGACGTGCGGGATATTGAAAGCCTGAACGCATACCGAGAACTGACAGAAGCAGGGACGTTTTCCAAAGAGGAAATGATGCGCTTTATCCGTTTGCGCGGGCGGGATAACGCCAGGACGCCTATGCAGTGGGATAAAACAAAAAATGCCGGGTTTACGCAGGGAAAACCGTGGATTATGGTAAACCCGAATTATACTGAAATCAATGCGGCTGCGCAGATAAAAGATCCGGATTCCGTTTTTTCTTACTACAAGAAACTGATTGCGCTGCGGAAGCAGATGAAAATCATTGTTTACGGGGAATACGAATTGCTGGAGGCCGATCATGACACGCTTTATGTTTATACGCGTTCGCTAAACGGTGAGAAGCTGCTTGTAATCTGTAATTTCAGCGCGCAGGAAACGCCATATACGATCCCGCAGGAGTTTTGCGGAGGGCGCGTGCTGGTTGGAAATTATGGAAGAGAAGAGAGGGTGCAAGGGGAAATTTTGCTCAAGCCGTATGAAGCGCTTGCCGTTCTCGGCTGATTTATACCGGGCGTTTATCCGGTATTTTGGACAAAAGGCAGATATTGCAGGGGATTTGTGATATCTGCTTTTTTTATGCCCAATTGCACATTGATTTTAAACAGATTTTTCGTTACAATAGTTTTAATGGTTTTCCCCATCTAATGAGGTTATATTATACCAAAACGCGCGATAGGATAAACTATAAAAAACAATGGAGGTTACTATGTTGGAATTATTAAAAGCAGTGTTTTTCGGAATTGTGGAGGGCATTACGGAATGGCTTCCCATCAGCAGCACCGGGCATCTGATTTTGCTGAATGAATTTATCCGGTTAGACGTGTCGGAGGAGTTTTTCAGTATGTTTGAAGTCGTGATCCAGCTTGGTGCGATTTTTGCTGTCGTCGTGTTGTTCTGGAAAGAAATCTGGCCGTTTTCCGCAAAAGAGAAGTATTATATCCGGCAGGATACCTTTGTTATGTGGTTTAAAATCGTGGTGGCGTGCATCCCGGCAGCCGTGGTGGAACTGGGGTTTGGAGACGTGATTGAAGAACTGTTTTACAATTATCTGGTAATCGCGCTTGCGCTGATTGTATTTGGCGTGGCATTTATTTGGATCGAGAACCGGAATAAAACAAAAAGCCCGAAGATGCAGTCCATTGCAGAGATTACCTGGATGACGGCGTTTTGGATCGGCATGTTCCAGGTGATTGCGGCGGTATTCCCGGGCACGAGCCGTTCGGGCGCTACGATTTTAGGCGGGATTTTGCTTGGCGTTTCCAGAGGGATTGCGGCCGAATTTACGTTTTTTCTGGCAATCCCGGTGATGTTTGGCGCAAGCCTGATGAAGCTGTTAAAATTCGGGCTTACGTTTACTTCCGCGGAATTTTTGATTCTGCTGATCGGAATGGCGACGGCTTTTTTGGTATCGCTGGTTGTCATCCGGTTTTTGATGGGGTATATCAAAAAGCACGATTTTAAGGTATTCGGCTGGTACCGGATTGTGCTGGGGGCATTGGTGCTTTTATATTTTACATGGAGAGGATAAGGTGGACATATGAAACCAATATTATCGGAATCAAGGTATCATCTGATACCGCTTGACGAGATCGGCGGGGACAAGGTCAGGCCAGGCATTTTTGAAATCAACGGGGCGACGGCTATCCCGGGCGGGGTGAATTTTACCATTCACTCCAACCAGGCGACGTGCTGCGAGCTGCTTTTATACCACAGAACGGAGCATGAGCCCTACGCGGTGATCCCGTTCCCGGAAAATTACCGTGTCGGGAATGTGTATTCGATGATTGTGTTCGGGCTTCAGATCGAGGAGTTTGAGTATGCATACCGCGTAGACGGGCCGCTCGATCCCAAAAACGGACTGATTTTTAACAGGGAAAACGTGCTGTTGGATCCGTATGCAAAGGCGGTGACCGGGCAAAGCGTCTGGGGGCGGCGTATAGCGTCCGCAAAGAACCCGTATCATGCAAGGGTGGTAAGGGACGACTTCGACTGGGAAGATGCCAAGCCGCTTCTGACGCCGTTGGAGGATACGGTGATTTATGAAATGCATGTGCGCGGGTTTACAAAGGACGCGTCTTCCGGCGTGCGAAACCCGGGGACGTTTGAAGGCATTATTGAGAAAATCCCGTATCTTTTAGAACTTGGCGTAACGGCGGTGGAGCTGATGCCGATTTTTGAATTTGACGAAATGAAGGATTTCAGGGAGCATGACGGCAGGCAGCTTTTGGATTACTGGGGCTATAATACGGTCAGCTTTTTTGCGCCGAATACCAGCTATGCGTCGAAAGTGGAGTACAACCAGGAGGGCAACGAGTTAAAGCATCTGATCAAAAAGCTGCATGAGAACGGGCTGGAAATTTATCTGGACGTGGTATTTAACCACACGGCGGAAGGCCGGTTATTTCGTATAAGGGGCTTGACAACCAGATTTATTATATTTTAACGCCGGACGGCTACTATTATAATTTCAGCGGCTGCGGCAATACCTTAAACTGCAACCATCCGATTGTGCAGCAGATGATTTTGGAATGCCTGCGCTACTGGGTGATTACCTACCGGATTGACGGGTTCCGGTTCGACCTTGCCAGTATTTTAGGGCGCAATGAGGACGGTTCCCCGATGAGCAAGCCGCCGCTTTTACAGTCGCTGGCATTTGACCCGATCTTAGGGAATGTCAAGCTGATTGCCGAGGCGTGGGACGCCGGCGGGCTTTACCAGGTGGGTGATTTCCCGTCCTGGAACCGCTGGGTGGAATGGAACGGAAGATACCGTGACGATATGCGTTCCTTCTTAAAAGGGGACAACGGCAAGGCAGGACTGGCGGTAACCCGGATTTTCGGTTCGGAGGATTTGTATGACGAACGGGTCGGCTGCAAGGCTTCCGTGAATTTTATTACCTGCCACGACGGGTTTACGCTGTATGATCTGTATGCTTATAATGAGAAGCACAACGAAGCAAACGGCTGGAACAATACGGACGGCAGCAACGATAACTACAGCTGGAACTGCGGCACTGAAGGTAAAACGATGGATCACGAGATTTTAACTCTCCGTAAAAGAATGGTTAAAAACGCCTGCGCCGTCTTAATGTGCAGCCGCGGTACGCCGATGTTTCTGGCTGGAGACGAATTCGGCAACAGTCAGCATGGAAATAATAATGCCTACTGTCAGGATAACATGATATCCTGGCTGGACTGGTCGCTTCCTGAAAAAAATAAAGATTTATTTAATTTTTTCAGCTATATGATCGACTTTCGTAAAAAACATGCCGTCATCCGCAAAAATATGCCGGAATGCTCTTTCGGATTTCCAACGGTCAGCCTGCACGAGGCAGAAGCATGGAACGGAAATTATCAGTGGGATTCTCATGTCATCGGCGTCATGTTTGCCGGAAAAGACGAAGAGACAGACCGCGACGATATCGTATTTTTATCTGTCAACGCTTATTGGGAAAATGTCACACAGCATCTTCCGCAGCTGCCGGTCAATATGCAGTGGGAAATCGTAGTCAACACTTATATGACGCACAGTGTGCTGCCTGTACCGGAAATCGTACCAGACTGTACGATTGTACTAAAGCCAAGAAGCGTCATGGTTCTTGTGGCCGTACAGATCTGAGATGCTGTGCGATTGTGCAGAAGCTAATTAGCGTTATGTTTCTTTCAGCCATACAGATCTGAGTTACTTTGCGATTGTATGAAAGCCAGAAAGCGCGATGGCAGCCACA
>OFFX01002443.1_pt1 | contig 11573 bp, 13 predicted proteins | sample 1521511 | NCBI WGS metagenome assembly OFFX01 (sample SAMEA3504125, study PRJEB24116) | mouse gut metagenome | biome: mouse gut; feature: mouse-associated habitat; material: faeces | place: Denmark | collected 2011
TTCTGCCTGTCACGGTTCTCCTCTTCCTGTGCTTTTTCCGCATAATAACCGGACGTCTTCACCGGGCGCCCCTGGGTATGGAAATAATAGGCAACACCGCCCTGGGTCTTTGTCATCCAGTAATAGTTTGCACTCCATAAAGCGGGCATAATCCGCCCCCGGTCTCCCCGGGTCAGGGTTTCTTCCAGCTTAAGCCTGTTGCTGTTCCACCAAGTTTCCCACTCCTCCGGTTCCACGTCCCCTGCCGCAATGCGCAGAAACATCTGTTTCATCTCGTCCTGAAATCCCATCCTTATTCTTCCTCCCCTTTTCTTTCCGCCACTGCATACTGAAAGCCTGCGCTCATGCCGCATGTTCCATTGGAATGTACCTTATAATCTCTGTCAAATTCATCCTCTGGCAACAAATCCAATTCTTCCTTTGACGAGATGTCTTTCACGAGCTTTACTTCCCCTGTTTCCCGGTTCCGGCTGAGTATGTACAGGGCGCCTTCATGTTGGGCCATGAAATCTTCCGACACATGCATTACCGTTGCATAATTGCTGTCAGGGCTTTCTTCTGTCACTTCATACACATCCGATACGAGTTTATATGTCTGGGTTTCGCTGTTTCCACGGTCAATATGCCATTCCTCTGCACCTTCACTGATGCACAGGATATCTTCTATTTCAAAAGGAAGCCTTGATATAACCATAATCCCCTCCTTTTGCATGGAATGAAATCCCCAGGAATCTTCTGACAGTTCTTCCTGCTTTGTTCCCCTGTCTTTAAGGCAGGCCCGCCTCCACTCCCTGAAATATGGGAAGCCTGCGATATCCGGATATTCCACAGAACGGTCTACCCATTCCGCCTCCGGTGAAGCATATACCCGCAGGTTCCACGCAACATAGCCCTCTTCACAGACCGGCCAGTCCCCAGCCTCGAATGAAAGTGAGGTAAGAGGCTGCTTCATGGACAGCCAGGAATTATGGAATTCCACCCGGCTCATCATGGCAAGCAATTCTTCTGCCGCCTGACCCTGGAAATAAAAATCCGCCATATTCCCATGGTCAAATCCTCTCTCCCGCCATTCTGCGGGTGTAGCTGCACGATATCCTGGGGCATTTTCCAGTTGAAATTCAATATCTGTTTTATAAGGTTGCGGCAGATGATACAGCTCTGTAAAGTATTCCTGAAGGACAGCCTCTATTTCTTCCCTCTGGTAATTATCCCAAAGGATTGTCTCATCATTCACATCAATGCCTGCGCAAAACTTCCTGCCTTCATATTCCATAAATACCACCACATTGGAATTGACATAAGGTGCAAAAAAATCATGATACCCCTGAACCCAGTATCCCTGTGGCGAAGCATCTATCCCATATTTTTCCGTGATATAAGCTGCTGCCCTGTCCTCCGCTGTTTTTTCTGCCGCATGGTAGATATGGTCAATTTCCTGCCGTGTCTCCATCCGTTCCCGGCTGCATCCGGTAAGCAGGAACATTGACAGAATCCCTGTTACTGCCATTCTTTTGATTCTGCCGAATACTTCCCCTCTGCTGTCCAATCCCTTTTTTTCCTTCATACCCTGCTCAATTTCCGTTCTCTTTTATATCGCTTCTCCAAGTCCTTCCATGACTTCCATAAGCTTCTTATACCCTGCCTCGCTGGCGGCTCCATAAAGCACTTCCAGGTCACCGCACTCCATGACCACAGCCATATTGTCAGATGCATTACTGTAAAAACGCATATCCATCCCCAGCCATCCAGAAAGCCCAAAGGGTTGTTTTTCAAGGCCGGACCGGACGGTTTCCAGTTCTTCCTCCGTAAGCCAATACATAAGTTCATCCCCATGAAAAGGAAAGGCAAATACCGCTTCATAAGCAAGGGCGGCCCTCAGAAATCCGCTGAGCGTTCCGGCGCACAGGGTCCATCTGTGGTCATTTATCTGATCTGCAGCCACATAAACCGGAGGGTCCGCTTTGGTCAGGTCTTTTCTTCGGATTCCTGCCCGGCAGCATCCCTGATTTTCAATCAGGATCACCAGGTAATCGCCGTCCTTTAACCAGTCCCATTGATCGAAATCTTCCGGCCTGATCCACTTATCCTGTACCTTATGGATTGCCTCCGTGCGCGCCGCCCTGTTCCAAAACTCTTCCAGCACAGGAGGAAGAGGAGAAAAGTATTTTTTCACAATAGCCAACTCTTCTTCTGTGTATCCCTGCAGTTCTTCCACCCCATACAGCTGCCGGATCTCCTCCCTATACTCTCTCTGGTTCTGCCCCTGAGCGCCTGCATCCTGCGGCTCTGCTTCCCGTTCTTCCGTAAACAGGTAGGGAACCCCCTGCCACATAAGCTTTGGCATTTCTTCCAGCCTGTTGAAATAGAGGCAGATGATCTGGTCGTCTCCCCAGTATCCGGATTCCGGCCTTCTGGTGCAGGCTGTGATATGATAGTACCCGTCCGGCAAAGACAGCACCTGGTCCTGTGGAAAATCCGGATTCCAGTCACTCAGCCAGAACAGGTCTCCAAACTGCAAAGAACCGCCCCTTACCTCCACCGCCAGCCGGATCATCACCGGAAACTCTTTCTCCCCGTTGGAATCCGGATAGCCGGGCCGGAACCAGAGAATAAAATCGCCTCCCGTACCTGTACAGAAAGCCGTGATATCCCCTTTTCGGATATGCTCCCCCACCTGTTTCGGATTCGTGAATTCTACTGTCAAAAAGTCGCTCCCCGGAACAACACATCCCATAACCTCCGGGGAAAACAGGACAATCCCCATGCCGTCAATGCTCAAATGCGCCGTATCTCCCAGATGCAGCGGCTCCTCTGATGCCGTGCTGCCCTCAGAAAGAGTTTCCTTTCCACAGGGCTGCTCTGCCGCCTTTGGTTCTTCTGTTTTTTCTTCTTTTATCTCCTGAAGGCAGGACAGCTGTTCCAGCACCTCCGTATATTTCAGCTGGCTGTAAGGAGGCAGGAGGACTTTCTTCAGCGCCGGAAGCTCTGCCAGCAGGCGGCAGTCTGAAAAGCTGGTATCCTGCAGATCCAGGGTACTTAAAGATCTGCATCCGGCGAGAAAAGAATAGTCGTCGATTGCCACATCATGAAGGGACAACTGCTTTAGCCTTGTCATTTCCCCAATCAGAGAAAAATCATTCTCCTTTACCATGAGCCAGGAAGGAAGACGTATGTCCTCTACTTTTTTAACAGCCGAAAAATTTCTCCTTCTGCTGTCCAGGCTTTTCATTTTCGTCAGATCGCTGAATGTCTGCAGGTCATGTCCTGTGTTTCTCTGAATCCAGATCACAAGTCTTGGATCGATCCCATACTGTTTCATCATTTTAAAAGTTCCTCCTAATTAAAAATCCCTGCCCGCAGCCGGCTCCGTTTCCCTGCTTATTCAACTTTCAGGTCATATTCTTCCGGCGACTTTATGTTGATTGTACAGAACCTGTATGTTTCTTTGTCTTCATATGCCCCTTTACAAATAAAACAGCCGTTCACAGTTTTGACAGACTGCCTTCCCACGATTTTTTTCATTCCGTCAAACAGCTTCTTTGCCGCTGCATTGTCATAATGCATCGTTGCTGTCTCCGTGGGGAAGATTGCCGTTTCCTGGTATACGCCGTTTAAGTCTATATCTATCCGTTCTATATTTTCGTCACAAAGGGAAGTATATCGTATCCTTCCCTTCTCATGGTCTCTCCATCTGTATTCTTTCCAGGAGCAGGCAGTTGTTCCTGAAAATGCAAGAATCTGCTTATTGCCCTGATGGGAGCCGAAAAAATTAGTTCCCAGGTCTGGCAGGCTGGCAGCGTCTTTGAAAAAGACAGGGCCTTCATCTGAATATGTGGGCACATAATAAACATCAAACTTACTCTGAAATTCTTCCAGAATAGCCTGCAAATCCTCTCGTTTGGCATAAAAGCGAAATCTCCGTACCTTCATATGCATCTGCCTCCTTTCCAGTCATTCCATGTCCGGACATCGATTACCAGTTCTCCCGCACCTCATCCATGACATTCCAAATTTCCGAAAGCGTCACCGGAGCCGCATTTTCGTCCGCCTGTCCGTATTCTCCCTGCAGGATACACTCTTCGTAAAGCCTCTGCATGGCCATAAAGATATCCTCCCGTTCCTCTGTCTCGATGAACTCCTCATAGCGGTCATTAAGCTTATTAAAATACCCGGTGTACCTGCGGACAATCTCTTCGATTTCTTTTCTGTCCGCCGCCCTGCCCATCGCCTCCGTCAGCAGCTTCTTTGTATCTTTGTAACACTTTCTGGCGCTCCGGTATGCCGCCTCAGGAATAAACTCGTTTCCATCCCAATGGCGGAGCGGGTTCTCCAGGTTATCCCTAAGCCATCCTTCATCCCGTAAATGGGTGACACTTAACCTGTCCAGCTTCCCTTTCCAGTGTTTTTTCAGGTACAGGCCCGCTCCTTTGGGAACGCTGTCAAAATCCAGCTCCCGCAGTTCCTGCAGCCCCTCCAATGTTTCCATATCCCTCTCATCATATCCAAACAGATCCTTACAGTAAAGATTCCGAAGCCCGGACAGCTTTCCTGCCTCCTGCATATGGGTTACGGTGCCGGGAGTTCCGCTTATGTTTAAATATTCCGCCTCTGGAAACTGTTCGGCCGCCTGCCTCATATCCAGCTCTTTTATGTCGGTCAGGCGGAGCCTTGGGACCCGGTTTTTTTGAAGTCCGTATCTCTGAAGCAGCGCCTTTTTCAAGGATATTTCCAGGGTCAGTTTCCCACTGCAAAGGCTGTCGTCAATCTGCAGTTCCGACCGGATCTTCCCATACAGCTTCAGAGAATGGGTATCTTTTGGAAGTACCAGTTTCCTGATTCCGCTCATATCCAGCTCCAGATTGTCCAGGCAGGTCTTCCCAAGGTCAAGTACCTCCACACCTGCCTTTTGCAGGCGCAGTGTCCGAAGCAACGGTACTGTGGAGAGCAGCTTCTGAAGCTTACCGGAATACCCCTGCAATTCGGCATAAGTGATACAGGGAAACTCTTCTAACGTATCTTTTTCTGTCAGGCATTGGTAAAGATCATCCCGCAGTCCTCCGGTATTCTTTCGGAACATCCTGCCATGTACAGATACAAAATCGCCGCTGTTACTATATTTTTTGTATGCCGACCTGTTGGTTTCGTCAAAAGACTTCCAACGCTCTTCATAATAGTAATCTTCCCCTGTGGGCCACTTCCAGGAGTAGGAATCCCATACCGGACTGCTTTTGAGCCCGCACTGGCCTATGTACCGGTAATCCCTGGGAACAGGAGTATTTTCAATCCCTGTTTTTATCATCTGATGGTGATACCGGAAGGATTCCCGGTGATACGGTTGTAACCGCTCCAGGCTGTCTTTTTCGGGCAGGTCATCCTCCAGATAATCAAGCAGCACATAGCAAATGCTTTTGCCATCCACGGCAAGGATCTGGCAGGCGCCGTATTTCCCCAGCATTTCCACATAAAAGGCATATACCTCTCCCGGCTTTGCAGTTCTTTGTTTTAATTTGGCTGAGCGCTGCTCCTTTTTCATGGCTTCATTCCTCCCCAATGCCATAGATGGTCTTATCATTGTCTAATAGATGCGTTTCCACATTCGTATTTTCTATAAACGAATCTTCTTGCTGATTATCTTTTCCACAAAATTCTCAAAAGAGTCGGCAACTGTCTGACATTCTTCAAATTCCGGCTCACTGCCATAAACAATACTGCCTTCTTTTATGGAGATTGCATAATAAGCATAACCGCCTTCTAAGGATAAAAAGACAGGTAAATGTCTATCCCAAAACTTTCTGATCTCATCCTTCCATGCCGCATCATTTTCTGCGGCCTTCAAGCTGAGCAGTTCCCATTCGTTCCATTGCCATGCCTTGTCTCCCTGCATATCATAATCTTCCGAACATAAAAACCAGGCTCTCTCATCACCTCGTATCATACTTTTTACAATGGAAACAAATTCCACCCAGCTTTTCGGGTAGCCGGTATATCGGCTTTTCATTGGTTCAGGCAGACAGAATCTCTGTTTTTCATTCCTCTCTACAGTCCAGCCCTGTTCTTTCATACAGCTTATAAATTTATCAATCATTTTGCGTTTTCCTCCAGAAATAAAAGCGCATCCTCATGAGTAACAGCCAGAACCCATTCCATCTCTCTGTTAAAAATACATACATCCACCTGGTCCCATGGTTCAAGTTTCAAAATATAAGTGACAACTTCTTCCATCCTTGCAGCATATAAGGTCTTGTCTCTCTCATCATAAAAAAATATCATGTCTTCTGGCGGAATGGGAATATCCCTGATCTCTTCCATAGAAATGCATTTGGGCTTCCTCGCAAAAGAATTCCACATCAGACCATACTTCCGCAATTTTTCCTTATCCACATAATGCTCTGCAAAATCTTTTAAAATACAGTTCGCATCTGTCTGCGGCATCTTCTTCGCAAACTTGAGTTCTCCCATATTCAGCCTCCCTGTCATCTATCTCCGGAAACTTGCAAGAAAATTTTCATACTCCTGCTCCAACTGCTTCCCATAAGGATCATTCATGGCCTTTGCCGCCGCAATCCCCTTTATATATAAATTTCCGTACCAGCTCGACTGCGGCACCTTCTGCAGTTCTGTCTTTGCCCAGTTCCACAGACCGGCTGCTGCCTTACTATGATTTGCTGTGACTTCAAAGCAGTCTTCCAGGATATCCTTGAACAACCGGAGCGTCCGGATCTGTCCGTAATCCGTGGTTTCGATTACTTTTTCGCATAAACAGAGTGCCTTTCCATAATCGCACATATGTATGTAGTGCCGGAGCAGATTTTTATACCCGGAAATGATATCTCCCATACTGCTTTTTTCTGTTGACAGGATTTCCTCCAGCTGTTCCTGATAGAGCCTTTCATTTTCCCCATTTCTTTCCAGAAATGTGTTAAAGTCGATCAGCACTCTGCGGTTGGAATCGGACCATTCTGTAATAGTCTTTTTCCACTCATCCACCAGACTTCCCATCACATCCCGGTATTCCATTTCCCGGCACAAATAGATGCAGTCCAACAGGCTGTTTGCCTCAAAATCTTCCTCCATCTGTCCCTCCGGGTCATAGCCGCAGGCGCAGTCAAAGTTTGCGTTCTTTGCCTGCTTCAATAAACCGGCATATTTTCCGTCTCCATTGTATTTTCTGATCAGATGAGTCAGTATCTGCAGTGTACTGCCTATCCCCTGAAATGAATTCCGCTCCCTGTCCTTCAGTTCCTCCCCAAAGAGGAAAGCAACCACCTCTTCATCCTCAACATGGCAGTACAGAAGATTCCCCATAGCCTGTCCCTTCCATCCGTTCCTTTTGCTTCAGTTCTGCCAACAGGTGCCAGGCTTTTGATTCTTCTGTGTTACTGTCACTGCTTCAATGCCTTGCAGAATTTCCTTTTTATTTCATCTCTACCCCACTCCTCTTTTCATGCCGCCTGCCACGCACCACACGATCACATACAGCAGAATATAAGATCCTGCCAGTACAAGAACAATGATGTACTTCTGCCGAAGCCCTGCAGTATAGCTTTCTGCTGTCTGCCCCGGCTCCACGGTAATATAGGAGCGGTCAGAGTCAATCGCCAGCACCCGCCGCTCCACAGCAGCCCCCGCGTCCACCACATCCTGACCCAGCTCACGGGTGAGAGCCTGTTCACTCCACTGATAGCCGCTCCCGCCGGCATCTTTGTAGTAGACTTTATAGACAGTCTTAGTGGGGTTCATGCGGCGGTTACGCCCGCTGGCTCCCGTGTTCTGTACCTGGACGGGCAGCACCTGATATGGTGAAAAAGTATAAACACCTTTGTCTTCATAGCTTTCGGCGGGGAGGATATCGGCCAGATACTTGACGCAGAGACAACCCGACACCGCCGCAAAAATCAGCATCATGATTCCTGCCACAAAGATAATTGATTTTAGTTTTTCCATATGCGCCTCCTGAAATTGCAGATTCCTGTTACGTGTTATGTGCACAGAGCGGACTGTTTTCAGGGCATCCTCGTACTCTTTCTCCGCATATTGGCTGACCGGAAACAGCATCATACTTTCTTTATAAGTCCTCTCGCTGATATATTGGTCAAAGCCATAATAAAAAGCAGTACATTCCACCAGCCTGATCTTCCAATATCAAAACCGGACTGGCATTTTTTCAGCTTTAAGAAACACTCCTTTTCCTTTTCTATAAACCTGCACTGTTTTAAATCCACAATTGTAAAAGATTTCCCTTAACTCTTTTTCGCTGTATATTCTTACATCTCCACTTTTTGAAAAGGGAAACCATAATTTATTTGCTATAAATCTGACTACTGCTCCAAAATTAGGGTCAGCTATATACACTGTACCGTTTTTCTTTAAAACTCTTTTGCACTCATTTACAAAGCCTTGCGGATTGTCAAAATGATGAAACGCACAACATACAGTTATAATATCAATACTTTCATTACTCCATTCAAGCGGATAGCATGGTTTGACCTCAAAACTCATATTAGGGTATCGCATCTTTGCAGAACAAATCATGTTCTCAGATATATCTATTCCATTTGCTTGAATTTTTGCTTTTTTTGATAATTCCCGCAACAAAGTTCCATTTCCACATGCAACATCAAGGACAACATTACCCTCATGCAAATCTATAGTGTTAGATAGTTCCATAATATGAAATCTTGTATATTGTCCTTCCCTTGACGCATCATATTCAGATGCTATTTTATTGTATGCAATTCTTGATTCTTCTGTTTTCTTATTCACGTTATCCCCTCGCTCCTGATCTCTCCATTTGATTATACTACTTCCATTCTCTGTTTGCCATTATAAAATTTAGGGCATAGCAACCGCCACGCCCCACATTTCTTATCGCTCCAACGATTTTTCTATTTTGTATTTCTGTCCTTTTAAATCGTTCTGTTTTTCATACAGATTATTTCGTTCTTTGCACAGTTCTTTCTTGCGCTCCAACTGTGCCCGCACTCCCTCCCGACAATCCGGCTCTATCTTCTTATATTCCCCGGTCAGATTACGGATTGTATTATTGTTTTGCTTTATCTGCTCCGACAGGCATACCCAGTCTATCAGATTTTGCACCTCCTCATCTGTTTCGTAAAGGTCTGTTTCTGCTACGATTTTAGCGCACAGCCGTATCATAACTTTTTTCTCCATGTCCGTCATATCCTATCAATCCCCTTTCCTATCGGCTCACTTCAAAGGCACGTTTCGGACATTTATTTGCCCGTTCTGCCTGCTCTAATGCCTTTGACCGTTCCACTATCGACTGCACCTGTTCCCTGCCTAAATGACGTTCCAAACGCCCCAAGTCAGACACTTTTTCCTGCAATCGCTCTATGGTATCGTTCTGCTCCATAACCTTATCCGTCAAGCGGCTAATCTGCTTTTGTTGCCCGTCCACTTTGGCGGTCATTTTCTTGCCCTGTTCCGTAAGTTGCACACATTTGATAGTCAGATTTTTTACTACCTCTTTCAATCTCTCCACAAGTGGAAGTGCCTTTTTATCCCAATAATTCTTTGCACTCACCAACGCCCCCGGCTCTGCCAACTGCCATTTCACATCTTCATCACAGGCGTGAATATTGCGCTCCATGGCTTCCTTAGACTGCACCATTTTATTGATTTCCTGCTGTAACGCCTCATAGCCTTTCCCCCTATCTTTTAATTAATGAAACAAGCCTTGTATCTGACGTTTTGGGAATTTTTGTTATCACAGAGCAAATTGCGTCTGTTTCGCTTTCAATGCGTTTTTAAATGCGTCTCCCACTCAAAAAACGCATTTAGAACGCATTAAAAACACATTGAAACACATTAATTTCTATAATACTTAGCTACACGTCCTTGCCCTTCCAATCGCAATATTCCTTCAGACCTCATTCTATCCAAAGTACTTCTAGCCTGCTGTCTCGTAAATCCACATAGTTCTCGGATTTTTTCATTCGTAATAAATTCGGCAGACTGCAAATATTCCTCTATCAAACTTTTGGCTTTTACATATCGAATCACAGTATCTTGGGTGTATTCTACATCTGATTTAATTGCGTCATAGACTTTAGCTGTCAGCATATACTCCTTACCGGATAATCCAATCAAACCATCCTTCACAAGATTATTACAGCTTTTTCGTGCCTCGGCTATAGGTAACTGTGTCAATCCCTGAACCTCCGACAATATGATTCTTTTATTATCTGTCAAATACCGCAATATCATTAGTTCTGGCAACGGCAGAATCTTTTGCAGCTTGTCTTGCTCGCTAGCAATAAACTTAACAAAATTCACATCGTCAATCGCACTGAAAATCGTCAATGACACTGCTTCACTGTATGCGTAATACTGCGGATATGGTTTCCCCGAAGAAATCATCTCGCGAAAGATAATATCGACACCCTGTCCCGTCCTTTGCACATATTTAAGCCTTTGTAATGTCTCTGCAATCAATTTATTTCTCGGCGTAGACGGATGTGTAATTATATTTTTCTCATTCACTCCCTCCGGAAATGCACCCGGATTTTCAATCACAATTCTATCCGGATAATGCTTTACATACACTGCTCCCATATTCAGATAATCTCTGTGTGATAACGCATTCAAGAGCGCCTCTTGAAATACCTTTTCCGAGAAGTCCTCAACCTCCAGCCGAAACAGACCTACTTGTACATTTACAATCTTATTGGTATTTTGTATCTTCTCAGTTAAACGTTCAATCACAGATATTATCGGCTGGTTTTAAATCCAACCGGGAATCATACTCTTCCATATTGTCTGTTGAATAATGAAGATATATCACTTCTGCCTGCGGCAGCAATCGGTTAATCGCCGTCTCTTTACCCACAAAAAGCAATCCTGCAATTGTAAGTCTGTCAACACCTCCATCCTCTTTTATCAATCCCAAATCTCTCAAAAAAGACATATCTTCCAATTCAGGTAAGGAAGATCTCGGATCACGCACTTTCAATTTTTCCTTTAGATTATATATCTCCAGCACATTTATGTCTTCTATTGTACTATCCGCCAAAATCTGCCCTGAAAAGTCAGGACTTTGAATAGAAGCATACTTATTACTCATTTCGTCCGGATAATAGGGTTTTGAATTCTTGCCTAATCGCTTTAAGCACCTACCATCCGAAGTGGCATATGTCATTCCATCCCTCTCCACTTTTATTGCCAGTACATCTTTTCCTTCATAGTGAATCACCTCTATTTCCGTAAATAACGCCGGGCGAGTCCTGTCATAGATAGATTCCATAATTCTCTGTGCATCATATTTGTTACAGCCTGTCACTGTTCCATCATCTTCAACGCCCAAATAAACAGTACCGCCTTTTGCATTGGCAAATGCTACAAGTTCATCTACTGCTAAAGAAATGCGCTCCCGCATATCCTTAGCATGTATCCATGTTTTAAATTCAACGGTTAAATTCTCCCCTTTTGAAAGAACCTGCTCAAACTCGGCTATTGTCAAATATATGCCCTCCTATCATTTTACTTTATTTTTGAAAGGTTTCTTATAATTACAACTACCCATTTCTTCTTTTTCCTTCCTCCCTGCAAACTCT
>OFFX01002446.1_pt1 | contig 11570 bp, 9 predicted proteins | sample 1521511 | NCBI WGS metagenome assembly OFFX01 (sample SAMEA3504125, study PRJEB24116) | mouse gut metagenome | biome: mouse gut; feature: mouse-associated habitat; material: faeces | place: Denmark | collected 2011
GTTCCAACGGGGGTTTTACCGTTTTAACTAGCCGCTCTCCTTCTCCACCAGCTGCCAGGGGGCGACCACCGACTGGTGGGGTTCTCCCCGGAGCAGACGGAGCATCAGGTTGGCGGACAGCTCCCCTAAATTCTGGGGGCCGTGGGACAGAGAGGTGATGCGCACCGGGGACAGCTCGCTGTAAGGGCTGTTGTCGAAGCTGACCACCGCCATTTCCTCCGGGATACGGGTCCCCCGCTTTTTCAGCTGGGAGACAACGCGGATGGCTACCTCGTCGTTGTAGCACACGATGGCCGAGCAGTCTTGGAACCCCTCCAGCACGGAGTCCACAAAGGCCTCCGACCGGAAGGACTTCCGACCCTCCGTGTTGTACCACAGGACCTGCTCGTCCTCAAAGGGCAGGCCCAGGTCCCGGATGGCTTCCATGTAGCCGGAGTAGCGCAGGGTCCCCTGCATATCGTCGTTTTTAAAGATACCGGCGATGTGCTGGTGTCCCTTTTGGACCAAGTACTCCACCAGCATCCGCCCGCCGCCATAGTTGTCCGCCAGGACAGACGGGGTACCGGAGAGCTCCGGATAGGTGCCGTTGATAAACACCAGCCGGATGCCCTGGTCGATCAGTTTCTGGTACAAGTCCAGATTGGGATTGGGCAGGGCCGTCTTGCTCCCCTCAATCAGAACGCCGTCCAGACCCTTTATCGTCAACAGGGTCTGAAGAATCTTGCGCTCCGCCGAAACCTGGTTTTGCGTGGCAAAGAGCAGGGGGGCGCTGCTGTTGGCGGTGAGGACCGTCTCCATCCCCCGCAAAATTCCGGGGAAAATATAGTCGTTGATATAGGTTGTAACCACCGCCACCGTACAGTTCAGCAGCCCCCCCCGGTTCGGCGCGCTCCCGCAGGTGGGATCCGCTGCCCTGCCTGCGGGTAATCAACCCCTCGTCCTCCAGCACAGACAGGGCCCGGCGAACGGTCTGCCGGCTGATCTGGAACCGCTGACAGAGCAGGTGTTCTGTTGGGAGCAGCTGCTTGCTGCTGTATACGCCAGTTTCAATTTCCTGCCGCAGAGAGTCGGCAATGGACTGGTATTTAGGAGCCATAGGCCGGCCTCCTTTATGGAATGTACTTGCTTTTTTGCAGGCGGTCACTGGACGCCCTTATGGGAAAAGCTGCGGCAGGGACACGCTCCTCTGTGCTCCGCCCGTTCAGTTCTGTCCGTAGTAGGCCCCGGGGCCGTGCTTGCGGAAGTAGTGCTTGTCCTGATAACGCTGAGGGGCGGGTCCGGCGGCGGCACGGACCTGGCGGGTGAGAATGGCCATTTTGGCCACCTCCTCCAGCACCACCGCGTGGTACACCGCCTGGGCGGCGTCCTTCCCCCAGGTGAAGGGGCCGTGGCTGCGGCAGATGACGGCGGGCACGTGGTCCGGGTCGATGCCCCGCTCCCGGAAGGTCTCCGCGATCACGTTCCCGGTGTGGGCCTCGTAGTCCTCGTCGATCTCCGACGCCGTCAGGTCACGGGTGCAGGGGACGGGACCGTAGAAGTAATCCGCGTGGGTGGTACCGTAGGCGGGGATGTCCCGTCCGGCCTGGGCCCAGGCCACGGCGTGGGGGCTGTGGGTGTGGACGACGCCCCCCAGGGTGGGGAAGGCCCGGTAGAGGGCCAGGTGGGTCCTGGCGTCCGAGGAGGGATTCAGCACGCCCTCCACCTGCCGGCCCTTCAGGTCCAGCACCACCAGGTCCTCCGGGCGCAGGGCGCCGTAGTCCACCCCCGAGGGCTTGATGACGAACAGTCCCCGCTCCCGGTCGATGCCGCTGACGTTGCCCCAGGTGTAGGTCACCAGCCCCCGGCGGGGCAGTTCCGTGTTGGCCTCGTAGACCGCCTGCTTCAGTTTCTCCAGCATAGTTTTACAGCCTCCTGTTTTTATGGTGTTTCCCCGGCGGGGCCGTCGATATAGTCCTTCTGAATGGCGCTCATGAGGATGGAGCGGATCACGTTCCCGCAGCACCGGCGGAGGTCCGCCTCGTCGATGAGGTTCCCCCGCAGGGCCTGCAGGATCTCTTTTTTATAGGCGCTCCCGCCGGGCATGATCAGGTCGTTGCCCGCCCGGAGGGCGGCGGCGCTGCTGGCCCGGTCCCCCATGGTGGCGTTCCAATCGGTCATCACCACCCCGTCGAAGCCCCACTCCTGGCGCAGGATCTTGGTGCAGAGGTCGTGGCTGTTGGGGGTGTAGACGCCGTTGAGGCGGTTGTAGGAGGTCATGACCCCCTTGGCGCCCCCCGCCCGGACTGCCTCCTCGAAGCCCCGGAGGTAGATCTCCCGCAGGGCCCGTTCGCCCACGTTGCTGGACACCGCCGTTCGGTTCTCCTCCTGGTTGTTGCAGGCGAAGTGCTTGATGGTGACGTAGTACCCCTCCTCCTGCTGGACGCCCCGGGTGAGGGCCGCCGCCATGGCCCCGGTGAGCCGGGGGTCCTCGGAGTAGTACTCGAAGTTCCGCCCGCACAGGGGGTTGCGGTGGATGTTCATGCCGGGAGCCAGCCAGTAGGTGCAGCCGTACTCCTTCATCTCCCGGTACACAGCCTTCCCCACCTGATAGAGCAGGTCCGTGTTCCAGCTCTGGGCCAGGGCGGTGGCCACCGGGAAGGCGGTGGCGTACTGATAGAGCACCGGGTCCCGCTCCGGGTCGCCCAGGGCCGCCTTTTTGATCAGGGCGGGCAGGTCGTTGAGGAAGGCGAAGGGCGGGTCCACCGGCTTGATCTTCCCGTTCTTGTCCACCGTGGACCGCCGCTGGACGCGCAGGCCGGCGGGGCCGTCGCACAGCGCCACGTTGGCCAGACCCCGGTCCCAGAACCGGGAGGTGGTGTTGCCTACGGACCCGGGCAGCTGGAAGCGGTTCCTGCCGCTGTTCATACCGGCGCCTACCACGATGTCCGCCATCTCTTCCACCGTCAGGCGGCCCAGGGCCTGCTTGACCCGTGGATCGTCCGGGACGGGGGGCGGGTTGCCGTAGGTATAGACCTCCTCCGCAAAGGCCTCGGGCCGGATGGTCAGACGGGGCAGGCCGTCGGGCAGGGGGCCGAAGTCGTAGGGCTTGGCGTGGAGCTCCTCCAGCGGCAGGTGCAGGGGGCAGACGTGGGTGTGCCGGGAGACCACGATCTCCTGTTCCAGGCGGAGGACTCCCGCCGGAGCGGTGTTTCGGGAGGAATTGCCCAGCCGCAGGATATATGTCCCGGGCTCCAGCACATAGGCGGCGTCCGCCTCCCGGAAGCTGGCCAGACGGGCGAAGTCGAAGGTCAGCTCCAGCGTCTGGGACGCGCCGGGGGCCAAAGGCTCCGTCTTGGCGAAGGCGGCCAGGGACTGGTACTCCTTGTCCAGGCTCCCGTTGGGGGCGGAGACGTAGAGCTGGGCCACCTCCTTGCCGGTATAGGTCTCCCCGATGTTGGCGACGGCGGCCTCCACCGTCACCCGCCGCCCGTCCTCGGAGATCCGGATGCCGGCGCAGCGCATGGCGAAGTCCGTGTAGCTCAGTCCATAGCCGAAGGGAAAGGCTGGTTCCATGCCGAAGCTGTCGAAGAACCGGTAGCCCACATAGAGGCCCTCCCGGTAGAACTCGTCGTCCAGGTCGCCGTTGAGGTAGCTGTACTCCTGGGAGAAGGGCAGCTGGCTGTAGCGCTTGGCCCAGGTGTCGGAGAGCTTCCCGGAGGGGGATACCGCGCCGGAGAGGATGTCCGCCACGGCGTGTCCCCCCTCCTGGCCCAGCTGGCAGAGGAACAGGATGGCGTTGATGCCGGGGATCTCCTCCACGAAGCCCATGTCCAGGGCGGAGCCGCTGTTGATGGCCAGGATAAAGTGTTCGTACTTCTCCGCGCAGAAGCGGATGGCCTCCCGCTCCCCGTCGGAGAGGAGGAAGTCCCCCTTCTCCGCCCGGCGGTCGCCGCCCTCGCCCGCCTGACGGCTGACCACGTAGATGCAGGTATTCGTCTCGCTGGCGTTCACGTCCGCCTGGGTGATAGGGCGGCCGCAGGGGGGCTGGAAATTGTCGAAGAGCAGGTCCATGATGGAGCCCTGGAAGCGCTTGAGGCGCTGGGCCTTCTCTTTCTTGTGGGCCTCCGCCGCCTCCTCGTAGATGGTCTCGTACTCCTTCAGCCACCGGCGGGAGGCGATCTCAAAGCCCCGGTCCTCCAGGCCCTCCAGGATGGTGACGGAGCGGCGCTCGTTCACCTCTCCGGAGCCGGTGCCGCCCTTGATGGTCCGGGACGCGCCGGGACCGTAGAGGGCGATCTTTTTGGTCCGGAGGGGCAGCGCGCCGTCGTTTTTCAGCAGCACGATCCCCTCGCAGGCGGCCTGGTAGGCCACCGCCAGATTCTCCCTTTCCCGCTGGCTCACCGCATCGGAGCGGCCGGCTCTGGTCAGCAGCTTCATAGTTCCTCCCCTCCGCGCCCCTTTATGAGCGCGTCCTTTGATATTGGCGGGCCGTGCCCGCCGGAATGGTGGGTTTATCGTATCATGTTCCGAAAGCGCTGTCAACAAAGAGTCTACATGGCGTAGTCTGCCTGTGAGACTGCGCCATGTAGACAGGAGGATGCACTGATGGCAGAAATACAATTAGGGGCGATCATCGTAAAGGGGGCCGAAGGTCAACGGGGTGGTCATAACTGGATCACTTATGTTTCCCCTGGAAGAACAGCGCCAGGGTGCCGGGGCCGGAGTGGTTGCCAATGACGGGGCCTACGTAGTTGATGACCAGCTTGTCCACCTTGTACTTGGCCTTGATGGCCTCACCTAGGGCTACGGCCTCGTCCTCGCAGTCGCCGTGGCTGATGAACACCACCGAGGGATCGTCCACCAGCTCGTCCATCTTCTCCAGCAGGGCGTTGACCGACGCCTTCCGGCCCCGGACCTTGCTGACGGGGATCAGGTGGCCCTCGCCGTCCACGTGGAGCACGGGCTTCATCTGCAGCATGGTGCCGAACAAGGCCGCCGCCGCGCTGACCCGGCCGCCCCGCTTGAGGTGGTTCAGATCGTCCACGGTGAACCAATGATCGATGTGGTCCTTCCGCTCCTCCACAAAGTCCCGGACCTCCTCGATGGACTTGCCCTTCCGCTTCTCCTGGACCGCCAGGTAGACCAGCAGGCCCTGCCCCAGGGAGGCCGCGCGGCTGTCGCACACCAGGACCTTGCTGCCGGGGTGGGCGTTCATCACCTCTCCGGCGGCGATGGCGGCGGACTGATAGGTGGTGGACAGGCCCGAGGAGAAGGCGATGCACAGCACGTCCTTCCCCTGCCCGACCAGCTCGGTCATGGCCTCGGTGAACACCGCCACGTTGATGGCGGAGGTGGTGCCCAGGGCGCCGCCCCGGACGCGGGCGTAAAAATCCTTGGCGGAAATGTCACGGTAGTCCAGGTGGTTGAAATATTCCTTTTCCTCCATGACGAAGCTGAGAGGAAGGACATGCAGCTCCAGCTCCTCCGCCATCCCGGCGGACAGGTCGCAGCAGCTGTCGGTGAGGATCACATAATCTTTCATACAAGGTCTCCCTTTCTAAAGAGCGATATCACGCGGACCGGCGGACAGGTCCAGCTTTTCTACCCTATTATACCACATTCTCTGCGAAGCGCAAGAGAAAATTGGGGAATCCTTCGCAATAATGGCTGAAATGGTTCATTTTTTGAACGATTTGCTGAACGGCGCGCCGTCAGATCGTGTTCAGAAAAATTTTCAATTTCCCCATTGAGCACCCGCTCCCTTTGGTGTATAATGATGATATCTGTGCAGGTTTTGCCCCTGCAAACGAAAAATACATACGGAGGACTAAACATGTTTACCGCTCTTTTGAAAAATTTGAAGGAAAACCGCCGCACCATCGTTTTCACCGAGGGCCCCGACGCCCGCATCCAGGAGGCCGCCGCGCGCCTCATCCAGGAGGACCTGATGAACGTCATCCTGGTGGGCAATGTGGACGAGGTCAACGCCGCCGCCGCGAAGAACGGCTTCGACGTCAGCAAGGCCGAGATCCTCGATCCCGAGACCTACGCCGGGATGGACGAAATGGTCAATAAGATGGTGGAGCTCCGCAAGGGCAAGATGAGCGAGGAGGACTGCCGCGCCGCCCTGAAGAAGGGCAACTACTTCGGCACCATGCTGGTGAAGATGGGCAAGGCCGACGCCCTGCTGGGCGGCGCCACCTACTCCACCGCCGACACCGTCCGCCCCGCCCTCCAGCTCATCAAGACCAAGCCCGGCGCGCACCTGGTCTCCTCCTGCTTCATCATGAAGCGGGACACCGGCGACGAGGCCCTGCGGATGCTGTGCATGGGCGACTGCGCCATCAATATCTCCTATGAGGACAGCGTGGACAAGGAGGGCAATGTCACCGTATCCGCCGCCCAGAAGCTGGCGGAGGTGGCCGTGGAGTCCGCCCGCACCGCCCAGTTCTTCGGCATCGAGCCCAAGGTTGCCATGCTCAGCTTCTCCACCAAGGGCTCCGGCAAGGGCGCGACGGTCCCCCTGTCCGCCGCCGCCACCAAGACCGCCCAGGAGCTGGCTCCGGAGTTCGCCATTGACGGCGAGATGCAGTTCGACGCCGCCGTCTCCCCCACCGTGGGCCAGCTGAAGTTCCCGGGCAGCAAGGTGGCCGGCTACGCCAACACCTTCGTGTTCCCCAACATCGAGGCGGGCAACATCGGCTACAAGATCGCCCAGCGCCTGGGCGGCTATGAGGCCTACGGCCCCATCCTCCAGGGCCTCAACGCCCCCATCAACGACCTCTCCCGGGGCTGCAACGCCGAGGAGGTCTATAAGATGGCCATCATTACGGCGGGGATGAAGTAAGAGAATATGGGAAACCGGCCCTCCTGCGGGAGGGCCGGTTTTTTTACGGATCGGGAAGGGGCGGGATGTGCATGAAACGTCTATGGACCGGGTTGGAAAAGGATGCTATAATGGAACAATAAGCAGGGGGAAACCGATATTTTCCCATGTGCAACCGATATTTTCCTTGCTGGGCGGCAGGCGTGGATGATATTATAAAATTAAGGAGGGACCACTATGGAGCAGGCGGAGATCTTGACCCGTTTACGGAAAGAGAAAGGGCTGTCACAGACAGAGGCGGCAGAGGAACTGGGCGTCACCAGACAGGCGATCTCCAAGTGGGAATCGGGAAGGGCGTTCCCGTCGATGGAGAAATTGATCGCGCTGAGCCGGTTGTACGGGGTGCCGTTGGAGGAACTGTATGTCGATAACACGGAGCAGGGAATGGAGGCGAGAGCAGAAATTCCACTTGAATCAGAGCGCGAAAACAGGACAAAGCGGGGCCGATCACGCAAGACAGTGATCCTGTTTTCGGTTCTTGCTGTATTGTATCTTTCGGTCTACATTTGGGGCATCATTACAAATTCAAGAGGTATAGCAACAATCAACTTATTTTATCTGACAGCTATTTTGCTTACAGCTGTGTTTTTATATGGGACATATCGTGTCGTGATTTATTTAGTAAAAGGAAGGGGAACCAAATGAAACGTGCAATAAGAAAATTGGTATCCTCAATTTTAACCATTGTTGTGCTGACCGCCGTATATCCATGTGCGTTTGCGATGGAGAACCATTCCTTTGTGGAACAGGTTGAGGAAAATCACATTTTATTTGAAAATCTGGCCCAGTTAGCACCAGGGGAGAGCCTTGAATACGTTGTTGAAACAGAAGACGGGGAAGTTGTTGTCGGGATCAAACATGTGCCGGAATCCCGCCGCGCCGGGGAGCGCGTCTGGCAGGTCTGGTACAAGGGGCTCAATACCGATGTTGAATTTTATATGACAGTATCCAACAACAAAGTAACTTCCGTATACGACTACTCAATTTCTCTTGTTGGCGGCTCATATGAAGATGCCGTATTGACCAAAACAACGACTTACGGAAAGCTGACCTTTAAGGCCAAAGCTATCTTTGGACTCTCTTCTTCTACCTGCTGGCTGAAAGGCACGGTCACCGGTGAGAACGACGATATCGAAGTGACTTGGCAGATGTAGGCCCGTTTATGCTGTGTTTAGCGGCTTTTGCCGTTGAATAAATACATTATTTTGAGGGAGGCAAAAACAATGAAGAAGACAAAGAAGCTGGTTGCCCTGTTCCTGGCCATGGTGATGGCTTTCTCTCTCATGGCCGTGACCGCCGCCGCCTACGGTGCAGAGGAACACAAGCACGACGAAATATGCTGCGAAGAGGTGGTCATGCCCAGAGGGCCGGTATGCGTATGCGGAGAAATAGCACATGTAAGGAATGTTGGTCCTACTCAAATTTCGTCTAAAATATGTCCGCGTTTAGGTTCTGGACTCCATGTTAGAGTAGTGGTTGGTTCTGTCTATTGGTGCGGGGCATGTGACATGTATGTTGGTGCTAATAGGGCAAAATCAGCGTGCATGGATGCTTGCACTGGTGATCCGCGGTCAACCGAATGTTATAATCCTAACCCTAAGACATTGTGGGGTGATCCAAGTCAATATGCCAGCGAGGCAGAGGTGTTTGAAATGCTTAAGAACTTCAGACCAATCATGTAGGCGCAAGGCATTGTGTGGTCATGTAATTAAGAAAGGAGGCCATTATTGTGAAAAAGCAATTCTTCCTTTTACTGACGCTTACCGTACTCCTTTTAGCTCATTCTGTGGACGCGATGTGTATCCCTGCTGACCCGGGAGGAAGTGCGGTTGAAGTAAAAGGAGATTTTCTCGGAGCAACATCAGCATCTGTTACTGTTCCAGAAGAATTTGGAGATGAGTTCATGCGCCGCTTTTTAACGGATTTTGCGTCAATTCCTCAGGAATTTTGGAGTCACTGGCATGTGCTACAGGAGATGGCTGATGCTGACCCATATCATAACTCATACTCATTTTATACCAGCATGGGATGTGAGGATGTATTTTGCCAAGATGACACCCATGTCCATTGGTGCTTGGACGGTATCTGCCAGAATCCCGATCATGGACACAGTGAAGCCGAATATGCAGCGGCGGCAACCTACGACCCAACTTGTCCATGTCATAGACACTAAGTTCCATGTCCGGACCACAGCAAGCGATATATTCCTTCCGAACCGAAAGGTCGGAAGGAATATATGCCATCTTTTACCGGGAGAGCCGCTTTTTCAAGGCGAACTATCGCAAATAAATTCCAGTGTCCACCGGGTATTCCCTGTTGCGGACAGCGAAAAAGTATGGTAAAATAATTTTATATGCTATATATTGAGGGGACGGCCCGGTCGGACCGTCCCCTTACCTATCGGGAGGAGCGCAATGGAAGCATACAAAAACGTCCATCTCTCACCGGCGGAGCGGGCGGCGGACCTGCTGGGCCGCATGACCCTGCGGGAAAAAGCGGGGCAGCTGACCCAGCGGCTGTACGGCTTCGCCTGCTATGAGCGGCAGGGGGAGGACATCCGGCTGACGGAGGAATTTTACCGGGAGGCGGACCGCTATGGCGGCATCGGCGCGCTGTACGGCCTGTACCGGGCGGACCCGTGGTCCAAGCGGGACTTCGACACGGGATTGGACGGCCCCCTGGCCCCCAGGGCCCGGAACATGGTCCAGCGGTATCTGGTGGAGCACACCCGCCTGGGCATCCCGGCGCTGATGACCAGCGAATGCCCCCACGGGCATCAGGCCCTGGACGGCTGTCTGCTGCCGGTGGGCCTGGCCTCGGCGGCCTCATGGTCCCCGGCGCTGCTGGAGGAGGCCGCAAAGGTTTGCGCCCGGCAGCTGCGGGACATGGGCGTGGACCTGGCCCTGGTCTCCGTTCTGGACATCCTCCGGGACCCCCGGTGGGGCCGCAGCGAGGAGTGCTTCGGGGAGGACCCGGTGCTGGCCGCGGCCTTCGCGGGAGCGGTGGTCCGGGGATACCAGAGCCAGGGGGTGGACGTGACCGCCAAGCACCTGTGCGCCCAGGGGGAGACCACCGGCGGCGTCAACGCCAGCGCGGCCCGGATCGGCCCCCGGGAGCTGCGGGAGATCCACCTGCCCGCCGTGAGGGCCTGCGTGGAGGCGGGAGCCGCCTCCTTTATGGCGGCCTACAACGAGATCGACGGCGTGTACTGCCACGCCAACCCCTGGCTCCTGCGGACGCTCCTGCGGGAGGAGTACGGCTTTACCGGCATCGTCATGAGCGACGGCGTGGCCATCGACCAGCTGGACGCGGTGACCGGAGACCGGACGACCTCCGGCGCGCTGGCTTTGGAGGCCGGCGTGGATCTGGGGCTGTGGGACACGGCCTTCGGGCGGCTGGAGGAGGCCGTGGAGCGGGGGCTGGTCTCCCCTGCCCGGATCGACGAGGCGGCGGCCCGGGTGCTGGAGCTGAAATTCCGCCGGGGCCTCTTCGAGGAGCCCTACGTCCCGGAGGACGGCGGCTGGCGGGGCTACACGCCGGAGAGGCATCCCCAGGTGAAGCGTCTGACGGAGGAGAGCGTGGTACTGCTGAAAAACAGCGGCGCGCTGCTGCCTCTGGATGGAAGGAAGCGGCTGCGGGTCCTGCTCACCGGCCCCGGCGCGGACGACCTCTACGGCCAGCTGGGGGACTACACGCCCCCGGTGCGCCCTGGCGGGGGGACGACGGTCCGGCAGGGGCTGGAGCGTTGGGTCCAGGCCCACGAGAGTCCGGTGGAGCTGTCCTTCCGTCCCGGATGCGCCCGGTTTGGCGCGTCTCCCGCCCAGATCGAGGAGGCGGCTTGGGCCGCCGGGGAAGCGGACGTGGTCCTGGCGGTGCTGGGCGGCACCTCCAGCCGGTTCTGCGGCGGCGTGTTCAAGGACAACGGCGCCCTGGCAGACCAGGAGGAGGCCGCCATGGACTGCGGCGAGAACGTGGACGCGGCCCGGCTGCGCCTGCCGGGGGAGCAGCTGGAGCTCCTGCGGCGGGAAGCCGGTGGCCGTCATTCTGATCGGTGGGCGTCCCTACGAGATGGCGGAGGTGGAGGCCCTGTCCGACGCCATCCTGTGCGCCTTCTATCCGGGTCCCACCGGCGGGGAAGCGCTGGCAAAGCTCCTGTTCGGGGAGCTGTCGCCGGCGGGACGCCTGCCGGTGTCCCTGCCGGACCACGCGGGACAGCTGCCGGTCTACTACAATTATAAGGACTCCTACCAGGGGATGCGGTACTGGGACGCGGGCCGGCCCCGCTATCCCTTCGGCAGCGGCCTGACTTACAGCCGGTTCGACTGGAAGCTTATCAGCCCGCCCGGGGATACGCCGGACGGGGAGGGAGCTTCGGTAACGTTTGCGGTCCGCAACGCGGGGGACCGGGCCGCCTGCGCGGTGCCCCAGCTGTACCTCCACCGGACCCAGGGCGTGACCGCCTCCCGGCGGCGGGCGCTGTGCGCTTTCGACAAGGTATATTTGGAGCCGGGGGAGGAAAAGACGGTCACCCTGGTTATTCCCCGGGAAAACTTGTGCCAGTGGGACGCCGGGATGCGGCAGGTCCTGCCCCCCGGGAAGATCGAGTGGTTCCTCTGCGACGGCGGGGAGACCCTGCTGGAGGGGAGCTTTACCGTAGGCGCGTGATCTGCAGAAAGGAGCGGCCCGATGTGTTGTGCATCGGGCC
>OFFX01002450.1_pt1 | contig 11541 bp, 11 predicted proteins | sample 1521511 | NCBI WGS metagenome assembly OFFX01 (sample SAMEA3504125, study PRJEB24116) | mouse gut metagenome | biome: mouse gut; feature: mouse-associated habitat; material: faeces | place: Denmark | collected 2011
GCCGGTCAAGAATTTCATCAACGATTCCTACTGCCGGGATATTTCCACAAAGGTAAAGAGCCAGCTTGCGGTAAAGTATAAAAATGGGGAATGTATTGCCGCTTTTGCTGCCTACGGGTACAGAAAAAGTGATACGGATAAAAACAGGCTTGTTATTGATGAATATGCGGCGGAGAATGTGCGGCGGATTTTCGCATGGAAGATCGAAGGGATGGCGATGTCCGCGATTGCGGAAAAACTGAACAGCCTCGGCATCCTCTCCCCGAAGGAATATAAAAAGTCTATGGGGCTTTCCTATCATGGCGGCTTTTCCGGAACCGGCAGAAGCGGATGGGGAAGCACAACCATAAAGCGGATATTGACCAATGAGGTCTATCTGGGCCATATGGTCCAGGGGAAAACGGAAAAGGTTAATTATAAGGTAAAGAAGCATACCGCGAAACCGGAAGGGGAATGGGTGAAGGTAGAGAATACCCATGAAGCAATCGTTTCCGCTGATGATTTTGCGGTAGTACAGCACCTGCTCAAAGCAGACGGACGGAGAAGCCCGGATTCGGGAACGCCCAGCCCTTTCATGGGGATACTGTTCTGTGGCGACTGCGGCCAGCAGATGGTAAGGCGGGTGATACGTTATAAGGATACGGCAAAAGTTTATTACATCTGCTCCACAAAGAACCGCGGGGAAGGGTGCAGCAGGCACAGCATAGAGGAAAGCGCACTGAAAGAGATCGTCTGTGAGAGCGCCCGGAAGTTTGCAAATTCCTTCCTGAAAGAAAAGGAACTCTTTGACAGGGCTGTGCGGTATGAGACGAACTTTGAAGCAGTTGCCCGGTATGACAAGGAGATTGAACGGCTGAAAAAAGAGCAGGATAAATATTACTCCCTCTGCTCCGGCTTATATGAGGATTTGAGGGAGGGCGTTGTTACAAAGGAGGAATTTGAACGCCTGCACAGCGGCTTTACGCAGAAAGGGAAGGAACTGGAAGCGGCCATGCAGAAGCAGGAGCAGCTCATTAAGGATATGTTCAAGAAAGGGGCGCTTTCTGCGGGGCGGCTGAAAACTTTTCAGGATTGTGTGGAACTGAGGGAGATAGACCGGCATACGCTGAGCAGCCTTGTAAGGCGGATTGATGTTTATGAGAATCGGCAGGTCGTGATCGATTTTTACTTTATGGATACGTTTGCTGTCATGGCAGGGACCAGCCGGAAAGTTTTGACGGACAGGGCGGCGAAAGCACAGACAGCGGAAAGGAGCGCATAGCATGGGGAGAGTGTCAAAGAGGACTGCCGCCCCTGCTGTGGCGGACAAAAAAACGAGAACATGTTACAAAGCAGGCATTTATGCAAGGCTTTCATCAGACCAGGACAGGAAAAAGAATGAATCCGTGGAAGTGCAGGTAAAGATCGCGGAAAAGCATATCGAAGAACTGAACCGGGAAGGGACAGAGCGGATAGAGATCATAGACCGTTATACAGACTTGGGGAAAACGGGGAGTAATTTTGAACGTGACGAGTTTCAGAGGCTTATGCAGGATATACGGCTGGGTGACATTGACTGCGTGGTGGTCAAAGACCTTTCCCGGTTTGGCCGGAACTATCTGGAAGCGGGGAATTATATTGAGAAAATCTTCCCATTCCTGGGTGTCCGCTTCATAGCGGTTGCGGACGGGCTTGATACGGGGCACAGGGGAAGCAATACAAAGCAGATGGCAACGGAGATAAAAAACCTTGTCAACGATATGTATGCAAAAGACTTTTCCGTAAAGGCAAAGCAGCATTTAAAACTAAGGCGGCAGGAAGGCTCCTATGTGGGAGGGCCGCCGCCCTACGGCTATAAAGCCGGATGGGATAAGAAAATACGGAAGCTGGTGCCGGATGAAAATACTGCGGGGATTGTAAAGCATATTTTCGGGCTGTTTATTGAAACGGGAAGCTATGCGGCGGTGGCAGATGACCTGAACAGGAAAAAGTGCAACCCGCCGTCTATGTATAAAAAAACCGGAAACGTCTTTTTTGACCCGGAACAGGGGGAATACAAAGGCTGGGATAAAGGCTCTGTGGAGCGTATCGTGAAAAGTGAGACATACACCGGAAAACTGGTGCAGGGACGGACTTCCATCACTGTAAGGGACGAGAAAAACCGTATCCACAAAGCGGAGGAAGAATGGGTAGTAAAAGAAAACGCCCACGAACCTGTTATTGATGCGGCGGTGTTTGCAGAAGCGGCAAAAGTGCGGGAAAGGCTTCAGGAAAGGATGAAATCCCATGCCCATCCGACAGAAGGATGTCCGATCGGGGAGAATATTTTTGACAGTGTGCTTTACTGCGGCGTATGCGGCAGGAAAATGACACGGCATAGTTATGTCAAAACTTATGCGGACAGGAGCAAGACAAGGCTGGACGGATATTTCTGCATAAACGGCGGGCAGACAAAAGTGGAGAGCTGCCCTGCATCAAACCGTATTTCAAAGGCGGAACTGGTGGATATCCTGTTGCCGCTCCTTAAAACAGAGTTTTCCGTCTATCTGGGGAAACCGAAAAAGTATACGGAAATTGTGAAAGAACAGCTTCGGGCGGCGGGGACGGGGATTGATGCAAAAATCAGGAAAGCGGAAAGGTCTGTTGCCGCCGCAAAAGAAGAAGAACGGACAAAATATGTGGAATACCGTGAGGGCATTATCCCTCAGAGTGAGTATGTCGCGTATAAGATGCGGCAGGAAGGCAGGCTGCATGACTTAAACCGGCAGAAGGAAGAACTGGAAGCGGACAGGAAGAACCTGGATAACGTATCAGGGAAATACCTTGCGGCTGCCCGTGCCCTTCTCCGTTTGAAAAGCGGCAGGGAACTGACAAAGGAAATGATAGAATCCCTGATCCGGAGGATTTATGTCTATCCGGGGAAAAGGATAGAAGTACAGTTTGCCTATACGAATGAATTGCTGGAAGGGGTGCTTGCAAATGGATAAACTTGCCATTTACCTGCGGCTGTCACTGGAAGATGCGGATGACAAGGATGAGAGCAACAGCATCAGCAGCCAAAGGGTCATGCTCCATGCCTACATACGCGGCAATGAGGAACTGAGGGGAAAAGAAGTCTCTGAGTTTTGTGATGACGGCTATTCCGGCACAAGCATGGAAAGGCCGGGGATGCAGAGAATGTTAAAGGAGATCAGGGAAAATAAGATAGGGTGTGTACTTGTCAAGGATATGTCCCGTTTTTCAAGGGATTATATCGAGCTTGGAACCTACATGAACCAGATATTCCCGTTCATGGGGGTGCGGTTTATCGCAGTAAACGACCATTACGACAGCCGCGACCATGCGGGAAGCACAACCCCTATTGATACGGCATTCCAGACGCTTCTTTATGACCTATACAGCAAGGATATATCTGTAAAGGTTAAGGCTTCATTTGAAAATAAATGCGCCAGCGGGGAATATGTTTTCGGACAGGCACCTTTTGGGTATGAGAAAAGCCGGGAATTAAAAAATACGGTTGTAGTGAACGAAAAGGAAGCGGAGATCGTGCGTTATATTTTTGCCCTTGCCCTTAGAGGGAATGGAAGCACCCAGATCGCAAGGATTCTCAATGAAAAGGGGATACTGACCAAAACACAGATGCGCCACCCGGAGCGGGCGGATAAAGACGGCAGGATGCAGGCGTGGGATCATGTGTCTGTCCGGGCTGTCCTGAATAACCGTTTCTACCTGGGTGAGATGGCCTACGGGAAATCAAAGCGTAAGTCTGTAGGCAGTAAAAACGGTATCGCTGTACCAATGGAAGAATGGAAAGTGATACCAGACCACCATGAGCCGCTTGTTTCGCCGGAAGATTATGAAAAGGTATGCCTTTTCCGTAAAGGGGCTGACACTGCCAGAAAAGGGGAGAAAAACCCACTTGTGGGGAAACTGTTCTGCGGCGGATGCGGTTATTCCATGACTTACAAGCCTATACGGGGGAAGAATAAATACCGCAGGTTTGAGTGCCGGAAACACGCTGTTTTGCAGATACCGGAGTGCTGTACCTATTTCCCTGCCGATCTGCTGGAAGAAACCGTGCTGACTATGTTAAGCAGGGAACTGATGGTGCGCGGGGATGCCGCAAAGGAAAACAGGAACCTTGTTTCTTTCCAGAAGTCTTGTATTGCAAGGCTGGAAAAGAAGATAACAGAGGGCCGGAGCAGGAAAAAGCAGCTTCAGGCGGAGGCGGATGCCCTGTATGAAAGCTATGCGCTTGGCACCGTCCGGGCGGTATCATACAGGCGGAAAGCGGACGGCATAAAAGAGCAGGTTGCTTTATTGGCGGCAGAGGAAGAAGCATATGGGAAAGAACTGGAACGGCTCCGGGAGGAATACCGCAGGGCAGAGGAAGATATGAAGCAGGTCATACGGTATTCCCATCTGGAAGTGCTGACACAGGAAGTGGTTGATATATTTATTAAGAAAATATACGTTTACAAAGATAAAAGAGTTGAAATTCAGTGGAATTTCCGCGACAATGGAAAGGAGACGGAATGAGAGCAGCGATATACATAAGAGTAGGCAATCCGGATCAGGCCACAATTCAGCCTCAGAAGGAGGCGCTGACGGGGCAGAGCCGGGGTGTGCTGGGAGGCGGTTTAAAGAGAGCTGATTGTGCCGGTAATGATATTCCCAGCCTGCAAGAATTTTTACAGGAAATCAGGGGATATGGCAGGCACTTCAACTTGACACTAATTCACCGTCAATTTTGCCCTAACTTAGCATTAGCGAACCATACGCCCCACGAAGTTATGCGGGTTTCAGCGATTTTCGCTCAAAAAAAGTGAAAAAAGTTTGTGACATTAACTTGACATACGCGGGCTACGGACGGTTAAATGTTGTGGGGGCGTTTGATGCGTTGATCGGGGTGTGAGTGGAAATAATTAGATACCCGGCCATGTTCGCAATTGACAGCTTTGACCATGCCTTGAATCCCAGGCTGGCAAAGAGGCTGACAGAAATTTTTTCTCAGCTGATATTGGAGTCCCATAGGACTGTGTTTATGACAACGCATAATCCGTTGGTATTGGATGGGCTGGATTTATGCAATGATGATATACGGCTTTTTGCTGTCAGCAGAAATAGAGACGGATATGTGGTGATTGACCGGATACAGGTTTCTAAGGAATTGTTGGAATTGGGACAGCCCTTATCCGGATTGTGGATAAATGGGAGATTAGGGGGTGTTCCGGAACTGCTATGAGGAAAGTGATTGGCATTGTGGGAGAAGAGTCCACCGATTATATGGTCATAAAAGAAGTGATTGACCATATAACAGGTGGAGCCAACAAATATAGAAGGCTGCAGCCGGAGCCTGATATGGCGGGACGGTTTGGAAACGGGTGGAAGGGAGTGTGGAAGTGGTGTGAAACAAATTCCAGCGTATTGGATGAAGTTTTGCATGAAGTCACACCGCAGATTGATTTGCTGGTTGTTCGAATGGATGGGGATGTTTCCAGGAAAGAAAGAGAAGTTCACTGTTTGTGTGGGTCAGTAGAGTGTGAGGTCAGAGAAGAAAGCCACCCATTAAGATGTGCAAAAGGAATATACCAACGCCGGGAGGCCGGACAACAAGCGCCAGTGCAGGGACGGGAAGTGCCGGCAGGGGACCGGAACCGGACTTCGGCTGTCTGTCCCCCGGACCGGATATTCATCTGCAAAAGAGGGTTTCCGACGAAATATAACTGAGAGTTCCCCGGGGAATATCCGTTCCCTTTTCAAGCAGCGCCGCAAGCCCGCGTATGGTATCTTCCGAATCTTCTGCGGTGGCAGACAGGAACGTGTTGTTCAGCTTTACGGCGAGTACAATGAGTACAATTTCGGCAAGGGCAGCGGGGTATTCAAAATGGATATCACCGACTGCGATTCCCTGGTTTATGATTTCGGTCAGGCTGGGCTTCAGCTCGGCAATCAGATGGTTCATATACTTCTGATGCAGGAAGGCGGTGTCCTGGGCGCTGGTTCCCGTGCGGGACGCCGTTCCGCTGTGGTTTAGGAAGGCGGCGGAGGAGCTGCGGCATGCCTGCAGAATCATGGCCATGCGGATAAAAGGCGAAATTTCCGTCTGGCCGGCAAGGGCTTTCGCCGTCTTCAGCGGCTGCTCATAATTTCGCTCGATGAGCGCGTCCAGGATTGCGTCTTTCGAGGGAAAGTAGTAATAAATGCTTCCTTTTCCCATGCCTGCTTTTTTCGCAATATCGCTTACAGATATATTCTGTATCGTCTGGTCTTCCAGGAGCTGATGAAGCGCATCTAAAATTCTGTCATATTTCTTTTCGTTCGGCATATCGAACCTCCCCATGCAAGTATGATGCTTACAGCCGTTTATGATTCTTATACTTTCAGTTATTTTGATGATAACATAAACGCGTTTTGGGAACAATTGTGAATAGTGCTACAAAAATGGGCAGATTCTTCTGACAAATTAGAGAAACCGATAATTGACCAATGGTCGAATTATGTGGTATTGTTTGCTTGTAAACAAATCGACCGCCAGTCGAAAGACGGGAGTGCGGCGGTATCTATTGATTGGGGAGGCGAGTACCGGTAAACGGGAAGCAGAACGGAGGTAAAATGACTTACGCAGATTTTTTTTATGAGATCAAAGGGAAATTTATGGGAGCGGATGTGAGCGATATAAAGGAGCATCTTGCATTTCAGTTCAATATTGAGGATCCGGAAGCCGGAGGGGCTTTCTATGTGGAGGTAAAGGACGGTGTACTCCATGTGGAACCTTACGAGTACTACGACAGGGATGCGATGTTTATCTGTGCGCCGGATGTGCTGCGGGGGATTGCGGACGGGGAGACGGATCCGGTAGCCGCGTTTACGGCGCAGAAGCTGCGTGTGGAGGGAAATATTGAGAAGGCGCTGCGGTTAAAGGAAATCATTGAGATGAAGAGAAGCGCTTTGCAGCAGAAAAGTGTAGCGAGAAAGGCTGCCGACAAGGTAGTGGATGCGGTAGTAAAGACTGCCGTGAAGAAAGCTGCCGGGAAAGAGAAGAAGCAGGACAGGTAAAGGCTGGAGCCTAACGGATATGCGAAGAGCAGGAAAGCAGGGAGAAGCATGGGGGCTTTGAAGAAGTTGCTTGCGGCAGCAGGCGTGCTTGCGGCAGCAGGTATCGGTGAAACCGTATATTTTTACAACAGGACCATGAAGCGGGGGAATGCGAAGACGGAGCGGACCACGAAGATGTCCGGCACGGATTGGGAGCAGTATTTTCCGCTTATGGAGAAGAGGAAGGAATTTGTGCTGGCACAGGCGCACAAAGATGTGTATATCAAATCCTTTGACGGGCTGAGGCTTCATGCAACGTATTTTGCAGGTGTGGGGCAGGAGGAAGCGCCGGGAACCGGAAAAGCGGTGATATGCTTTCACGGCTATACAGGGGAAGGCCTGAGCAACTACATTGCCATGACGGATTATTTTCTGAAGCAGGGATACGCCGTGCTGCTTCCGGATGCCAGGGCGCACGGCGGGAGCGAAGGGGAGTACATCGGCTTCGGCTGCCTGGACAGGAAAGATGCCTTGGGCTGGATTCACTGGCTGATACAGGAGTGCGGGGAAGACATTTCCATCCTGCTCCACGGTACATCCATGGGCGGCGCTACGGTGCTGATGACAAGCGGGCTGGAGTTGCCGGACAATGTAAAGGGCATTGTGTCGGACTGTGGTTTTACGTCCCCCAAAGAAGTATTCACGCATGTCCTGAACCACATGTACCATCTGCCGGCATTCCCGGCGATTCAGGGCGCTGATGTCCTGAACAGGAAGCTTGCGGGTTACGGGATGGATGAGTGCAACGCCAAATATGAGGTGCGGAAGGCGACAGTGCCGATTCTGTTTATTCACGGCTCGGCAGATACCTTTGTGCCCTGCAGCATGTGCAATGAGATTTATGATAATTGTGCTTCTCCCAAACGGAAGCTGATTGTAGAAGGAGCTGCGCATGCGGAGAGTTACTATAAGGATATGGCGGCATACGAAAAGGCGTTGTCGGAATTTGCGTCTGAAGTGCTTCGGGAACCCGGTGTATGCGCCTGAGGCAGTGCAGATATGGTCCGGTCAGTCCGGGTAATGCCATGAGACATGGGAAGGTTATTTTGGAAGGCAGGGCATGAATGGGTGCCAGGGGAAAGGAAAATTATGAAGACAAGAAAAGGTTACAAGACGTATCCGCTGACAGTGGCGCAGAAATTCCATAATTATTATGCGCAGTACTGTCCGGGCAAGGAAATTCTGAATGTAGGAACCAGCCTGACCATAGAGTTTGAGCTGAACCTGGAAGAGCTGCGCAAGGCCATCTACAAGGCTTATGACAGGTGCGAATCCATGAGGGCCAGGCTTGCCTACGACAAGAATGAAAAAGAGTGGTATCAGTACATTGTTGAAAAGGAAGAGCGGGAAATCGAATTCGTGGATTTTACGGAAAAAACTATGGAAGAGGCAGAGGCAGAGATGACGGCATGGACCCGCATCCCCTTCGACAAGGAAGACGCTCCCATGAACAGGGTAGTCATCATCAAGATGCCGGACGGCTTTCATTGCGGGGGATCACAGATTTCTGGATGCCCAGTCGCTGATAGGCTTTCTGAAGGATATCATAGAACTGTACTGTAACGCGAACTTTGAAGGGATTCCGTATCCTGCGGATATGCGTTCCTATACGGAGCAGGTCCAGAAGGATTTGGCATATGAGGCGGGAAGCAAGGCGCAGGCCAGGGACAGGGCATATTTCCGCAGGTTGATAGAGGAATCCGAGCCGATTTACAACGGCATAGAAGGTCCCGGGAAGTTGGAAGAAGCAAGGGCAGCTACCGGCAACCCGGCGCTTCGGGCGGCACCCACCGGCTCGGACAGCTTTGCGGCGGCAATTGACATCTTCCATCTGGAGGAGGAACCCACGAAGCGCCTGATGTCTTTCTGTGAGCAGCATCATGTGTCACTTCAGTGCCTGCTTATTATGGGAATCCGTACCTGCCTGCAGAAGCTCAATCAGTGCGATGATGTGTCCATGCAGGTGGCGTATGCGAGAAGGGCGACCCTCCAGGAGAAAAAATCCGGCGGTACCCGTATTCACTGTTTCCCGTTCAGGACGAATATTCCCGTGGAAAAGACATTCCTGGAAGGGGTACACGAAATCAGGGATAAGCAGAATGAGGTGTTCCGGTATGTGAATTTCAACCCGGCAGAGTATCTTAACTACAGGAGCCAGCTTTACAGTCCACCTCGGGGCATGGGCTATGAGACCATTTCCCTCACATACCAGCCCGCTACATTGCGGGAGAAGGGGCTGACGGATCTGGGCGGCATCAGATACAAGACAAAGCGGTACTGCAATGGTTATTACTCGGACGGATTGTACCTCACTGTGATGCACCGGCCGGAGGATAACGGGTTGGATTTCAGCTTTGAACATCAGATTAAGGCATACAGCAAAGAGCAGTTGGAATATTTCTATTATTATATCTGCAAGATTATGTTCAAGGGGACGGAACAGCCGAACCTCAGCATTGGAGATATTATTAAATTGGTGTAAAGGCCAGCCAACGGCGCAGCTGCCAGGGCAGAATAATGGCGGTACGGGAAACAGGGGCGCAGGGCTTTGTGCGAGGAAGTGCGCATATGAAACGAAACGCGGAAAGGATGGAATTAACGATGTTTGATCAGTTGACAGATATGATTGTAAATTATGTAGAGGTTAAGAAGGAGGATATCAGGCCCGAGTCACGGTTTATCGAGGATTTGGGATTTACTTCCTTTGACTTTATGAGCCTGCTGGGCGAGGCCGAGGATGTGCTGGATGTGGAGATTAACCAGGAGGAAGCGGCCAATATCCGGACAGTTCAGGAAGCGGTGGATTATTTATCGAAGCTGGTGTAGGGTGCCCGCCGCGCCTATGGGAATTCGCCGGGTAAATGGGGAGGATAAAGGATATGAACGAATTGCGCAGTACGATTTACGAACTGTTGGTTAAGGCACAGGAAGCTTACGGCGAACAGGATGCCATCCGATACAAGGTAAAGGATGCCGGTGAAGGCGGCAAAAAAGAGACGAAAGTCCGTGCCAGGACATATACCCAGCTGAGAGAAGACAGCGAGCGCTTTTCTGCCGCACTGGCGGGGCTGGGGGAGCAGGGAAAGCACATTGCCGTCATCGGGGCTACCTCCTACGGGTGGATTACCGCGTATTACGGCATTGTGAACGGCGGAAGTGTGGCGGTGCCTCTGGATGCAAACCTGCCGGCGGAGGACTTGTGTGAATTGATTGACAGGGCGGATGTAACCGCATTGGTGTATGATGAGACGAAGGCAAATGTGGCGCGGGAGGCGGCGGTCAGGTGCCCCGGGCTGAAGCATTTGATTGCCATGGAGGAAACCGGGGTTCCGGGCGCGCTGTCCATGCGGGAGCTTATGGCAGGGGCGCCGGAAGGGACAGGCTATGAGCCGAAGCCGGAGGACCTGGCTACCATCATGTTCACATCGGGCACCACAGGGAAGAGCAAGGGCGTCATGCTGACGCACAGGAACCTGGCGGAAAACGCCACGGCGCTGGATATGGGGTATGAGCCGGGACTGGTGATTATGACGGTACTTCCCATTCATCATGCCTACTGCCTGAGCATGGATATCCTCAAAGGGACTTCCATCGGCGCTGTAATCTGCATCAATGATTCCCTGCTGCGGGTTGCCAAAAATATTAAGCTTTTCGAGCCGAATATGATTCTGATGGTGCCGCTGATGGTGGAGACCCTTGCAAAGAAGCTGGAGGAAACGGCTTTTATCCCGGCGCCTCTTATTAAGGCAAAGGTGTTCGGAAAGCAATTTCATACGGTCTGCAGCGGCGGAGCTTATCTGAATCCCGCATATATAGAGCAGTTCAAAAAGTATGGTATCACTATCCTGCAGGGGTATGGTATGACCGAATGCGCGCCCGTAATCAGCAATAACAGCAACAGTGCAAACAAGGCGGGTTCCATTGGGAAGTGTATGCCCAACTGTGAAGTGAAGATTGTGGACGAGGAAATCTGGGTAAAGGGAACCAGCGTCATGCAGGGCTATTATAAGATGCCCGAGGAGACGGAGCAGACACTGGAGGACGGCTGGCTGAAGACGGGAGATCTGGGCTACGTGGACGAGGACGGCTTCCTGTTCCTCACCGGGCGCAGGAAGAACCTGATTATTACGCCTAACGGCGAGAACGTGTCTCCGGAGGAGATTGAGAATAAACTTGGGGCAAACCGCCTGATACAGGAGGTGCTGGTGCGGGAGAATGAAGGCGTCATCGAAGCGGAGATTTTCCCTGACCTGGAATATGCGTCAAAGAAAAAGGTAAAGGATGTACCGGCCAGGCTGCAGGAAATCATCGATACCTATAATGAGGCAGCGCCGCTTTACAAGCGCGTTTTCCGGCTGAAGGTGCGGGATACGGAGTTTGAGAAGAATACCACGAAGAAGATTAAGCGGTTCTAACGTATTTCCGCTCCGGAGAACTAAATAACAATACGGTGTACAGGCGGGG
>OFFX01002451.1_pt1 | contig 11539 bp, 8 predicted proteins | sample 1521511 | NCBI WGS metagenome assembly OFFX01 (sample SAMEA3504125, study PRJEB24116) | mouse gut metagenome | biome: mouse gut; feature: mouse-associated habitat; material: faeces | place: Denmark | collected 2011
CTCCCGTTCCGGCAGTCAGGCCGCCCAGGATTTACCCGCCGCAAAGGATACCGGCAGCCAGCCGGCCCCGGAGATTCCCGCCAGCCCGGCAGCAGCGTCCCCGGCCGGAGGCTACGGTGCAAACTCCATCACTGTAAACAGCAGCGAAAAGGTAACCGTGGTTCCCGACATTGCAGAAATCGTTTATGCCGTCCGCACGGAAGCAAAGGAGCCTTCCGACTGTCAGCAGCAAAACGCCGCGGCGGTCAGTCAGGTGACTGCGCTCTTAGCCTCTTTGGACATTGCGGAAACTTCCATACAGACATCAGATTTCCATATGAATCCGGTTTATGACTACAGCAATAACAGAAGCCGGGTCGTGGGATATGAGGCTGTCACCAGCCTTACCGTTTCGGACCTGTCGATTGACAATCTGCCGCAGATTCTTTCCCAGTCTGTCTCCACAGGCGTCAACACCGTCCAGTCCATCACCTATCAGGCCAGCAAATACGACGAAAGCTATCAGGCTGCTCTTACCGCAGCCGTGAAAACCGCGAGAGCGAAAGCCCAGGTGCTGGCGGACGCCGCCGGATGCCAGGTCGGACCTGTCATCAATATCAGGGAAACCAGCGGTTATTCCGAGGCAAGGTATAACGACTCCGCCCTCACAAACCAGTACCGCTCCGCCGCTAAAATGATGGAGTTCGAGGATACCGCCGGAAGCATCATGCCCGGTGAAATCCAGGTGGAGGCCAGCATTGTGGTGGAATATGCGCTGACTCCGCAGTAAGGATTTACAGGGCGCTTTGTACTGCGGTCAGACCGTTTTCTCCTTACAGCTTTTCCGGTAGGCGGAAGCCGTCTGGCCGCAGCTTTTCAAAAAGCTCTGGGCAAAATAGCTCTGAGAGGAAAATCCCGAATACCGCGCCACCTCCGTGATGCTGTAATCCGTACTCGCCAGAAGCGCTTTACTGGCTTTAATCCGGGCCTGGCACAGGTATTGGATGGGAGAGCAGCCACAGTGCAATGTAAAAGCATGGGCCATATAGTACTTATTTAAATGGGAAAATTCCGCAAGGGAATCCAAAGTGATGTTCTGCGTATAATTCGCATCAATATACCGCTTGATTTTGATGCACTCTTTATTGACCTGTATGCGGGGCGCTTCCTCAAGGGCAAAATTCATTCTTCTGCCGAGCCGTATAACCAGTATTTCCAGCAGGTTCTGGCAGACCACCTCATAGTCTCTGTTTTTTTCCTCCATCTCGCTCAGCATAGCGGTCAGCAGAAAGCCCAGGTCTTTCCGGCTGTTTTCGCAGTTGAAAATCATACAGTCCTTTTTCCCCTCAAGCGCAAAGCTCTGTCCTTCCATACCGATAGTCACATATTCCAACGGCGCGGACGGCGAGGAAATTTCCGTGTGCGATATGCCTGCATTGACAATTACAAAATCATCCTTTACAATGGGATACTCCTCGTCCTCAAACAAAAAACTGCCGGAGCCGTCTTTCACATAGAAAAGTTCCACAAAGGGATGAATATGCGGCTGGCTGGGCCAGTCGTTTTCATATCTGGAATGGGTAATGTAAAGCAGCTTGCTCTGTATGGTTTCCCCGGCGGAACGGGGCAGCGGATAAATGGAAGTCCCCATCGGCTTACCTCCTCAAAAGAAAAACAGACTGTCTTATTTTCTCAATCATAGCACGGACGGCATCCAAAAACAAGATATATAAATCCCCTCTCTTTGTTCCGGCAAAAAGCTGTCCGGAATAATTTTTTACCAGTTTTAATTATTCAATTTGCTATTTTTATTTTGATGTCATTTTCATTTTTTATGGAATCCGCTCAAAAAATTTCAGTGTATTTCCCGCTCAAAATCATTTTAAAAGCAAGATATATAAAAAATAAGCCAAGATAATGGTTGTAAAGCATTCTCTATCGCGATATACTTGTAGCATAGGAAAGGCGGTAGATAACCGCCGGAAGAAGGAGGACTTTAAATGAAGAAGAAACTAATCAGTTTACTGGTAACGGCAGCTATGGCGGCTACACTGCTTGCAGGCTGCGGCAATACCGAAAAGCCCGCAGAGGACAGCGCTCCTGCCGAGACGGAAACCTCTACAGACGACGCGGCTCCCGCTGAGGATGCAGCCCCTGCCGAGGATACGGCTTCCACAGACGACGCGGCTCCCGCCGACGGTGCAGCCAGCTATGACGGCGTTACCCTGACAATGTGGTCCATGTGGGCCAGCACCGAGCCTCAGGGCAAGGTTCTTCAGGAAGCGGCGGACGCTTTCTCCGCGCAGACAGGCGCAACCGTAAACATTGAGTGGAAGGGCAGAGACATCAAGACGATTATCGTAACAGCCCTTGAAGCAAACGAAAATGTTGATATCTTCGAAGAAGATTACCAGAGAATTGCCAGTACATATTCCGAGTACTGCCTTGACGTTACCGACATGGCAGAGGCGGCAGGCTACGGCGATATCGGTTTCCAGTGCTTTGTTGACCAGCAGAAGGAATGGTCCGGCGCCTTTAACAGCATCGCAGAGCAGCCTCAGGTAGGCGGTATCTTCTACAACAAGGACATCTTTGACGCAGCAGGAATCACCACTCTGCCCACAACATGGGATGAGTTCCTGGCAGCCTGCCAGGCTATGGTGGACGCCGGCTACGAGCCGATGGCCCTTGACGATGCCTACGCTGATTTCTCTCTTGGATATCATCTTTCCAGACACGTTGGCCAGGACGTTCTCGGTGAATTATCCGTAAACGGCGGATGGAGCGAGAACGAGCAGATTATCAAAGGCGCTCAGGAGCTGATTGACTTTGTCAACGCAGGTTACCTTGAGAGCGGCGCACCGGGCGCGTTCCCTGAAAGCCAGAACAAGATTGGTCTTACCGAAAAAGTGGCTATGATTGTATGCGCTAACTACGTATGTGCGGAAGTAAACAACAACACCGGCTCAAACATCAACTGGGGCCTTATGAATTACCCTGCAGTTGACGGCGGCGCTGATTCTTCCAACGCTTATGCCGGCGCTAACTCCCTTGCAATCTCCAAGAACTGCGCAAATCCTCAGGCGGCATTTGATTTCATCATGTTCCTGACAACAGGCGAGTTCGACCAGAAGATGGCTGACGGCGCTTCCCAGATTCCCGCAGACTCCAGAAATACAGCTCCTGCAATCATGAACGGAACCGTTGAGACTCTGCTTGCCACACAGGCTCCTCTTAAGTGGAACATGGGTCTTTCCGATAACTCCGACCTTGGCCCTCAGTTCAAGGATGTAGCTACTAAGTTATTCGAAGGCAGCTTCAAGACAGGCGAAGAATTCGCAGCGGCTATGGACGCTCTGTACTAAATCATTGCAACAATTAAACAGACTTTTTAAGAATGAGGTGGCACTATCGTGGTGCCGCCTCGTTTTCACGAGAGGGGTGACAGGAAAATGAAAAAAAATCGAGGTATGATTTTAGCTTTTTCATTACCATTGACTTTTTCCTTAATTATCATGTATTTATATCCGGTGGCGAGAACCGTTCTCATGAGCTTCTTTAAAATCGAGAGCGTTACTGCCAGCGTATCCACATGGTCTTTCTACGGGATTGGGAATTATGCAAAAATCTTCGGCTCCCCTACCTTTCAGGGTTCCATGAAAAACATGGGGTTAATCTGGCTGGTAGGCGGTATTATCACACTGTTTTTTGCCCTTTTGTTTGCAGTAATCCTGACAAGCGGCGTCCGCTTCAAAAAATTCTTCCGTGCGGCGATTTATCTGCCTAACGTAATCAGCGCCGTTGCCCTTGCAACCATGTGGGTTCAGTATGTGTACAGCAACGATTACGGCATGCTGAACAAAGTATTGCAGTTCTTCGGCCTGGACGGGGTGAAATGGCTCTCCAGCGATAACAAATTCTGGGCGATGCTCCTTGCCTACATGTTTGGCGCGGTAGGCTATTATATGCTGATTTTCATCAGCGGCATCGAGAGAATTCCCGCCGATTTGTATGAGGCGGCTACCATAGACGGCGCCAACAAGGTACAGCAGTTCTTTAAAATGACTCTGCCCCTTTTGAAGGGTATCATCAAGACGAATATTACTTTCTACAGCGTGCATACAACGGCGTTTTTCCTCTGGACAAAGATGTTTTCACCTGTCAATACAGAGGCTTCCACCATTGTGCCTGTCGTATATTTGTATGATACCGTATTCGGCTCCATGGGAAATACAGGCCGTGACGCCGGCGCCGGCGCTGCTGTCGGCGTTGTGCTGACATTAATTATTATCCTTGTTTACTTTGTAATGAACAGAGTATTAAAGGATGACGATTTGGAATTTTAAGGAGGGTGGAAAATGGCTAAGAGTAAAAAAGAAAAAAAGTATAAAGAGCCCTGGAACTGGTCCAGGGAGTTACGGCTTTTGCCCGGTTACCTTATCGTTCTGGTCTGGATAGCGTTTACGGCAACCTTCCTGTGCTGGATTCTTGGCGCCAGCCTTTCAACCGCAAAAGAAATTTTTTCAGGCAAGGTGTTTGCCTTTGAATCGGGTTTCCACTGGGAAAACTACGTGAATGCATGGCAGGCGCAGAATGTTGCGAAGTTCTTCGGGAATTCCCTGTTATATGCAGTAACCGCCTGTATCGGTACGCTCCTCATTTCCGCTCCCGGCGCATATGTTCTTTCCCGTTTTGATTTCTTTGCAAACAAATCCTTAAAGTCCAGCCTGATTATCGCAATGAGCGTTCCGGCCGTTATGATTATCATGCCCATCTTCGCATTGACGACGCAGCTCGGCATCAAGGGAAGGATTTTACTGATTATTTTATATATTCTCATGCATGTTCCGTCTACAACAACGTACCTGCTGAATTTCTTCGCAACCCTGTCCAGGACTTATGAAGAAGCGGCGGCTATCGACGGATGCCCTCCGGGAAAAACATTCTGGGTAATTATGCTGCCTCTTGTTCAGCCGGCAATCATTACCGTTACCATTTTCAACTTCCTGGGCGTATGGAACGAGTTCTTCATGGCTTTGATTTTCGCAAGCTCCGCAGAAATGACTCCGGTCGGCGTCGGATTGCTGCAGATTGTAAACGCGATGAAGTACACCGGCGACTACGGCGGACTCTTTGCGGCAGTCGTTATCGTATTCCTGCCTACCTTCCTGCTTTACATCTTCCTGTCTGAGAAGATTATCGCAGGCGTTACAGGCGGCGGCATCAAAGGTTAAAAAATAGGAGGAGCTGAAAATGAGCAAAACAAACGGCCGGGTCACCATCCCCACGGACGTGGATGTTATTCCCGAAACTCTGGAGCTGTCCAGACGCTGGGGCGCGGACGCAGTCCGCGACTGCGACGGTACAGATTTTCCCGTTGAATTAAAAGACGCGGGTATGAAGGTATATTCCACATATTACACCACAAGAAAAGACAATGCATGGGCAAATGCCAATCCCGACGAGATTCAGCAAATGTATGTGATGACGCCCTTTTATACGGCAACGGAAGAACTTTTACGCATTCGTCTTATGAAGGGCCTCTATCCCGATATGCTGACGCCCAACAGCCGGGATGATATCAAACGCTGGTGGGAAGTGGTTGACAGAACCACAGGCAAAGTTGTTCCCGCCGGGGACTGGACCTATGACGAAGCAAAAGGAGAGGTTGCCGTCAGGGCTGTGCCCTTCCACGACTATACCGTAAGCTTCCTGGCTTATATTATGTGGGACCCCGTACATATGTACAATGCGGTGGTTAACGACTGGAAGGATGTGGAGCATCAGATTACCTTTGATGTGAGACAGCCGAAAACCCACGCTTATACCATGGAGCGCCTGCGCAGGTTTATAGAGGAGCATCCTTATGTAAACGTACTGCGTTTTACCACGTTTTTCCACCAGTTTACACTGATATTTGATGAGCTGGCGCGGGAAAAATACGTGGACTGGTACGGGTATTCCGCTTCGGTAAGCCCTTATATCCTGGAGCAGTTTGAGCGGGAGACAGGTTATCCGTTCCGTCCCGAGTATATCATCGACCAGGGCTATTATAACAACCAGTACCGGATTCCCTCAAAGGAATTTCAGGACTTCCAGGCTTTCCAGAGAAGGGAAGTAAAAAAGATTGTAAAGGAAATGGTGGATATCACCCATGAATACGGCAAGGAAGCAATGATGTTCCTCGGCGACCACTGGATTGGCACAGAGCCCTTTATGGATGAATTTAAGGAAATGGGGCTGGACGCCATTGTGGGGAGCGTCGGAAACGGCTCCACCCTGCGCCTGATTAGCGATATCGAGGGCGTATCCTACCGGGAGGGCAGACTTCTCCCATACTTTTTCCCTGATACCTTCCACGAAGGCGGAGAGCCGGTAAAGGAGGCAAAGGTCAACTGGGTGACTGCCCGGCGCGCCATCCTCCGCAAGCCTATCGACCGCATCGGCTATGGCGGTTACTTAAAGCTTACGCTGGATTTCCCCGAATTTGTGGACTACGTGGAATCTGTCTGCAACGAGTTCCGGGAGCTGTACGATAACATCAAAGGATGTGTACCTTACTGCGTAAAAAAGGTGGCTGTGCTGAACTGCTGGGGCAAAATGCGCGCATGGGGCTGCCATATGGTGCATCACGCCATTTACTTTAAGAAAAATTATTCCTATGCAGGGGTGATAGAGGCGCTTTCCGGCGCGCCTTTCGACGTACAGTTTATCAGCTTTACGGATTTGAAGGAAAACCCCGATATTTTAAAGGGAATTGACGTGCTCATAAACGTGGGCGACGCCGATACCGCCCATACCGGCGGCGAGTGGTGGTGCGATGCCGAGATTTCCTCCGCCGTCAAAAAGTTTGTGTATGAGGGCGGTGGAATTATCGGTGTGGGAGAGCCCTGCGCCCATCTGGCAAACGGCCGTTTCTTCCAGCTTTCCAGTGTCTTCGGCGTGGAAAAAGAACTTGGCTTTACCCTTGGTTACGATAAATATAATCTGGAAAGCCACAGCCATTTTATCACGGAAGATGTGAAGGGTGAAATAGATTTCGGGGAAGGGCAGAAGAATATCTATGCCCTGGAAGGCGCTTCCATCCTTGCTGCAACAGGAGAAGATGCCAAAGCAAAGGATGTACAGCTCGCCGTAAACAGCTTTGGAAAAGGGCGCGCCGTCTATATCAGCGGACTTCCCTACAGCTTTGAAAACAGCAGGCTCCTTCACCGGGCAATCCTCTGGAGCGCCGGAGATGAGGGAAATCTTCACCAGTGGTTTTCGAGCAACTACAACGTGGACGTCCATGCTTATCCCGAAAACGGCAAATACTGTGTGGTGAACAATACCTACGAGCCCCAGAGCACCGTTGTCTACAAAGGAAACGGGGAGAGCTTTGAGCTGAATCTGGACGAGAATCAGATTGTCTGGTATGAGATATAATACCCAAAACCTATGATAAATAAGGCAGGCGTCTGTTATGCGCAGGCGCCTGCTTTTTACAATAAGCTGACTCGCGCAGCGTAGCAGCGTTTGTTAACAATAAGCTGGCACCATCACTTTTCTCCGCCTTTCTTCCCCAGGTCAACGCATTCAACCAGAGGCCGTACAAATTTCTTATCGGAAATATCGTAAGACCTTGCAATCATCTCCTCAAACTGCCTGTCCTTTTCATCCTTGTCCTTTTTCTTCTTTACCTTCATTTTCATCACGCCCGCAAAGGCCTTCATCATCATTTTTTCCATAAAAGGCATTTTCTCATAGCGAAGGCCGCCCTGCATATAAAAATGAGGGATTCGGGAAAGTTCCTCCTCTGAAAGATTATTGCTCCACATTTCGGCAATCATTCCTTCCTCCGAATTCGGCATGGCGCCGGTGGCAAACACAATAAACCGCGGCGACCGGCTATTTCCGAAAAGCTCTTTTGCCTTTTTAAGCCCGTCAACCGTACCGGCATGCATTCTGCCGCCAAAAATCACTGTGTCAAAACCGGAAATTCCTCTGGCAGCCGCATCCTTCAAATCCATAAGCGTACAGTCGTTTTCCTTTTCCAGACCGCCCGCTATCCATTCCGCATATTCTCTGGTAAATCCCGTCACGCTTTTATACATCACCAATATCTTTTGGTTCATCCTTTTCCTCCTCCAATGCATCCTTCAAAAATATCCGGTACGCTCTCTCCTGCTGTTCATAAATTTCATCTGCCGGTATTCCGGGGCTCGTCACGGAAAAAAGCGTTCCGATGCCAATCGTATAAATAAGCATATTTAAATGCAGGTCCTTCGCCTGCTTCATACTGACGCCCAGCCCCTCCGATATGGCCTGCGCCATCTGCGGATTTGTCTCCGATTGATATAATTCTTCCAGAGACGTAATATTTTTCCGCTCCCGAAAAAGAAACATCTTCAAAATATGCGGCTCCTCCTTTGCAAGCCGCACATACGCCCGCCCTGTACTGCGGAACAAGTCGCTTTTATCAATGCGGGAAGCCACATATTCCTGTACAAACCGGCTTGCACATTCTGCCACATCGCTTCGAAGCCCCTCCATGTTCTTACAATAGCTGTATATGGGCTGTACGGAACACCCCAGCCTTTCGGCAATCGCTTTCACCAGAACCTGTTCCATCCCCCCGGCCCTTGCCACTTCAAAAGCGGCATTCACCACCATTTCTTTTGTTATCTTCTGTTTTGGCATAGTCACCCTTCCATCGTTTATAAATCATGCGTGCAAAAATATAATGTATTTATATAAATCATTTATATAAATACATTATATTTATCAACTAGTAAAATGTCAACATCAACGGACTACATTTTGTAACAATTCTGCATGGCTGAACTGTTACTATATTTTTAATATTTCATCCTGACCGGGCCGTCCCAGATACCTGATTTCCTCTCCATTTCTGACAATTTTGTCATTTCCGCAATCCATACTTCCGATAACGGCAGAGGAAATCCCGGCTTCTGCAAGCGCGTCTGTAAGCCCGGCTCCGTCCGCCGTTACCATAAGCAGCGCACCGCCGGATAACAGCTCATACGGATTTAAACCGAAAAACTCGCACACTTCAATCGTTTCCTGCTTCACCGGAATCCTTTTTAAATCCACACAAAATCCCATACCCGTCTTTTGGGATAATTCCCACAGTGCCCCGAAAACGCCGCCGTACCTTAAATCATGCATGGCGTAAACGCCCTGCCCCAAGGCAATCTCCGCTTCCAAAGCCACGGACAGATATTTCTCCTGCGCCTTTGCCTCACTGACAAGCCTTACCGGATATCTCGTCAAAAGCTCTTTCTCTTTTTCCCCTGCAAGAATACAGGTTCCCTCCAGCCCAATCCACTTGCTCATAACGATATCGAGCTTATGGTTTCCTGCCATTTCCCGTAAAATCCCCGGCATTTGTTTTTCTGCCTCTTCAAAATCCGCTTTCCTGCTTTTTGTTGAAAGTCCTTCCGTCCCCTGCGGCTGCATCGGAATTTCACCCAAAGCCGCAGCTCCCATCACCGTCGCCGTAATCACAGGGCACTTCACATAACTGCTGACCTCTGTATGCCCGCCTGTAATCTGAATCCCCAGCTCCATGCAGCAGCGCTCTGCTTCTTCCATCAGTTCTCTAAGCCAGGCCTCCTCCGTTTCCTCCGGCAAGGTGACGGACAGCATGACGGATACCGGACGTCCTCCGCCCGCCGCAACATTATCGGCGGCCATAACCGCCAGATATGCCGCATTTTGGGCCGGGAAAGCCACCGTCTCTGTGGAAACGGCCATGATTGCCGCCGGCTCTTTTCCTGCCTTTGCATTTTTTTCTCCCTGCCCGGTTTCCTTCCCGTTTTCATTTTCCAGCGCCAAAAAGGCGCAGTCCTCGCCGACGCCTGCGCCTTTTAATACTTCGTTTCTACGATTCTTAATTTTCCCCAACACGGAACGCTTTAAGATACTTTCTGGCAGCTTTCCTGTTTTCATAATCTCCTCGCTTCTGTATGATTACTCCGTCTCATGGAATTGCGGATACCCTGCATTCTCCATGTTCCCAAAAACGTCATCCCTCCGGTTCTGCTTCCGCCGGAGCTTCCGGTACCGGAGCCGCATCTGCAGGCTGTTCCTGCGGCGGAGCCCCTTCTGCGGGCGCGCCCTCCCCGGGTACGCCTTCCGTCGGAGGCGCCGGCGGAGGAGGTGCTGCTTCCCCGGTGCTGAGTGCAGCGACAACACTCTTTACATAATCAATACTGTTCGTACCGATTGCCTCCATCATCTGATTATAGATATTCGGGTCTTCCGTGGCCACGCCTACCGTCGCCGTCCGGGGGGTCATCTTGTAAGAGCTGGAATTCACCTGCTCCCGGCTGACCTCCTGCCCGTTCTCCTTCACAACCTTCCAGAGATTCGCCTTATAGCCCACATGGGCCGACTGAACCGATATGGAGCCCACAGGCAGAGACGCATTGGGGTAAATTACCTCCGTGTCAGGATAAGTCTGGCTGATAACCTCGCTCTCATATATCACCTGGCGGGTGCTGTCTCTGGTTTCCATTCCGTATATCGTGAAAGTGATATTCTTATCATCCGTGCTGATTCCTTCAATATAAATCGGCGCTTCCGTATTATTGATAAATTTGAAGTCCTTTCCGGCGGACTCCGCAATAGCCGCGTCGGCGGAAGGATTCACGTAAGTAACTATCATGGAATGATTGTGTCTCTCCGTGACCTCAAGCTCCGACAAAAGCACCGCGTTATAAAGCGTTGTGGATACCTGGCAGATACCGCCTCCCAGGCTGTCCACCACCTGACCGTTCAGGTAGGAAGCCGCCATATAATAGCCGTTCGACTCCGTAAAGGGCGATACCGCCTCGTAGGTTGAAAACTCGTCTCCGGGATAAATGGTCGCCCCGTTAATCAATGAGCATCCGTTGCGCACGTTAGCGCTTCTGGCAGGCCCCGAAGTCCGAAAGCTTGTGGTAAAGGTGCCAAGTACATCCTTTACTTTGGCAAGCTCCTCCTCCGACCCTCTCGGTTCGTCCACAATGACCTCCAATTGGAGAGAATCGTCTTCTCTGTTCCATTCACTGTCAAAGAAATCGCTGATGAGCGTCTCGCAGGCCGCCTCATCCACTATCAGACCGGTCTGCCCCGGATTCACCACAAATCCGCCGCCCTCCCTGCTTAAAGTAGCGTCCGCCGCTTCCACATTAAATGCGGAACACCTCTCGGCAAGAATGGTTTTAACCATTTCCCTGTCCACCGACAGCTCCAAATCAAATACCTTATTTTCATATTGAAGGTCTTTCGCCGCCTTATACCGCTGTACGATATTGCCGCTCTGGCCGATTTTGGCCGCTTCCTCCACAACCGTCGGATTGTTCCAGCTAAGTCCCACATCCGCCGGGGTAATCTCCACGGAATTCCCGTCCATAATCATCAGGGTAATCACTTTTTCCGAAAGACCGTCCACGTAATTCTCCACCATGGCCTTTGCATCGCTGACGGTCATTCCGCCCAGAGACATATCCTCAATATAAACGCCGGTCAAAATCGTATCTTCTTCCTGCGCCCTTGCCTCCATCCCCCAAAGCCC
>OFFX01002462.1_pt1 | contig 11496 bp, 8 predicted proteins | sample 1521511 | NCBI WGS metagenome assembly OFFX01 (sample SAMEA3504125, study PRJEB24116) | mouse gut metagenome | biome: mouse gut; feature: mouse-associated habitat; material: faeces | place: Denmark | collected 2011
CCCGGAGCCGGAGGAGGGCGTGCTGATCTACGCCGCGCTGAATCCGGTAACAACTTATCTTAAAACGAATATCAAAACGTATAATAAGACCCATCCGGAGACGCAGATAGAGATCCGAGACTACTCGGACGATGCAGGCCCGGAGCGGCTGATGACGGAGCTCATGCTGGGTGAGGTCCCCGATATTATGGAAATGCAGCGGTTGGGGTATCATCAGGGCGATATCTCAAATCCCAGTATATCAAGTTCATTTGAAGCGAAAAATACAGAAGCTCTGTGGAGAGACACACCATTCGATGCGGACACATCGGATCTTTTTTGGATGCCCTACCGCTCATTAGTACAACGGGGGTATTTAGAAGATTTATGGCCATATATAGAGAAAGATCCAAGATATGGGCGGGAGCGGATTATCGAAGGGCCTTTGAAGGCTGCCGAAATCAAAGGAGGGCTTTACATACTTCCCAAGAGCGTATCGATCAGTACCTTGGCGGGTCCCAAAAGCGTCGTGGGGGATCGCTGCGGCTGGACGCTGGAGGAACTGATAGAAGCGTTTGCCGCTATGCCGGAGAGTTCCACCGTTTTGCGGTACAATACCACTCGGCAGGAAGTGTTTTTCAACGTACTGGCTCCCTTGCTGGATCAATTCATCGACTGGGAAACAGGCGAATGCGCCTTTGATAGTCAGAGCTTTCGGGAGATGCTGAATTTTTTGAGCCTCTTTCCGGACGAATTTGCCACTTGGCTCAGCTCCAGCCAGCTTGAGAGAGAGTTGGCCTGGCAGCGGCTGGATGGCCTGCAGATGCTGGAGCCGGTGCTCGTGAATGCGGTACATGACAAAAATAACCTGGATGCGGTATTCGGCCGGGAGATCGCTTATGTAGGTTATCCGACCGTAGACGGCAGTTCGGGCAGCTCCTTCATATTTCACGGGCCCATATTGGCTATGTCCTCCGTTTGCCGGGACAAAGAGGCGGCGTGGAATTTCATGTCCCGCCAGCTCCGGGCGGAGTCGAAGAGTATCAGCTGGATGTTAGAGTCGATCATCCATTCTTGGATCTCCATCCCGCTCAATCGAATCGGCTATAATACATATCTCAAGGCCGGTACGAATTTAAGCGTCACCTATTTCTCCGAGCTTTACTCTGGAGGCCCCCTCGTCCCGTCCCGCAAGCCGACTGAAGAGGACCGCCAGCAGTTTGAGGAGCTTTTCAACAGCACGACCCAGCTCTACTGGCCGGACGAGAAACTGTCCGCCACTGTCTGGGATGCCATTGGACCCTACTTTACCGGAGACAAGACCCTGGACGAAACCGTGGAGCTCGTTCAGCGGCGGGCGATACTGTACGTGAATGAAAACCGCTAGTCGTCCGAGGGAGGCTCTGTAAGGGCCTCCCTCCCATCCTGAAATCGCAAAAGGCCGGGACCCTGCCCAGCAGGTTCCCGGCCTCAAAATAACGCGCGCAATCCCGCTCCCCATAAAAATTTCCCCCGTCCCCGTGATATTTCCCCCCTCTCCGGTGTTATATCCATGAGTACTCAAATAATACCGCAAAAGGAAGTGACGCCATGACCGCCGACCAGCTGGGCGAGCTGTTCACCCGCTTCGCCGACGACGTATACCGCTTCGCCTACAGCTGCACCCGCCATGCCGCCGACGCGGAGGACGTGTGCCAGAGCGTGTTCTGCCGCCTGGCGGAGGGGCGGACGGAGCTGGAGCCGGGCAGGGAAAAGGCCTGGCTGCTGACCTGCGCCGCCAACGCCTGCAAAAACCGCTTCCGGTTTCTTCGCCGCTGGGAGGGCCTGCCTCTGGAGGCGGCGGAGGCGGTTCCGGACGAGAGCGGCCGGGCGGTGCTGGAGGCCGTGCTGTCCCTTCCGGAAAAATACCGGGCGCCGGTGCACTTGTACTACTACGAAGGCTACAGCCAGAAGGAGATTGCGGAGATTCTGGGCCTGCGCCTGACGGCGGTGCAGACCAGGATGCAGCGGGCCCGGGCCATACTGAAGGAGGTACTGAGCGATGATGACGCCATATAAAAGGGCAATGTCCAGCCTGGCCCTCTCCCCGGAGGCCAGGGCGCGGATCGAGGGTCGGCTCCGGCGGAAACCCGTCCGGCGGAGGGCCGTTCGCCCGGCGGTGGCCGCCGCCGTTCTGCTGGCCCTCGTCCTGGGGACCACGGCGATGGCCGGCGGCGTCTTTTCCCACGACATCCCCGCCGCCATCGTCCAGAGCCTGACCCCGGTCCGGCTCAGCGATACCAGCCAGGGCATCACCATGACCGTCCAGTCCGCCAGCGTGGAGGACGGCGTTTTCACGGCCTATATCACCATGCAGGACCAGCGGGGCGGCGGACGGCTGGCCCGTGGGGCGGGCATCTACGACAGCTACCGGATCAATACGCCCTTCCGGTCCGATCTGGTTGCCAGCGGCTGTACGCCATTGGGCTATGACGAGGCGAGCCAGTCCTACGGTTTCCTGGTGCAGATCAGGGCCAGAGACGGACAGAACCACCCCCTGGACTTCTCCAACGGACGCTTCACCTTCTCCGTCCGGCAGCTGCTGCTGGAACAGGAGCGGGGGCAGGCGGTCGCTTTCCGTCCCGACTGGAGCGGCGTCCCGCTCGTTCCCGTCGATACGGCGCAGTATATCCTCGGCGGCAGCGGAAAGGATTTCGAAACCTACAGCGGCTGGCTGGCCGGCGGGGAGGCGCTGACGCTCCGGCCCGGCGGATGGGAGCTGCCGCTGATGGAGGGCGTCTCCATCTCCTCCGCCGGATTTATGGGGGATCAGTTCCACCTGCAGCTTCGCTTTGACGGCGACGGGCCGGACGACCACGGCTGGTTCGATTTGCTGACGCCGATGGGCGGAGCTGTGCAGAATCCGGTGAACCTCTCCTTCCGGGACGAGGACGGGACGAAATACGAAGAACGCGTTTACAATATCTCCCCCGAGGACCTGCCCGGCTGCACCCTCAGCGGGGTATTCACCACCGGCGGCTACCTGCTGGACGGAAACTGGAAGGTGACCTTCTCACTGGAAAAATAGCGGCGTTCACAAAATCCTGTTGATTTGGCAATTTCCCCGTGGTATAGTGGCACAATACAGGTTCCAATATACCGCTGTCCAAGGAGGGCTGCATGATGAATCTTGCAACCGCCAGCCGCACCTTCCAGCTGCTTACCCGCATCCTGGACGTCCGCTCCTCCACCGAGCCCTTCCTCCCCGCCGCGCCGGAGAAGCCCGCCATTCCCCTGGGGGACGCGGCGCAGCCCTTCCCCCGGGCCGCGCCGGAGAGCCAGGGCGTCTCCTCCCGGCAGATCCGGTCCTTCCTGGAGGAGCTGGACCGGGACAAGTCCCTCTATACCCAGTCCGTGATGATCCTGCGCAATGGAACCGTCCTCTGCGAGGCCGCCTATGGCGCCCAGGACCTGCGGGCGGCGAAATACACCTTTTCCGCCTGCAAGAGCGTGGTGTCCCTGGCGGTGGGCCTGCTGTCGGACGACGGGGTCCTGTCCGTCCACGACGAGGTGGCCGGCATCTTCGACGAGGCCGGGACCACCGCCCTGCGCCGCCGCCTGAAGGGCATGACGGTGGAGGACCTGCTCACCATGCGCTCCGGCGCGCTGTTCACCGAGGCGGAGGCCCTGACGGAGACGGACTGGGTCCGCCGGTTCCTGGGAGCCGCCCTCAAGGGCGAGCCGGGGAAGGAGTTTGCCTATAACAGCCTAAACACCTACCTCCTCGCCGCCATCGTCCGTCTGAAGGCCGGGAAGAGCCTGACGGAGCTCCTCCAGGAGCGGCTTTTCGGCCCCATGGGCATCACCGGCGTCCACTGGGAAACCTGCCCCAAGGGCATCGAAAAGGGCGGCTGGGGCTTATACATCCGCCCCGAGGACCTGGCCAAGCTGGGCCAGCTGGTGATGGACGGCGGGCTTTGGCAGGGCGAACGCCTCCTGTCCCGGGCGTATATCGACGCCGCCGCCACCGCTTACGCCGTCCCCCCGGAGACTGCCGGGGACTTCAACTACGGCTACCAGATCTGGGTGGGCCGCCGGGAAAACACCTTTCTCTTCAACGGGATGCTGGGCCAGAACGTGCTGGGCTTCCGGGACAGCGGGATCATCGTCCTTACCCACGCCGGGGCGGACACGGACTTCCAGGAGAGCCGCTATTTCGAGATTGTCAGCCGCTATTTCGGCGGGGCTTTCCCCAGCCGGCTGCCGGAGGACCGGGACGCGCAGGCCGGTCTGGCGTCTTTCGTCCGCTCCCTCTCCGCCTACAGCCGTCCGCCGGAGCCCGCCGGCGAAGCCGCCGCGCCCTTCCTCAACCGCTCCTTCGCCGTCCGGGACGAGCGCGCCCCCTCCGCCGGCCTGCTGCCCATGGTGTTGCAGGCTCTCTACAACAACTACACCGCCGGCGTCGTCTCCGTGGCCGTCAGCGAAAAGGGCGGGATGCCGGAGCTCATCTACCGGGAGAAGGACGCTATGTACCGCCTGCCCGTGGGCCTGGGCCGTCCGGCGGTCACCGAGCTGGATTTCCGGGGGAACGTGTTCCATGTGGCGGCCCTGGGACGCTTCACCCACGACGAGGAGGAGCGGCCTGTCTTCTATATCAGGCTGGATTTCCTGGAGACCCCTTGTGTGCGGATCGTCAAGCTGATCCTGGACGGGGACCGGCTCCTGCTGCGGCAGACGGAGACGCCGGGGGTGCCCTATGTGACCGGGAAGCTCTGTCAGGCGGCGCAATCGCCCCTGTACCGTCCGCTGCTGATGGTGGCCGCGGGGAGCGCGGAGGAGGATTTCCTGCGGTACAAGACCCTGCAAATTTTATCGCCGGAGATCGTCTGCCGGGACGGCGAAGCGTGACACGTTTGCGGCTGTTAATGGATATAGAGAGCGGTCCCCTGATCACGGGGGCCGTTCTTTTTTGTAAAATGCCGTCATTTCCTGTTGACTTTAACTGTTAAAAGTGATAAAGTATCACTCGTGCATACGAGATGCCTGGGAGCCCTCGCGGATGCGTCGGACGCCCGGGCTGTCAATATACAGTTTTGGAGGAACGACATGGTCATTACGGATTTTCTGGAGCGGAACGCCCGGCTCTACGGGTCGGAGACCGCACTGGTGGAGCTGAGCCCTACGGAGGAGCGGGACCGGGCCGTCACATGGCGGGAAGCCAGCCTCATCGAGAGTGCCCAGCCGGACGCGCCCTACCGCAGGGCCCTGAGCTGGCGGGACTTCGACCGGCGGGCCAACCGATTCGCCAACCTGCTCCTCAGCCGGGGCATGGAGCGGGGGAGCAAGGTGGGCATCCTGATGATGAATTGCCTGGAGTGGCTGCCGGTGTACTTCGGCATCCTGAAGGCGGGGTGCATCGCGGTGCCCCTGAACTTCCGGTACTCCGCCGATGAGATCAAGTACTGCCTGGAGCTGGCGGACGTGGAGGTCCTGGTCTTCGGACCGGAGTTCGTCGGGCGGATGGATGCCGTCCAGGACCAGCTGCCTCAGGTGAAGATGATGTTCTTCGTGGGCCGGGACAAGCCCGCCTACGCGGAGGACTGCCTGAAGCTGGTGGGCTTCTGCTCCTCCAGCGCGCCGCCGGTGGCTCTGGAGGAGACGGACTACGCCGCCATCTACTTTTCTTCCGGCACCACGGGTTTCCCCAAGGCCATCTTACATAACCACCGGGCCCTGGTGTCCTCCTGCGAGACGGAGCAGAAGCACCACGGCCAGACCAGGGAGGACGTGTTCCTGTGCATCCCGCCGCTGTACCACACGGGGGCGAAGATGCACTGGTTCGGCAGTCTGATCTCCGGGAGCCGGGCGGTACTGCTGCGGGGGGTGAAACCGGAGTGGATCCTCCGGGCGGTCACCGAGGAGAAATGTACCATCGTGTGGCTCCTGGTGCCCTGGGCCCAGGACCTGCTGGACGCCATCGACTCCGGGAAGGTCCAGCTGGACAGCTATCTGCTGGACCAGTGGCGGCTGATGCACATTGGCGCTCAGCCGGTACCCCCCAGCCTGATCAAGCGCTGGAAGCAGATCTTCCCCCACCACCAGTACGACACCAATTACGGACTCAGCGAATCCATCGGCCCCGGCTGCGTCCACCTGGGCGTGGAGAACATCCACAAGGTGGGGGCCATCGGCGTGCCGGGCTACCACTGGGAGACCAAGATCGTGGACGAGCAGTGGAACGAGGTGCCTCAGGGGGAGATCGGAGAGCTGGCCGTCAAGGGCCCCGGCGTGATGCTGTGCTACTACAAGAACAAGGAGGCCACCGACGAGATCCTCAAGGACGGGTGGCTGTATACCGGGGACATGGCCCGGATGGACGGGGACGGTTTCATCTTCCTGGTGGACCGGAAGAAGGACGTGGTCATCTCCGGCGGCGAGAACATCTACCCGGTCCAGATCGAGGACTTCCTGCGGAAATTCGATAAGATCAAGGACGTGGCGGTGATCGGCCTGCCGGAGCCCCGTCTGGGAGAGATCACGGCGGCCATCATCGAGGTCAAGGAGGGCGTATCCTGCACCGAGGCGGAGGTCAACGAGTACTGCCGGGAGCTGCCCCGGTACAAGCGCCCCCGGAAGGTCATCTTCGACAAGGTGCCCCGGAATCCCACCGGCAAGATCGAGAAGCCGGTCCTCCGGGAAAAGTACTGCCATGGCCGCCTGGTGGAAGCCCAGATCACCCGGTGATTTTGAGAGAGAAAGTGGGATGGATTTATGGACCTTGCTATTAAAATCGCGCTCCTGATCGTCTTTTTCGGCGTCATGATCGGCATCGGCCTCTACTGCCGCCGTCATGCCACCGACGTCAACGGCTTCGTCCTGGGCGGACGGAGCGTGGGGCCCTGGCTCACCGCCTTCGCCTATGGCACCAGCTATTTTTCCGCCGTGGTCTTCGTGGGCTACGCGGGGCAGTTCGGATGGAAGTACGGCATCGCCGCCACCTGGGCGGGGCTGGGCAACGCCTTTATCGGCTCCCTTCTGGCCTGGGTGGTCCTGGGACGACGGACCAGGGTCATGACCCAGCACCTGGACAGCGCCACCATGCCGGAATTTTTCGGCAAGCGCTTCGACAGCAAGGCCCTGAAGCTGGCGGCGTCCGCCATCATCTTTATTTTCCTTATTCCCTATACCGCGTCCCTGTATAACGGGCTTTCCCGTCTGTTCGGCATGGCTTTTGATATCGACTACTCCGTGTGCGTCGTCGTCATGGCCATCCTCACCGGCGTATACGTCATCGCCGGGGGGTATATGGCCACCGCCATCAACGATTTTATCCAGGGCATCATCATGCTGGTGGGCATCGCGGCGGTGATCCTGGCGGTGCTGAACAGCCAGGGCGGTTTTCTGGCCTCCCTGGAGAAGCTGGCCCAGGTCCAGGGGGACAGTACTATCCCCGGCGTGTACGCCTCCTTCTTCGGACCGGACCCGGTGAATCTGCTGGGGGTGGTGATCCTCACCAGCCTGGGCACCTGGGGCCTGCCCCAGATGGTCCAGAAGTTCTACGCCATCAAGAGCGAAGCCGCCATCAGCAAGGGCACCGTTATTTCCACCGCCTTCGCCCTGGTGGTATCGGGCGGATGCTATTTCCTGGGCGGCTTCGGGCGGCTGTTCTCGGATCGGATCGACATCGCGGCCAACGGGTATGACTCCGTTATCCCCACCATGCTGTCCGGCCTGCCGGCGATCTTGATCGCTGTGGTGGTGATTTTGGTGCTGTCGGCATCTATGTCCACTTTGTCTTCCTTGGTGCTGGCCTCCAGCTCCACCTTGACATTGGACTTTATTAAGGGTAATATCATTAAGGATATGGATGAAAAGCGGCAGGTCAGATGGATGCGGGGCCTGGTGGTGGTGTTCATCGCCATCTCCGTGGTGCTGGCGCTCATTCAGTATAAATCCAGCGTGACCTTTATCGCCCAGCTCATGGGCGTCAGCTGGGGCGCGCTGGCGGGGGCGTTCCTAGCTCCCTTCCTGTACGGGCTGTACTGGAAGCGGACTACCAAGGCGGCCTGCTGGGTGAGCTTCGTGTTTTCTACCGTGTTCATGCTGGCGGTGATCTCTCCGGTGAAGGGGAGCCTGCCCGGTTTGCTCCAGTCTCCCATCAACGCGGGGGCGTTCTGTATGATCGTGGGATTGGCTATCGTGCCGGTGGTGAGCGTTGTCACCAAGGCGCCCAGTAAGAAAAGGTTGGAGGATGTGTTCTCCTGCTACGAGAGGAAGGTCACGGTCACGGTACGGGATTCCATCGGAGAACAGGAGTGACCCGCAGGGCCTTTCCCAAGCATCAAGCCGCCTGCGGCGGCTAGCCCCACAAGGAGGCCAAAACCTCGCAGGCAGTATCTCTTTGAAAGGGCGTCAGCCGAAGTCCTACAAGCGCCAGAGCGGCAGAAGAAGGACGGATATTCGGAGGCTTCGCCTAACCAGAAACCCTGCCGCACAGTCCTTTGCCCCTCGCCGAGGTGGACGCCCAAAGGGCGGCCCCGAGAAAGGGATTCTTAAAACCGTAGGTTTAAGTGATTTTTTGGGTACTTTTTGTTCACACAAAAAGTACCCGCAGGGTCCGGGGGCGCGCAGCCCCCGGGGCATCGAATCGAAACAACTACCGTGCCGCGCACAGCGCGGCAGAGAAACATTGACCATCGAGGAGGACCCGAGAAATGAAAAAACTGCTTCTAGGCAACGAGGCCGTTGCCCGCGGCCTCTGGGAAGCGGGCTGCACCTTCGTCTCCAGCTACCCCGGCACGCCGAGTACCGAGATCACCGAGGCCGCGGCGAAGTATCCGGAGATCTACGCCGAGTGGGCCCCCAATGAAAAGGTGGCCATGGAAGCCGCTTTCGGCGCGTCCCTGGCGGGCCGCCGCAGCTTCTGCGGTATGAAGCACGTGGGGCTCAACGTCGCCGCCGACCCCCTGTTCACCATCGCCTATACCGGCGTCAACGGCGGCATGATCATCGCCGTGGCCGACGACGCGGGAATGCACTCCTCCCAGAACGAGCAGGACTCCCGCCACTACGCCCGGGCCGCCAAGCTCCCCATGCTGGAGCCCAGCGACTCCGCCGAGGCGCTGGAATTTACCAAGCTGGCCTATGGGCTGTCGGAGGACTTTGACACCCCGGTCATTATGAAGATGTGTACCCGCGTGGCCCACTCCCAGAGCGTCGTGGAGCCCGGCGAGCGGGTGGAGCCCGCCCAGAAGCCCTACGAGAAAAACGGGGCCAAGTACATCATGATGCCCGGCAACGCCAAGGCCCGCCATCCCGTGGTGGAGGAGCGCCTGCGGAAGATCGCCGAATGGGCGGAGACCGCCTCCGTCAACCGGGTGGAGCCCGGAAAGGACCGGAAAATGGGCATCATTACCTCCTCTACCAGCTATCAGTACGTGAAGGAGGTCTGCGGGGATACCTATCCGGTATTGAAGCTGGGCATGATCTGGCCCCTGCCGGAGAAGAAGATCACCGAGTTCGCCAAGTCCGTGGACCTGCTGCTGGTGGTGGAGGAGCTGGACGGCTTCATCGAGGACTACTGCCGGAACCTGGGGCTGGCCTGCGCGGGAAAGGCCAATTTCCCCTGCATCGGCGAGCTGAGCCAGAACGCCGTGGCGGCGCAGCTGACCCATGAAGACCGCGCCGGCGTCAAGCTGGAGGACGCCATCCCGCCCCGGCCACCGGTCATGTGCGCCGGATGCCCCCACCGCGGGCTGTTCTATACGCTGAAAAAGAACACCCTCACCGTCCTGGGGGATATCGGCTGCTACACGCTGGGCGCGGTGGCGCCTCTGGGAGCCATGGACTCCACCATCTGCATGGGAGCGTCCATCTCCGGGTTGCACGGCTTCAACAAGGCCAACGGCGGCGAGAGCGAGGGCCGGACGGTGGCCGTCATCGGGGACTCCACCTTCATGCACTCCGGCGTCACGGGCCTTATCAACACGGCCTATAACGAGTCCAATTCCACCGTCATCATTCTGGACAACTCCATCACCGGCATGACCGGCCACCAGCAGAATCCTACCACCGGCTACAACCTCAAGGGCGACCCCTGCGCCAAGATCGATCTGGAGAGCCTGTGCCGGGCCGTGGGCGTCAACCGGGTCCGGGTGGTGGACCCCTACGATCTGGCCGCCTGCGACGCGGCGGTCAAGGAGGAGCTGGCGGCGAAGGAGCCCTCCGTCATCATCTCCCGCCGCCCCTGCGCCCTGCTGAAATATGTGAAGCACCCCGGCCCCATCGCGTCCGATCCGGACAAGTGCGTGGGCTGCAAGTCCTGTATGCGCATCGGCTGTCCCGCCATCAGCATCGCGGACGGCAAGGCGGTCATCGACAACACCCTCTGCACGGGCTGCGGCGTGTGTACCCAGCTGTGCAAATTCGACGCCCTGGGCGGAAAGAAGGAGGCGTGAGCATGGAAACGAAAAACATCATGATCGCCGGCGTAGGCGGTCAGGGCACCCTGCTGGCCAGCAAGCTGCTGGGCGGGCTGCTGCTGGGCAAGGGCTTTGACGTGAAGGTCAGCGAGGTCCACGGCATGAGCCAGCGGGGCGGCAGCGTGGTGACCTACGTCCGCTGGGGGGAGAAGGTGTATTCCCCCATCATCGACAAGGGGCAGGCGGACGTGATCCTGTCCTTCGAGCTGCTGGAGGCCGCGCGGTGGACGGAGTATCTGAAGGCCGGCGGCAGGATCGTCACCAACACCCAGCAGATCAACCCCATGCCCGTGATCACCGGGGCGGCAGCCTATCCTGAAAACTTAGTGGAGAAGATGGCCCAAGCCGGCATGGACGTGGACGCCTTTGACGCCCTCTCTCTGGCCGAGGAGGCCGGGTCCGCCAAGGCGGTGAACTTGGTGCTCATGGGCCGGCTCTCCCAGTACTTCGACTTCACCGAGGCGGAGTGGATGGAGGCCATCGGCCAGAGCGTGCCGGAGAAGTTCCTCGAGATGAACAAAAAGGCCTTTGCGCTGGGACGGGGCGCGTAAGTGTCCCCTTTAGAAATCAGCAGGGTGCTGATCAAAGCCGCGCCGGAGCATTTGTTTGACCGTTTTCCCCCCAATACATTTCCAATCGAGTCCCGGGACGGCTGGTCCTTGGTGATCGACGATGAGATGTTCGACTTTTTTGGCCTACAGACCGCTGAATGGCTGGATTTAGCCGCCGGGGACGAGTTGATCTACGCCTGCCGGGAGGAGCGAAGCACCGAGTTTCTCCATATTAGAGGCGGCGTTTGCCTGCGGGAATACCGGAAGTATGACGGCGAAGTACACGATGACCGGGGCACAGACCCCGATACTGGGGTGAAGGATCCTTATGATATCGAGCGTTACATTGCGCAGTATATGTAGTTTCATCATATTCACATGGAAAGGAACCACTCTATGGAGAGATACTATCAGCCCGAGATTGAGACCGCCAGCCGGGAGCAGCTTCTGGCTTGGCAGAATGAGCGCCTGTTGAAGCAGGGGCGCCATGTGTGGGACAATGTGCC
>OFFX01002468.1_pt1 | contig 11479 bp, 10 predicted proteins | sample 1521511 | NCBI WGS metagenome assembly OFFX01 (sample SAMEA3504125, study PRJEB24116) | mouse gut metagenome | biome: mouse gut; feature: mouse-associated habitat; material: faeces | place: Denmark | collected 2011
CCACGTGCCCGAAGGGACGCGAAGCGGCCCGTTAGGGCTGGGGGAGCCGAGGGGGGCACACGGGCTGCCCATCAAAAACATGCCGGTGGCATGTTTTTGAGAGCAGTGGAACACAAACCGGGCAAAATCCCCAAAAAAACCGGCGGAATTTCCACGATATATCTAAAAAGTCCCTTGACAAGTCCAAACCCCTTTTGATAGAATAGGTACTTGGTGGCAGAGGTGGTTTTTCCATCCCCCGCCGCCGCAAAGAGAGGCAAAACCGGCGGTTTTCCGCCGTTTGCGAATATTTTTATAAGGAGGTGCAAGATATGCCGACCTTTAACCAGCTCGTCCGCAAGGGAAGGGAGACGGTCGAAAAGAAGTCTACTGCCCCCGCGCTGCTGAGAGGATGGAACTCCAAAAAGCGCGCGGCCATTCAGCAGAATTCTCCCCAGAAGCGCGGTGTATGTACTGCCATCAGAACATCCACCCCCAAAAAGCCCAACTCCGCTCTCCGTAAAGTAGCCAGGGTCCGTCTCTCCAACGGGATTGAGGCCACCTGCTACATCCCCGGCATCGGCCACAATTTGCAGGAGCACAGCGTCGTCCTCATCCGTGGCGGCCGTGTAAAGGACCTTCCTGGTGTCCGTTACCACATTATCCGCGGTACTCTGGATGCCCAGGGCGTCGCCAAGCGGATGCAGGCCCGCTCCAAGTATGGCGCGAAGCGGCCGAAGAAGGCCGGTGCCGGAAAGTAAAAAACCATCCCACAGCAAAGAGATCTGCATAAGATCTGCCAAATTTGGCAGTTTATCCATAGGGGCCCCTGCCCCGGCGGATATCGCCTCATTTGGCCCGCGGGAGTTTTGTGCTTTCGAGTACCGATGATCTCATACCAAATATGAAGGAGGGAAGCGAAGTGCCAAGAAGAGGTAATATCGCGAAAAGAGACGTATTGCCGGACCCCCTGTATGGTTCCAAGCTGGTCACCCGGCTGGTGAACAGCATCATGCTGGACGGCAAGAAGGGCGTAGCCCAGAAAATCGTGTACGGTGCCTTTGATATTGTCCGGGATAAGACCGGCAAGGACCCCCTGGAGGCTTTTGAGCAGGCCATGGAGAACATCATGCCTGTGCTGGAGGTTAAGGCCCGCCGCGTGGGCGGCGCCACCTACCAGGTGCCCATGGAGGTGCGCCCGGAGCGCCGGCAGACCTTGGGCCTGCGGTGGCTCACCGCCTATTCCCGCGCCCGGTCTGAAAAGACCATGCGGGAGCGCCTGGCCGGCGAAATCTGTGACGCCCTGAACAACCAGGGCGGCGCCTGCAAGAAGCGGGACGACACCCACAAGATGGCCGAAGCCAACAAGGCGTTCGCCCACTACAGGTACTAATTTGGGAAGCCCCATCCAACCCTGGGCCGCGACCCTTGAAGGGCGTTTTTTCCGCCCGTCCGCCGCGCCCCAGGGCGGGATACCGCTTCCTGAGACTCTCCCCGCCTCCGCAGCCCCCTGGCTGTGGGAACGGGGCAGCATTTCTGAATTTTAGGAGGGCATTATGCCAAGAGAAGTATCTCTGGAGATGACCCGGAACATCGGCATCATGGCGCACATCGACGCTGGGAAAACCACCACCACCGAGCGCATCCTGTTCTACACAGGCAAGACCCACAAGATTGGTGAGACCCACGACGGCACCGCCCAGATGGACTGGATGGCGCAGGAGCAGGAGCGTGGTATTACCATCACCTCCGCCGCCACCACTTGTTTCTGGACCCACTCCGAGCTTCAGCGCGATCCGGCCCTGGCGAAGAAAAACCGCCACCGGATCAACATTATTGATACCCCCGGCCACGTGGACTTCACCGTGGAGGTGGAGCGCTCCCTGCGGGTGCTGGACGGCTCTGTTACCGTCATGTGCGCCAAGGGGGGCGTAGAGCCCCAGTCCGAGACGGTCTGGCGCCAGGCGGACAAGTACCACGTCCCCCGGATGATTTACGTCAACAAGATGGACATTATGGGCGCCGATTTCTTCAACGTCCTTAAGATGGTCCACGACCGCCTCAAGTGCAACGCCGTCCCCATCCAACTGCCCATCGGCGCGGAGGAGACCTTCCGGGGCATCATCGACCTGGTCAAGATGAAGGCGGAGATCTACTACGACGACCTGGGTGTGGACATCCGGGAGGAGGAGATCCCCGCCGACATGAAGGAGCTGGCCGAGGAGTACCGGGGCAAGCTCCTGGAGGCGGTGGCCGAGCAGGACGAGAGCCTGATGGAGAAGTACCTGGAGGGCGAGGATCTGGACGTGGCCGAGATCAAGAAGGTCATCCGTGCCGCCACCCTGGCCAACCAGATGGTCCCCGTCACCTGCGGCACCTCCTACAAGAACAAGGGTGTCCAGAACCTGCTGGACGCCATTGTGGACTATATGCCCGCCCCCACCGATATCGCCGCCATCAAGGGTATCAACCCGGATACCGAAGAGGAGGAGGCGCGTCCCTCCAGCGACGACGCCCCCTTTGCAGCCCTGGCCTTTAAGATTATGACCGACCCCTATGTGGGCAAGCTGGGCTTCTTCCGGGTCTATTCCGGCACCCTCACCGCCGGTTCCACCGTCTACAACCCCGATAAGGATGTAGACGAGCGCATTGGCCGCATCCTGATGATGCACGCCAACAACCGCACCGATATCGCCCAGGTTTACGCCGGGGATATCGCCGCCGCGGTGGGCCTTAAAAACACCACCACCGGCGATACCCTCTGCGACGAGAAGCACCCCATCATGCTGGAATCGATGGAATTCCCCGATCCCGTTATCCGGGTAGCCATCGAGCCCAAGACCAAGGCGGGGCAGGAGAAGATGGGCATCGCCCTGGCCAAGCTGGCCGAGGAGGACCCCACCTTCAAGACCTACACCGACGAGGAGACAGGGCAAACCATCATCGCCGGCATGGGCGAGCTGCACCTGGAGATCATCGTGGACCGGCTGCTGCGCGAGTTCAAGGTGGAGGCCAACGTGGGCAAGCCCCAGGTGGCCTACAAGGAGACGGTCCGCAAGCTGGCCGACGTGGATATGAAGTACGCCCGCCAGTCCGGTGGTAAGGGCCAGTACGGTCACGTCAAGATCAAGCTGGAGCCCAACGAGAGCGGTAAGGGGTACGAATTCATCAACGCCACTGTGGGCGGTTCCATCCCCAAGGAGTTTATCCCCGCGGTTGACGCCGGTATCAAGGGCGCCATGCTGAGCGGCATCCTGGCAGGCTACCCGGTGGTGGACTGCAAGGTCACCCTCTACGACGGCTCCTTCCACGAGGTGGACTCCTCTGAAATGGCCTTTAAGATCGCCGGCTCCATGGCCTTTAAGGAGGCCATGCGCAAGGCGGACCCGGTCATCCTGGAACCCATCATGAAGGTGGCGGTCATCGTCCCCGACGAATACATGGGCGATGTCATCGGCGACCTGAACTCCCGCCGGGGTCAGATCCAGGGTATGGAGGCCCGTCTGGGCACCCAGCAGATCAACGCCTTTGTCCCCCTGTCCGAGATGTTCGGCTACGCCACCGATATGCGCAGCAAGACCCAGGGCCGGGGCCAGTACACCATGGAGCCCAGCCATTACATCGAGGTGCCCAAGAGCATCGCGGAAAAGATTATGGCGACCCGTGGCAAGAGCGGCGAATAATGAACTTCCCCTTGCAATTTGCAGGGAAAATTGCTACAATACGAATATAGCGTAAAACCGGCGTAAAAGAAGAAAGCATCCTAGATGTAAAGGGAGGAAAAAGAACCATGGCTAAAGCAAAATTCGAGCGTACTAAGCCCCATGTAAACATCGGCACCATCGGCCACGTTGACCACGGCAAGACCACCCTCACCGCCGCCATCACCAAGGTGCTGGCTATGAAGGGCCAGGCCCAGTACGAGGCCTATGATATGATCGACAAGGCTCCGGAGGAGCGTGAGCGCGGCATCACCATCAACACCGCCCATGTGGAGTACGAGACCCCCAACCGCCACTATGCCCATGTGGACTGCCCCGGACACGCCGACTATGTTAAGAACATGATCACCGGCGCTGCCCAGATGGACGGCGCTATCCTGGTGGTTTCTGCCGCCGACGGCCCCATGCCCCAGACCCGCGAGCACATCCTGCTGGCCCGCCAGGTGGGCGTGCCCTACATCGTTGTCTTCCTCAACAAGGTGGACCAGTCTGACGACGACATGATCGAGCTGTGCGAGATGGAGATCCGTGACCTCCTTTCCAGCTACGACTTCCCCGGCGACGACACCCCCATCATCAAGGGCTCCGCTCTCCAGGTTCTGGAGTGCGCCAGCACCGACCCCTCCGATCCCACCTACGCCCCCATCCACGAGCTGATGGCGGCCGTGGACGATTTCATCCCCACCCCGGAGCGCAAGGCCGACCTGCCCTTCCTGATGCCCGTTGAGGACGTCTTCACCATCACCGGCCGCGGCACCGTTGCCACCGGCCGTGTGGAGCGTGGCCAGGTCAAGACCGGCGACGAAGTGGAGATCATCGGCCTCACCGACGAGCGGAAGAAGACCGTTGTCACCGGCGTCGAGATGTTCCGCAAGACCCTGGACTACGCCGAGGCTGGCGACAACATCGGCGCCCTGCTCCGCGGCGTGCAGCGCACCGAGATCGAGCGCGGCCAGGTTCTCTGCAAGCCCGGCTCCATTCATCCCCACACCAAGTTCCGGGCCCAGGTCTACGTCCTGAAGCAGTCCGAGGGCGGCCGTCACACCCCCTTCTTCAACAACTACCGCCCCCAGTTCTACTTCCGTACCACCGATGTGACCGGCGTCATCACCCTGCCTGAGGGCACCGACATGTGCATGCCTGGCGATAACGTGGAGATGGACGTTGAGCTCATCACCCCCATCGCTATCGAGGAGGGCCTCCGTCTGGCTATCCGCGAGGGCGGCCGTACCGTCGGTTCCGGCGTTGTCATTAAGGTCAACGAGTAAGAGCCATAGCGCTTATAGCGTCTTCCAACCGCTCCCGCCTCCGGTGGGGGCGGTTTTTTTGAGTAAAGCTACTCCTTGACCACAGAAAACAAATATGCTACAATGAAAAAAAGGAGGATGCAGCGATGGGAACAGAGGCAGAAAGACAGGATATCCGCAAGGCGATGGCATTTGATCTGTGCAACATCATCGACGAGGATCCTTCTCAGGAGACCTACACCAAGGAGGAGATTAAAAAAATCATCCGGGTGTATGTTACCACAGCGGACCAGAAATGAATGACAAAAGCGCTCCCGCCCCCCCGGCGGGGCGTTTTTTTTCGGGGAGCGCTGACATATCCCACGGTTTTTAGGGTCTATAGAAGTGAAAGACCTAACCGAAAGGAGGCAAAGCCCATGGAAGACGTGGAAATCGTGGGCCTGTACTGGGCGCGGGACCAGCTTGCCATTGCAGAAAGCCAACAGAAATACGGCAGCCTTTGCGGGGGTATCGCCATGAACATCCTCCACAACCGGGAGGATTCGGAGGAGTGCGTCAACGACACCTGGGGCCGGGCCTGGGAGAGTATGCCACCCCAACGGCCGGAGCGGCTGGGGGCCTACCTGGGGAAGATCGTCCGCAACCTTTCCCTCAACCGCTGGCGGATGCGCCGGGCGGAAAAACGGGGCGGCGGAGAGGCCGAGGTGCTGCTTTCCGAACTGGGGGAGTGCCTGCCGGAGCCGGGGGAGGGGCTCCTCTGTGAGGAAGAACAGCTCTCTTCGGTCATCGCCCGGTGGCTGGAGGGGCTGCCGGAGGAGGATCGGGTGCTCTTCCTGCGGCGGTACTGGTATGGCGACAGCCTGGAGAGCATCGCCAGGGCGCAGGGCACCGGGGCAAACTATCTGGCGGTGCGGATGCACCGGCTGCGGCGGAGGCTCCGGTCCCATTTGGAAAGGGAGGGGGTTGCGGTATGAGGGATTTTGTACGGGAAGAAAAACTGTTTCGGGCCATTGGCGGGGTGCCGGAAGCGCTAGTGGAGGAGGCCATGGAGCCGAGGGGCCCCCGCCGCCCCAGGCCCTCCCCTATCCGCTTAGCTGCCATGGCCGCCGCCTTCACCCTGGTGGCGGGGGTGGGCATCTATCAGATCCTGCCCCGGATGGGAGGGGCGAACGCCGGAGGGAACGGCATCAGGGAGCCCGGCAGCGCCACCTTTATGTCCTACGCCGGCCCTGCCCTGCCCCTGACGGTGGTAGACGGCCCGGAGGGCCTTCCGGCGGAGCGGGAGGTGACCTGGGACTTTGGCCAGACTGCGGACGCCCAGGCCAATAGCCTGTATGCGGTGGAGGTCACCGATACCACCGTCATCACCAACGACGGGGCGGAGGAGCTGAACATCACCATAGGCTACCCGGTAACCGCCAGCCTTAGCGAGCAGGAGGCGCTGCCCACCCTCACCGTCAATGGGGAGAGGCTGGAGACCAGCCTCCTGTGGGGGGAGAGCGGCAGCGGCGGCCTTTGGGAGAATCCCCGCCTGGAGAGCTGGGCCCAGTACAAGGAGGCATTGGAGGACGGCAGCTATCTGGCGGAGGCCAAAAAAGAGGCCCCCGCCTTGGAGCAGACGGTGACCGTCTGGGAACTGACGGACAGCACCGCTCCGGCGGTGGATACCAGCCGGATGGCTCCCACCCTGGCGATTGGGTTCCAGGTGGACGAGGAGGAGACCCAGGTGTTTACCTTGGGCTTTAACGGGGGCAGCTTTGGGGAAAACGGAAAGCGGCAGTATGATTACTTTGTGCCCCAAAAGGGGGAGAGAAAGCAGCGCCGCCTGCTGGTCTTCCTGGGGGAGGCGCCAAAGGAATACACCATGGAAGGGTATGAAAACGGCAGCTGCGAAAAGCCCCTGGAGGGGGTCTCCGCAAAAATGAGCGCCTTCACCACCACCCTGGGGCGGCTGCTGGATCAGCTGGTGGCGGAGGAATTGACGCAGTGGCAGGAGGGGGTCCAGGAGCGCCTGGAGGGGACCCAGGCCGCGGTCCGGAAAATGGCCGCCCGAATTCTAGCCCCCAGGGCGGAAATGCAGTACAACGGTTATGTGCTGGAGGACCTCCTCTCCTACACCACCGTGGCCCAGCGGGTGGTTTGGACCACCGGGGAGGTGACCATCCAGGCCGGGGAGACGGTCACCGTCACCGCCCGGTATCAGAAGGAGCCTAGCTACGACTTCGCCTGCGCCTCCGGCGGGGAGCGGCAAAATCTGCGGGGCTGGGATTTGGGCACCCGGCTGGGGAGTAATCTGGCCTTTGGAAAAATCACCGCCCGGCTGGAGAACTGCCAGCACCTGGAACTGGCGGGGCAGAACTTTGGCTTTGAGCTGGCGAAGGGGGTCACCCAGGTGGAGCTGGAGCCGGAAACGGACTACTATTATATGGAGGTCCGGCTGAAGGAGGAATCGTAAAGAGGGAAAACCGGGGGGGGATCCCCCGGTTTTTTTGCGCGGATTTCCGCGGCTTTGCCGCCCCAGGGGCTTGACAACACTGGTCTAATCGTGTTAAACTAAATCTGTAGTTTAACAATATTAAACTGATAGGAGGCCGCATTATGGACTGGACGCTAGGAAAGATGGAGAGGCGCTTTGCGGAGCTGATTTGGGAAAACGCCCCTATCCCCTCCGGGGAACTGGTGAAGCTGTGCGGACAGGCGCTGGAGTGGAAAAAATCTACCACCTATACGATGCTCCGCCGCCTCTGCCAGCGGGGCATCTTTGAAAACCGGGACGGGGTGGTGTACACCCTCCTTTCCAGGGAAGAGGTACAGAGCCGCCAGAGCCAGGCGTTTTTGCAGGAGAACTTCCAGGGCTCCATCCCCCGGTTTTTGCTGGCTGCCTTCTCCTCCCGCAGCCCCCTCACCGAGGAGGAGATCCGGGAGCTGGAGCAACTTATCCGCCAAAGCGGGGAAGGGAGGGAACAGCCGTGAGGGAGATTTTTTCTGTCGTCCTCACCACCAGCTGGCGGGCCTGCCCCGCCCTTCTGGTGGTGCTGGCGGCCAGGGGGCTGCTCCGCCGGGCACCGGCGGGCTTTTGGCGGGTGCTGTGGTGGGGGGCCTTCTTCCGCCTGGCCTGCCCCTTCGCCCTCTTTATCCCCATCCCAGTAGCAAAAGAGGCAATGCCCATGCCCCTGGAAATCCTGGGGGCGGGGGCGGGTCCCCTCGTCCCCCAAAATCCCGACCCGGTTCTTCTGCCAGGCACCGGCATCGAGGTGGCCCCGGCGCTCCCCAGCGCCGATCCGGGGATGCTCCTAGCGGCGGCTTGGGGGCTGGGCTGTCTGCTGCTGCTGGCCTGGGGCCTCCTCTCCTTCCTGGGCTTTTCCCGGTGCCTTACCGGGGCGGTGCGCCTGGAGGGGAACGTCTGGCAGGGGGACTGCATCCCCGGCCCGGTGACGGTGGGCCTTTTTCGCCCCCGTATCTACCTCCCCTCCGCCCTGGAGGGAGAGGAGCGGGACTATGTCCTCCTCCACGAGCAGGCCCACATCCGCTGGGGGGACCCCGTCTTCAAGGTGCTGGCCTACCTCATCCTTGCCCTCCACTGGTTCAACCCCCTGGCCTGGGCCGCCTTCCTGTGGGCCTGCCGGGATATGGAAGCCGCCAGCGACGAAGGGGCCTTGGGGAGGATGGGGCAGGAAAACCGCCAGGGATACGCCGCCGCCCTGCTCCACGTCGCCACCGGCCGCAGGGTGCTGGCGGGCGGTCCCCCCGCCTTTGGGGAGGGGGACCTGAAGGGGCGCATCCGCCGAGTGATGGCCTACAAAAAGCCCGCCCCCTGGGCCGCTGCCGCCGCCGGTGCGGTGGCGCTGGGGGTGACCGTCTCCTCCCTCCTGGGGCTGGTGCCCCAGGTCTACGCCGCGGAAAAGCCCCTGGCCTTTGTCCCCTACGACAGCTTCTTCTTTGTCCTGATGCCTGGGGAGGCCCAGGACTACCGGCAGGCCATCACCCTCGCCGAAACCGCCGACCTCTATTACCAGGTCACCTGGACCCCCACCGGCCTGAACACCGAGGTGGTGCTGGGGGCAGAATCCGGGGCGCGGGTGGGCAGCGCCCCTTCCTACCTGGTGGATGGCCGGGGCGGGGTGGCTGCCGGGGTATTTGAGGAGGTTCCGCCGGGGGAATACCGCCTCATCGTCCGCAGCGCCGCGGAAAACCAGGCCTATTCCAACACCACCCTCCGGGAGGATTTGGAGATTGCCGGGGCCGCCGCCTTCGGCTGGCGGGAGGGGGATGGCTGGAAAACCGCCGCCGGCGCCGATCCCCAGGAGGGGACCATCACCTTCCCCGCCTACCAGGAGGGGCGGGAGGACTACAACGCCGTCGTCTACGACATCCAGCCCTTCCAGCTGTCCATCCGCCTGCCGGAAGGCTGGTCGGTGCGGGTGCCGCCCCCGGAGGAGCGGGGAACCTCCTTCGCCTTCACCCCTCTCTGGCTCTACCAGGGGGAGGAGTACGCCGGGAGCATCGCCTACAATACCTTTGAGATTTACCCGGATGTCCCGCCGGAAAACTTCTACCGGATGGTCTACAACCAGCTGATGCTGGGTTCGGTGCTGAACTGGGATAACGATTACACCGTGGTGCGGGACTGGGGGAGCGGATGCTCGGCCACCGTGCAGATTATGGAGAGCCAGGGGGCGGCGGGACCGGCGGATATGCGCCCCGGCATCCTGGCATACGACCGGGACCGGCTGGTGTATGTGGCAATCCAGCTGGAAAACGGGCGGCTTTCCAGCCAGGAGGTCTGGGAGCTGGCGGAGAGCCTGCAAATTCTCTAGGCTTTCTTCCTTTTCTTCTTGCGAAAGAAGAAAAGGAAGCGAAAAGAAGAACGGCCCATGGAATTGCTGCGTGGTGATGAGCGAAAGGCAGTTGGGAAAAGCCAACTGCCTTTTGCGTTGCAAAGAAAAGAATCTGCCCCCCTTTGCAAACATCATAATTGACAAATCCGAAAAATCTGGTAAAATAAATTTAGCCGTTTTTACGGCACAAGCTAACGGGCCGCGGGGCTACTCCATTCCTATAGCCCCCGGTACTGAAAAAAGGAGGATTTTTTTACCGCTGCGGTTTGCGGTGCGGCAGTGTGGAGACCTGCCGTAATGCCCTGGGGGACGCTCCCCCGGCGGCGAGGTGGGACCGGCGGAGGCCCTTCCACCAAAACCATTTGCCATGGCAAGTCTGAACCTGAAGCAAATCACCAAGATCTACCCCCACAGCGAGAAGAAGAAAAAGCCCAAGAAAGGCGCCGAGGAGAAGAAGAGCAATCTCCAAATCACCGATGAAGGCGTTGTGGCGGTCCAGAAGTTCAACCTGGACATTGCGGACAAGGAATTCATCGTGCTGGTTGGGCCTTCCGGCTGCGGCAAGTCCACCACCCTGCGGATGGTGGCTGGCCTGGAGGAGATTTCCGGCGGCGAGCTGTACATCGACGGGCAGCTGATGAACAATGTGGAGCCCAAGGACCGGGACATCGCCATGGTGTTCCAGAGCTATGCCCTGTACCCCAACATGACGGTGTACGAGAACATGGCCTTCCCCCTGAAGCTGAAGAAGACCCCCAAGGATGAAATTGACCGCCGGGTCAAGGAAGCCGCCGAGATTCTGGACATCACCCAGTACCTGGACCGCAAGCCCAAGGCCCTTTCCGGCGGCCAGCGGCAGCGTGTCGCCATCGGCCGTGCCATCGTCCGGGAGCCCAAGGTGCTGCTGATGGATGAGCCCCTCAGTAACCTGGACGCCAAGCTCCGTAACCAGATGCGCGCCGAAATCATCAAGCTCCGCCAGCGCATCAACACCACCTTTATGTACGTCACCCACGACCAGACCGAGGCCATGACCCTGGGTGACCGCATCGTCATCATGAAGGATGGCTTCATCCAGCAGATCGGCACCCCCCAGGAGGTCTTCGACCATCCCGCAAACCTCTTTGTGGCCGGCTTTATCGGCACTCCCCAAATGAACCTCTTCGACGCCAAGCTGGTGAAGGAGCAGGATCAGTACATGGTGGAGGTGGGCGCTCTCCGGGTGGCCCTCTCCGAGCAGAAGCAGAAGGCATTGGCTGCCAAGAATGTGGCCCCTCAGGCTGTCACTCTGGGCGTCCGTCCCAGCCACATCGTCCTGAGCAGCGCCGACAACGCCATCGAGGCCACCGTAGAAGTCTCTGAGATGATGGGCAGCGAGGTCTACCTCCACGCCAACGCCAACGGCAAGGATGTGGTCATCATCGTCCCCACCATGGACCTTTCCGGCAACCACCGGGACACCTTCGGCATCGGGGCGAAAATCTGCTTCACCTTCGGCGGCAACGTCTGCCATGTCTTCGATAAGGACGGCAAGAACCTGGAGATGTAATCCAAATACACCAGCCTGCACACCAAGGGCGCCGGGAAAACCGGCGCCTTTTTCTTTGCCGGAGGCGCAGGGGGAGGGGCTGAAGACCGCAGGGCGACAGCATTTAACTTTTTGTCGGAACGTGGTAAAATAAAGACATGGAAA
>OFFX01002481.1_pt1 | contig 11418 bp, 10 predicted proteins | sample 1521511 | NCBI WGS metagenome assembly OFFX01 (sample SAMEA3504125, study PRJEB24116) | mouse gut metagenome | biome: mouse gut; feature: mouse-associated habitat; material: faeces | place: Denmark | collected 2011
CACCGCCGCTATGGAAACGGGTATCAGGGGCACACATACAAGCAGGACAACCGCGGAGGGCACATTGACAAAGCACAAACAGGCAAACAATGTAAGCGGGGCAAGCATCGCATAGAAGAACTGCGGAAGATATGACCCGAAGTAGGTTTCAAGCTGCTCCACCCCCTCTACCGCCACCTGCACCACTTCCGATGTCTTCACCTGCCCATTGTAAGAAACGCCCAGCCGCAGAAGTTTTTCATATATTTTTTCACGCAGTACTTTTTTTACCGTTTTTGATGAGAGATATCCCATACGGCTTGAAAGGAGTGTACAGGCAAAACGGACCGTAACCGCTGCCCCTGCTGCCGCAGCCGTAAAGAACCCGCTGTTTTTATCTGCCGTTTTATGGAAAAGAGAGGCAAGCAGGCCTGTTAATGCCGTCATCAGGGCTATATTCGCCGCAAGGGAACACCACTGGGCCGCCACGTTGCCCGCTATATATTTTTTGCTCTCGCTGACAGTCCCGATCAGCCTTTTATTGATCATCATAAATTTACCTCCTATTTGTACTGCAAATTCAACCGGTGTGCAGTATAAATCGCTGCGGATGCAGCCCTATTTGGTTAGCAAAAACTAACCCATGTCCTTAAAAAATGCGGCCGCTTTGTGTTAGTGGCCGCTAACTTCTTAAGTATACCTCTTATTTCCTGTTTTTGTCAATAGGGAAAATTCTGTTCGTCTGCCAGTACCGCCTGCCCTTCCTCCGGCAGAAACTCCGCAAGCATATCGTTTTTGAAGGTCCGTCCCGGCAGGAAGCAGGCCACATGGGCAGTCTCCCTGTTCACCGCAAACTGGGCGCCGTGGAGAATCATGGGGTCCAGTCTCACAAAAGTCCCCTGGGGTACATGGAAAGCTTCCACCGTATCCACGCTGAATTTTCTGCCCGGCAGGGGCGTGCCCACAAAAATGACAACATCGTCATCTAATGGCAGCAGTCCCTCGCAGGTAAACTGATGGGCCTCCAACATGGTAATCCGCTTCTCCTCCTGCTTTTTGGCCTGGCACACGGACACCGTGGGCAGTGTGGTATTTCCCAAATCCAGTTTTACCACATCCGCAAAAAAACCGTAGGGAAATATGGACCGGGCCGCCAATGCCTCATCGTCCAACAGATTCTGGAACTGCCCGTATTTTGCAAATGCTTTTTCGTCCAGTTTCTTAATCCTGATTACTTTCGTTTTTATCTCATTTTCTTTCACAGACATTTCGCTCCCTCCTCTTCCACAGTGTCAAACTTCAGTCCAAGGTATCTCGCCGCCTCCCGCAGCACCGGATACAGGGAAGCATATCCCCCGCCCAGATGATGGATGTAGGGACCGAACATCAGTTTTTCCTCCCAGGCCTTCCAGTCCTTTACCTCCACCCATACATAGGTGCCGGTAGTGGCAGGCCCTGTGGTGGTCTCCGCCTCTCCCGCAAAGAGATAATAGTCGTCCTCCCCGTCGTCGAATCTGCAGAGCGTGAGATGTCCCTGCTTCAGCTCAAACTGTTGCTGTCCCCCTGCCAGGCAGGCTTTCGACTCCGGAGACTTCAGGGAATAGGGAAAGGGACCGCAGTGCCACAAAAGCTCCCCGTTGTCATTTTCCGGATGGCGTATGGTCAGATCTGCCAGGAACTGCGCACCCTCCCCCAACATGGCGGCCCGAAGGATTGCCAGGGTAATGGCTCCGTTGATATCCGTCTCACAGGCCACCGGAATCCCCATATCCGTCAGCTCTCCGATCATGGCGCAGGAGGGAAGCTGCATCAGCGCTCCGCTTGGCCAACACTCAATGGCCGCCACGGTACAGCTGCTTTTCTCCATCTGCGCCAGCATGGCCAGTTTCAGCGCTGCCAGTCGTTCCAGTTGCTCCTCCTTCAGGGCGGAGCAGTCCATCCTGCCGCGGATATCTTCCATCTGTCTCTTCAGTTCCCCGCCGCCCTCTGAAACAATCTTCTGCACTGCCATCTGCAGCATCACAGGGGCCACTGCCACAGTCTGAATTCCGAAACGCTGCATCAGTCTGGCTTCGTTGGTCATCACGCTGCGGAAAGGGGAGGGACGTTCGCCTATCTTGGCAATCCGCAGCCCTCTCACGTCCTTCACCACACAGGCCACTCTTAAAAAACGGTCAAAGCCTTTCCTGAACTCTTCCGAATCCGCGGGCACATTGTAAATATAGCTGTAGGTAACGCCGTATCGCCGCAGCACCTTTGTAGCCGCGAACATACCGCACTGGGTATCCCTCCCCCGCTTCTCCGGCGAGTTGGGGGCTTCGTCCCTGCTGCCCCAGATCAGCACGGGCACCCGGAATTTGCTGACCACATCCGCCACGGCTCCCTCCTCGCCGAAGTCGCAGAAGGGCACGAATATGGCGTCCACCTTCTCCCCGGCGAATTTATCCGCAACCGCAGGCACATGGCTCTCCGATTCTATGATTCCCCTGACGCAGATATCGTCTATATCCACCAGTCTCACCTTGTCCGGATGGATTTCCCGGATGACGGCCATGCATTTTTCCTTCTCCGCAGCCGCCGTTTCCAAATCCAACATTCCTCTCCTTGTAGGCATCACGCCCAAAGTAATCTCCGCTTTATACATGTTCCAGTGCCCTCCTGTAATATTCTACTCTCCGGTCAATTTCCTCATAATCAATCTCCCCCGTCTCCAGGAAACGCTCCAGTACGGACTCGTCCGGAATTCCCGCCCTGCCTCCGATTCTGGTGCATTTGATGGCCGACACGGCACTGGCATACCTGGCGCACTCCCTGTGGCTTTTTCCCTTCAGCAGTGCCGCCAGAAAGGCTCCGTGGAACACATCTCCTGCGCCCACCGTGTCCTTCACCTCCACGGAAAAGGCCGGCAGGGTGAAGAATCCTTCCCCGCTGACTCCCACGCATCCCTTCTCCCCGAAGGTAAACACGCACAGCTTCGGACCCCTGCCCAGAATTTCCCTGCAGGCCTCCTCCAGGGCCTGGTCTCCCTGCTCCTTCTTCCCCGGGAAAAGCCCGTCAAACACAAATTCCGAGCCAACAAACACGTCAATGAGGGGAATCATCTCCCGCAGCGCCTCCGTGTAATAATCCGCGTCAATGAACACCTCCGTTCCCGCTGCCCGGGCCGCCTCCGCCGCTTTCCGGGCGAGGGGTCCGGCGTCGGCCAGAAACAGGTATCGGGAATCCGCCACCGCGCTCATGTCTAACTCGTTTTCCTCCAGGGGCCTCACGGAACCTGCCCGGAACAGTATGGTCCGGGTCCTGGTCTTTCTGTCGCTAAGTACCACGGACAGGTGGGAAGTCTCCCCCCTGCGGATCAATACCTGGTCTACATTGATTCCGTGCGCTACAAAATCCCCACGGCAGAATTTTCCGTAGATATCGTCCCCCAGGGCTGCCGCCATGGCGCATTTCGCTCCCAGTCTGGCTGCTGCCACCATACCGCTGGACACCTTGCCGCCCCCCTGCCAGCTCATTTCCTGAATTCTTGTCCCATGATTCGGTTCCGGCATACCGTCAATATTTACATTTAAATCCATACACGGAAAATCCAGTCCAAATATGTCATATTTTTTCATCTTCGTACTCCTGCGCGCCTGGGCGCGCCTCTGTCCAATCCTGCCTCCGCCGAAACACGCATTTCGGCAGGAATGCATTACCGCTTACATGGTATATTTATTGGGGTTCAGCAGGCGGATTTTATTCACCACGAATTCCGTCATGCCCTTTGCCGCCCCCAACATCAGCCGGATACCGTCCGCCTTATGTTCGGTGGCCTGTATCACCTCATCCAGGGAACGGTACATGGCCGCAAAATACTCCGTGGCGATATTGAATTTGCTCATGCCCAGGTTCACCGCCCGCTGCATCTGCCAGTCCGGGATTCCGGAGCATCCGTGGAGCACCAGGGGCACGGACACCGCCTGTCTGATTTTGGCGATTCGGTCAAAATCCAGGTTCGGCTCCTGTATGTAATCTCCGTGGGCATTACCCACCGCAATCGCCAGGGAGCCGCATCCCGTCCGCTCCACGAACTCTGCCGCCTGGTCCGCGTCGGTGAACAGATCCCTGTTGGAGATATCCTCCAGTTTCATTCCGATCCCCACATGTCCCAGTTCCGCTTCCACGTCCACCCCGAACACGCCTGCGGCTCTGGCCACCTCTTTTGTCAGCGCCACATTCTCCTCAAAGGGAAGAGCGGAGCCGTCCACCATGACGGAGGGAAAGCCGTCCCGTATTCCGCCCAGGGCAATCTCGTAGGAGGCGGAATGGTCCAGATGCACGGCCACAGGCACCGATGCCTTCCGGGCCATATCCACGGCCATGTCCGCGATATATTTCAGGGGAATGTACTTGTCCAGTCCCGGAAAAAACTGCAGAATCACCGGTACCCGTTCCGCCTCGGCGGCCGCCACCGCGCATTTGATTGTCTCGTAATTCAGTGTATTTATCGCCGCCACGCCGTATTTGTGTTTCCAGGCATGCTGCAGAATCTCGTTTACTTTTACCAAAGACATATTTATTCTCCTTTTACTTTTGAATCAAAAAACAATTGATACTCCGGCATTTTCTCACAGAATGCCCGGCTCACCCGGTCTATCCGCAGGTATTCCTCCGGCTCCAGTTCCAGTTCTATGGCCCGGATATTTTCCAGGGCGTGTTCCCTGTCTGCCCCGCCCACTATGGGGGCCGTGAGGCTGTCGTTGTGCACCAGCCAGTTGACGCAGATCTGCGCGGCGCTCCGGCCGTATTTTTCTCCTATCCCGGTCAGCTCCTCCGTAACCTCAAGGCATTGCTCATAAACCCCCGGCTGAAACAGCGCCGCTTTTGCCCGGCCTCCCGTTATGGGCGTATCTTTTTTAAATTTTCCCGTCAAGAGCCCCTGGGCCAGGGTGCTGTAGGGGATCACGCTGATTCCCTGTTCCCTGCAGTAGGGCAGCAAATCTCTGTCCGCATAGCGCCACAGCAGATTATAGCAGGGCTGAATCACATCCACCGGCCCGCTCTGCACGGCTTCCCGGAGCTGTTCCGCGGAAAAATTGGACACGCCGATGCTGCGGATTTTCCCCTTCTCCTTCAGACGCCCCATATTTTCCATGGCCTGTCCAACGGACATTCCCTGGGGCGGATAATGCAGGAAATACACATCCAGGTATTCCGTTCCGAGACGCTCCAGGGACGCGTCGCAGGCTCCGGGGCATAATGGGAGGGCCATACCTTGGAGATTATCGTGCATTCTGCTCTCTTCCGTCCCTTCAGCGCCTGCCCCAGTACTTTCTCCGCCCGGCCCATGCCGTAGATCTCCGCCGTGTCAAAGGTCTGGATTCCATGTTCCAGATAAGTCTCAATGCAGGCGATGCTGTCCCGGTCCTCCACACTGCCGAAGTAATCGCCTCCCATGGACCAGCAGCCCAGAACCACCGGCGACACTCTCACCCCGCTTTTTCCCAGTTTATGATATTCCATTCTCTTCCTCTCCCTTTCTTCTGTATTCATTGGGGCTCATCCCCACAAATTTTTTGAATTGTTTTGAAAAATGGGCAAAACTCGGGTATCCCGTCTCCTCCGCAATCCTGCTGATACTCATTTTGTTCTGCTTGAGCAGGCGCTTTGCCTTCCCCATTCTCTCCTGCTGAATAAATTTGCTTAAGGAGTCCCCTGTCTCTTTTCGAAACAGCTTGGACAGATAATTCGGTGACAGGAAAAAAACTTCCGCCAGCTGGCTCCTGGAAACATCGTCCAGATGCTCCCTGATATATTTCTGAATCTCCTGAATCAGCTGTTTTTCCTGTCCCTCCTGCTCCTGCCCTTCCGTCTCTCCCTCTGTCTCCTTTTCTCCCTCCGTCTCCTCCCCGTCCCGGCGCAGCAGACAGTGATTTCCGTACTCCATGAGCCGGCGGTCCCGTTCCCTCTGGTTTCTCCGCTCCACCAGTTTCTCCATGACTTCCCTGATAACCGCTGTCTCCACAGGCTTTAAGAGGTATTCAAAGCACTGGAAGCTCACTGCCGCCCGGGCATAGGAAAAATCCGCATAACTGGTGAGAAGGACCGTGTCCACCTCCATTTCGCGCTCCCGGAGCCATTTGAGCAGCTCGAATCCGTCCTGCCCAGGCATCTCAATGTCCGTAATCAGAAAGTCAATGACATGCTCCTTCAGGATTTCCACGGCCTGGGGGACACTGTAGCATCCATAGACACAGTCTATTCCCAGTTCTTCCCAGTCCAACTGTCTTTTTATCCCCTCCACCACATATTTGTTGTCGTCCACCACCAGTAATTTCATTCGCTATTTTACCTCTCGTGGAATATAGATCTCCACGCATGCGCCGCCTTCCTCCGGGTTGGAAAACAGAACCCTTGCCTCCTCATTGTAAATCAGCTTCAGTCTCTGGAGCACGTTGCTGATGCCGATATGCCGTCCCTCCTGTTCCATATCCCAGGTTCCGCTGTTCAGTCTCCGGAGCATTTCCCCGGGAAAGCCCTCCCCGTTGTCCGTAATCTTCAGATAAAGCGTCTCTTTTCCCGCCTGTGTCTCTCTGCGCGCAGTCAGCCGGATTGCCAGGGTCCCGCCCGGTCCCACCGCATGCTTCAGGGAATTTTCCAGAAAAGTGCTGACCATCAGCACGGGAATCTCCCATTCTCTCACCGCGTCCTCCATGTCATAGTCAAAGGAAAGCCCCTGGCTGTTCCACTCGAAATTGACCCGGATAATGGTCTCCATATGGTGGATTTCCCTCCACAGCGGCATCATATCCATGCAGTCGTGAAGCAGGTAGCGGTAATACTCCGACAGGCACACTGTCACCTCCTGTATTTTCCCTGTGTCCTGCACCTGCGCCATGCCGAAAATCATGGCCAGACAGTTGACAAAGAAATGGGGTCTGATCTGGAACTGGCGGAAGTTGATTTCCAATTGTTTTTTTGCCAGTTCCGTTTCATACAGCTCCACGGAGAGTTTTTCCGCCTTTTTGCCCAGTCTGTCCAGGATTTCATAGGCGTCCTCCACAGCCGCGGGGATCCTGCTCCCGGCATGCCCCGCCTCTTCTTCCGCCGGGCTGCCCCGGTACCTGTCCAGTACCCGGGAGAGATTTTTCACCGGCACAATCAGCCTGCGTCTCACCTGACGGATAAGCAGAAGCATCATCACCATAAGCTGGGAGGTGAGAAGAAACTGCGCGATCTGCAGCAGCATAATCTGGTAGATTTCACCCTGGCCCGACACAGCCACTCGTATCTCAAAATCCGCCTCTATATTCTCCAGGCGATACCACAGCACACTGGTTCCAAACCCCGCGTCCCTGTCACCCGCCTCCCGGCGGACTAAGCTGATTCCGCCGCCCGGTCCGCAGTCCAGCATGCTCATGCCCGAGAGAAAGCTTTCCTCACCGATCCACGAGCCAACCACGAAGTCCCCGTAAATCCAGGCAGTGGCCAATATCCGCTGTTCGGGCGTATCCAGAAGATGCAGGCTTCCGTTCCGGGGTTCCTCCCACAGCCAGTCTATGATGCACGGCCTGATTTGGCGGTAGCTTGAGAAAGAGAGATGGACGGCTGTGAGTTCCACGAACTTTTCGTCGTTTCTGTCAAAGATAAAGAAATTATACTCGCTCTCCGAGAGCGCACTGAGCAGTTTATACATTTTCTGCAGCTCTTCAATCCTGTTCACCAGTTCCAGACTGGACTGTTCGAACATTGTCCTGTAGTCTTTCACCAGTACGGTATTCTGGCTCATATAAGTGTTGTTTCTGTTTAAATCAGCCTCCACCCGCTCCACATACCGGTCCGCATACTGCCGGATATTGTTCTGCGCCACCCTGGATATCCTGGTGTGGGCATAGATCAGCAGGCAGACACAGAGTATCTGCACCCAAATACTGCCAAACAGAATCCATCTCATATTTCCCTTATATAAGCTGCGCTGCATACCGTTCCCCGTTACCCCTTCACCGCTCCCAGGGTAATGCCTTTCTCAAAATATTTCTGGAGAAAGGGATACAATATCAGAACCGGGACCATGGCCACAAAGGCGATGGCCATCCGCAGGCTGATACTGGGAATTCCCTCCCCCGCCACACTCTTGCCGTACTGTGTGAGATACTGGATATTCTTTACCATCACATTCAGCAGCTGCTGAATGGAGTATTTTGATGATTCACTCACATAGTATAACCCATTCATCCAGTCATTCCAATATCCCAGTCCGGAGAAGATTCCGATGGTCACAAATATGGATTTTCCCAGTGGAAGCACCAGTTTTCTGAAAATGCACAGTTCGGAGGCCCCGTCTATCCTGGCCGATTCGTACAGCTCCTGCGGAATATTGCAGCGCAGGTAGGTTCTCACAATGATGGCATTAAAGGCGCTGAAAAGCAGATTGGGCATCAGCAGGGCAAAGTAAGTATTCTTGATATGCAGTACCGTGGTATAAACCATATAAGTGGGCACCAGGCCGCCGTTGAACAGCATGGTAAACAGCAGCAGGAAGGAAAAAATCTTTTTCCCCGGCAGATAGTCCAGAGAGAGGGGATACGCCACCAGTGCGGTGATCAGTACATTCAGGCAGGTCCCCACCGCCGTAATACATATGGTGGTAATATATGCCCGGAATATGGTATCTCTGGACTGCCAGATATAGGAATATGCCCCCAGGCTGAATTCTTTCGGAAAAATGGAGTAACCGTTGATAAGCAGGGAGCTCTCCTCCGTAATGGAGGACATGAACAGCAATAGGAAGGGGAACAGCACCAGAATCATCACAACCGTCATAATGATGCAGGCCGCGGCTTCAAAATATTTGTCCTGTTTTGATCTGATCATAATCTGTACCTCCTAAAACAGCGCATTTTCTTTGCTTAGCTTTCTTGTCACGGTATTAAAGAGCAATATCAGCGTAAAACCGATTACCGATTGAAAAAAGCTTGCCGCTGCCGACATGCCGATATTGCTCTGGCTCGTCAGCGCCTTATATACGAATGTGTCTATGGTCTGTGTGGCATTGGTAATCAGCCCGGATCCCTGGGGCACCTGATAGAATAATCCAAAGTCGCTGTTGAAGATTCTTCCCACCGCCAGCAGCACCACCGTGATCATGGTGGGCTTCAAAAAGGGGAGGGTGATGTAACGTATCTTCTGAAATTTTCCTGCGCCGTCCAGGGAAGCCGACTCGTAGAGCGACATGTCAATCCCCATGATCGCGGATATATACAGAATGCATCCGTATCCCACGCTCTTCCAGGTGTTCACAAAGATCAGAATAAAGGGCCAGTACTGCTCCCTGTCATACCAGGAAATCCGCTTTCCCCCGAAGCTCTGCAGCAGATGGTTCAGAAGCCCCGCCTCCGGGTCCAGGAATCCCCTCACCATGTAGGATACGATAATAATGGATACCACAAAGGGAAACAGGACGCTGCTCTGTGCCAGTTTGCGGAATCTCTGACTGCGGATCTCCGTGATCAGAATGGCCAGAGTCACTCCCAGAACCAGATTCACCAAAATGAAACAGATATTATACCCCAAAGTATTGCGGAACAGTATGGGAAGTTCCCTGTTCTTCAGCAGAAAAGTGAAGTTTGACATTCCCGCCCAGTCGCTGCCCCATATCCCGTCCTGGACATTGTATTTCTTAAACGCCAGTACCAGACCGCTCATGGGAAGGTAGTTATTGATAAGCAGATATACAAATGCAGGCACCATCATGAGATACAGCGGCAGAAAGCGCTTCAGTCCGGCCCGCTTTTTCTTTCTCTTTGATCCTTCCGCCATAAACCCTCTCCTCTCTCCGGGCGCGGTACGGACACCGCACCCGGTCAATCTTTCCTGTCCCTTTACTGTTCAGCCAGCCAGGCGTCCACCTGCCTCTGCATCTCCGCAATCACTTCCGCGGAACCGGCATCTTCCATCTCCTGCAGCAGAAGGGGAATGTATTCCTCCGGGTCCACCGCCCCGGTAATCAGGGCCTTGTAATATTTGGAGCGCACATTGCTCACCGCGCTGATCTGATCCTGCACGGGGGAAGGGTCAAAGGTGAATCCCATGGTCTTGGAAATAATGGAGGAGGCATTGTAATCCTCTATCTTCTGGTAAATATCTGCGCCGTCTGTGGCCCAGGGTGTGCATACAAACTGATTGGGCAGAATCCATCCGGCTCCCAGGTGGTATCCTACGGTGGAAGCATCCTTCCCTTCGGGGAAGTCCAGAAGTCCCTCTCCATTCACCACATAGTCCTCGCCTTCTATCCCCCAGTTCAGCAGGTTCATGGCTTCCGTGCTGCTCATCAGGAAATTCAGCATCTTCATGGCCTTCACCGGGTCTTCACTGCCGCTGCCGATGGAGTAGCAGAACACGGCACTGGTGGCTGTGGTTGCCAGGGGCTCGGTCAGATGTACCATGGTCAGTTCCACACCGCCGCAGTTATTCTGCTGATCCACCACAGAGAGGGGATGGCCGTAATCGCTGAAGAAGGAGAATGCCTGACCGGATTTAATGTAGGAATAATAGGACTCCGTATCGGAAGCTGCGCCGCTGTTCACCCATCCGTTCTCAAACCATTTATGAATATAGGTACACCACTTTTTGAAAGGCTCCGTGTCAAAAAAATTCTCCACCGTGGTATTGTTTTCAGGATCCAAAATGGCGTAGGTCTCCAATCCGCCCACATAGTCCAGTGGAGTAAGCTCCGGCATGCCCAGGTTGTCCGGCGCAATCATCCACATTCCCGGTTCCAGGGCCGCCACCTTTTCATACAGGGCATCCACATCCTCGATGGTCTTGATGCCGCTGACGTCAAGATCGTGTTTCTCCAGAATATCCGTGCGGAAGAATACGGAAGCCTGCTGGGAGATCTCTTTATGCACCGGCACCCCGTATACATAGCCGTTGAGACTGGGCGCCGTGGCTACCTCCGGGGAAGCGTAGCTGTTCAGCACATCCTGTCCGTGCTCTTCCAACAAGGGTCCCATATCCGCCACATAACCCGCATTTACCCAGCTTGGGCCATAGGCAGATACGGAAGTAAAGATGTCCAGTTTGCTCTTGGAGCTAAGCTCCAGCTGTATCTGCTCCATATATGCCGCAAAGGGCAGAATCTGCAGGTCCAATGTCATATTCAGTTTTTCCAGGGTAAGTTCATTGAGCTTTCCCAGTACTCTGTCCACTTCCCCCTCACTGGGAGAGGCTGCCGGCAGCGCAATAATCATACGCACCTGGTAGGGATCCTCTCCTGCAGGCGCTTCCTCGCCGGAAGCATTGTCCGCTTCTGATGTCTGGCTTTCGCCGCTGTTTTCTACTGTTGACTGGGAGTCCTGATTGTCGTTTCCTGTGTCTCCGCAGCCTGCAAGCAGGCCTGCAGTCATTGCCGCTGTCAAAAATAATGCAATTTTCTTTTTCAGTTTCATTTTTTCC
>OFFX01002486.1_pt1 | contig 11407 bp, 9 predicted proteins | sample 1521511 | NCBI WGS metagenome assembly OFFX01 (sample SAMEA3504125, study PRJEB24116) | mouse gut metagenome | biome: mouse gut; feature: mouse-associated habitat; material: faeces | place: Denmark | collected 2011
GGGATCAACTATAACAGCGGGGACAAAGATAAACCCCACAGCTGTGTGATAGAAAGGATTGAAAAACAACAGGGAATCATTTAGAAGGAGGAAGCGACAGCTATGTGGCAGTTTACATTTCCGTTTTTCCTGATCGCACTTTTTATCTTCGTGGGGATCATGGTGCGTGATGCCAGAACTTTATGGAGCGGGTTTTCCTTTTTCTGGCTGATGCTGTGGTCGGCGGTGACTTTATTCCTGTTTCTGTCCGAATATGCGGCGAGTCTGATGACAAATGACGTTATAATCGGCATACTGCTCTTCCTGATCATTCTGGCGGTGGGCAGTATCGTGGCCTTTCCGGCGGTCCTGATCCTGGTGTTTTTTGTGGAAGGCATCAGAGTGATCAGACATGAGGGGGCCAAACCGTCGAATCTGCTGTCTCTTCTGTTTTCCTTTCTGCTGTATGGTTATCTGGCGATCTGGCCGGCGGTCGGTAACTTGAAGAAGAATACGCCCGGCACGATGTTCTATATGATCGTCAGTTTTGCAGCAGTCTATGTATTGTCGTTGATGGCCATCTATTGTCTGTCGGCCGTTCTCAATCTCATCCATTTGAAAAAAAGAAGAAACGCGGACTATATCGTGGTACTGGGGTGCGGGATCGCGGGGGAAAAGGTAACGCCGCTGCTGGCGGCGCGGGTTGACAGGGGGATAGCGCTGCTGCGGTGCAACCCGAAAGCCGTGCTGATCATGTCCGGCGGGCAGGGACCGGGCGAGAAGATACCGGAAAGTGAAGCGATGGCGGATTACGCGATCGAACAGGGAGTGGACGCCGCCAGGATCATCAGAGAGCAGAGATCTGTATCAACCCAGGAAAATCTGCAGTTTTCCCGGGAACTGATGGCAGGGGAGAAGCCAAAGATCATCTTGGTCACAACGGCATACCATGTATTCCGCTCTCTGCTTCTGGCGCGGCGGCAGGGGATAAAGTGCGTGGGATTCGGCGCCAGAACCAAATGGTATTTTACGCTGAATGCCCTGCTCCGCGAGTTTATCGGCTATCTGCACCTGACACGCAAAAGACATGTGATTGTGGTTGGCGTGGTGACGGGATTTGTGGTGATCGCTAATCTTCTGTGATAACAGCTCGACTTCTAACTCTCCCATAATTGCCAATATAATTACAAATAATATGGAATAAATTATGGTACCTGGTTTGGATTATTTTTATAATAAAGGCTACAGAAAGCGAAGGACTTATTCGGAAAATAATTCAGGCAGGAGGTAGAAGGATGAAGCGTAATATGAGGCAATGGGTCAGGGAGTACAGGGAGGCACACGTGAAAAAAGCTGCTCCCATCTTATCCTTTCCAGGCGTACAGCTGCTGGGCCGTACCGTGGAGGAGCTGGTGGGAAGCGGACAACTGCAGGCGGCGTGTATGCAGGCGGTGGCAGACAGATTTCCTGCGGGGATCGCATTCAGTCTGATGGATCTGTCCGTAGAGGCAGAGGCATTTGGGAGCAGGATCCTCTACAGCCCGGATGAAGTGCCGACAGTCGTTGGAACTTTGATCAGGAGTGAAGAGGAGGCGGAAGCGCTGCGGGTACCGGAAGTGGGGGCAGGCAGGACCGGGGAATGCGTTGAGGGAATTCGTCTGGCAAGTGCCCGGATCACGGACAGGCCGGTTCTGGCAGGGATGATCGGGCCGTTTTCTCTGGCGGGCAGATTGCTGGATATGACAGAGATTATGGTCATGTGTTATGAGGAGCCGGACATTGTAGAGACAATTTTGAAAAAGGCGGTACAGTTTCTGACCGCGTATGCGCGGGCGTTTAAAGCGGCTGGAGCAGACGGCATCTGTATTGCTGAGCCGGCGGCAGGCCTGCTTTCGCCGGGCCTGATTGCGGAATTTTCGACGCCATATGTCAATGAGATCTGCGAAGCGGTGGAAGACGATGAATTTATGGTTCTGTACCATAATTGTGGCAATGTGGAGCCGCTGCTGGATAACCTGAACCTTGTAAAAGCCACGGCGTACAGTTTCGGCAATGCGGTAGACCTGTCAAAAACATTGGAGGCGCTGCCTGCCGATAAACTGGTGTTTGGCAACATTGATCCGGCAGGCGTTATCCGGCATGGCAGTCCGCAGGCGATACGGGAGCAGACGCTTTCACTGCTGTCGGCATGCGGCCGGTATCCTAATTTTGTGATCGCCAGCGGGTGTGATATTCCCCCGATGACACCGCTTGAAAATATACAGGCGTTCTTTGATGCGGTAGAGGAGTACTACTCTTTTTAGCGGAACTGCTTTGGCGTCAGGCCCGTATATTTTTTGAAAACTTTGGAAAAGTAACTCTGGTCTTCAAAACCGACTGCCAATGAGATATCAATGATGGAGTAGTCGGTGTTGGCCAGAAGCCGCTTGCTTTCTTCAATACGCACCATATTCAGGTATTCCCGAAAAGAAGAACCGGTTGACTGTTTGAATAAGGAAGAGAAATAGGAAGGATTCAAGTTAACATGTTCGGCAAGATCTTCCAGAGTCAGGTTTTGGGAATAGTTACCGGAAATATAGCGGATTGCCCGTTTGATGATTTCATTTCCGCGGGACGGAATGTAGTCAAACATACATTCCGTGAAAACATCAATGTTTTCCTGCAGCCGGTAGCATAAATCGTCGAGAGACTGGATGGACTGAAGATCTTTTAAAAACTGGTTGTTGACGCGCAGCACACTGTCGCTGGTGGCCCCGCCTTCTATGGCGGCTCTGGAGAGAAGCGATGAGAGTTCCATGGCGCGGGATTTTACGATCTGCAGATTGCTTCCTTCCGCAAAGAAAACGTAGCCCAGCAGATCGTTTAACAGAGATTTGGCAGTGGCCGTATCGCCGGTTTTCAGCTTGGTAACCAGAGCTTTCTCCTTTTCATAGGGGTATGATCTGGTGTTGATCAGGGAACTTGCCTTGTAGGTCTGGATGGACTCGTTTATTTCGGATTGCTGGTACAGTTTATTGTGGTTCATGATAAATTGATGCTTATTGTCCGTAATGAGGCCGGAGCACATGTAGTAGAGCAGACGGCTGATGTGGGTGACTTTCGCAGGCAGGAAGACGGGGAGCGTATTCGCTTCCTCGTACATTTCCAGAGTCGGTATGGTCGGTATTCCATATTTCCCGGCAATATCCGACAGCAGGAGAGAATCGGGTTCGTCCATCAAAAAAGGGCCGGCAAGAATAGAACCCAGCAGCGTATTATGATTTGCCAGAGGGAAAACAATGTGGTTGAGATTGGAATGACAGGAGAATATATAGGCTTCTCCGAGACTCATGGCAAGTTTACTGGCGTTTGAGTGGATTTTGATGCAGGAGTCTTTTGGAGGAAGATACCGTTTAAAGATCTCACAGTATCTGTGTGTTTGTCCCAGAGAGTCCAGGATCTCACCATTTTCGTCCAATACCTGGACGGAAAGGCCGATGCATTGACGAAAGGTTTCAAGCAGTTCATGAAGCGCCTTTTTCTCGATGATGGAATACAAAGCAGGCTGTGACATAAAAATCTCCCCTTTTATCTAAAAAAATTACCAAAACAGCTTTTGCTACTCGAATTATAACGCGAAAAACTAAAAAAATATACAGGTTATCCAAAAATTAAACAAACAAATTTGGTAAAAATTTTTTATAATAAACATAAAGAAACTGTAGAATGAAGTAAAAGATTGAAGTTGAGACAAAAGCAGCGCAGAAATGGAGAAAATGATGGATCTGGCAGCTGCAGGAACCGGCTGGCCGGATGGACAGAGGATTTTGTACAAGGAGGAAACAGACATGGCAGCAGAAATTGTTGTTGAGATAAGTGAATTACTGCAAAAAGGAAGGGCAAAAAATGTAAAGAACCTGGTACAGGAGGCTTTGGATCAGGGCATTGATCCGAAGGAGATCCTGAACGACGGGCTGCTGGCGGGCATGATGGTGGTCGGCGGTAAATTTAAGCGGAATGAGGTATTCGTGCCGGAGGTGCTGGTGGCGGCAAGAGCGATGAACGCAGGTATTACGCTTCTGGAACCTAAACTGGTGGAGGTGGGAAATGAGCCGGTGGGCAAGGCAGTGGTAGGCACGGTGAAAGGCGATCTCCACGATATCGGCAAGAACCTGGTGGTGATGATGCTCAAAGGGGCAGGTTTTGATGTTGTTGATCTGGGAACCGATGTGGAAGCGGATGTTTTTATAGAGAGGGCAGAAGAGGAGAATGCAGATATTATCTGTATGTCGGCGCTGCTGACGACAACCATGCCGTATATGCAGACGGTCATCGATGCATTGCAGGAAAAGGGACTGCGGGAGAAATATATCGTCATGATCGGAGGAGCACCCGTAAATGACGCATTTGCAAAACAGATCGGAGCAGATTACTATACACCGGATGCGGCTACGGCGGCTGAAACAGCCAGACGGGCTGTGACGGACAGATAGGAAGGGCTGCCGGGGAAAGAGTGCTGTGCCGCAGGATGGGGGTTATGGTGGAACGGTTATATGAAATTGACAAACTGAAAGTGCTGGTAAAACGTGAATCCGTGTTCGGCGCATTGCAGTGTGATGAAACAAGCCCGGCCTATCAGGAAATTCTGGAAGAATATGACGCCATTATCGATGAAATGATGACACTGGCACAGCCGGTTGGGATTCTGGGGATCTTCTCACTCAGCGCCGAGACGGCGACAGATGAATTCCCGGAAGGGACGCCTGTCCTTTACGGCGTTATGAGTATCGGTGACGGTATCAGAAAGTGCAGTACCCAGGCTTTTCAAAGCGGGAACTACGTGCGGGGCATGTTGTGCGATGCCATTGCGGATGAAGCGTTGTTTTCGCTGGAAGGAAGGATGGTGGAGAAGGTCCGGGAAGTGTGCGGGAAACTGGGCCTCGGAATTCGCCGGAGGCTGGAGGCACCGCACGACATCTCCATGCAGGTGCAGTATGAGGCATGGCAGAAGCTGGAACTGGAGAAACGCTGTCATATTCATATCAGTGAAGGATTCATGTACGACCCGGTTAAAACTTTCTGCCAGGTGTTTGTAGTATCAGAGAATGCAGAGGAGTTCAGGGCAGAGCATGACTGTAGAAAATGTAAGAATACACAGTGTACGCGGAGAAATGTTCCCAGATCCGAAATCGTTGTCAGGAGGGGAACGGAGGAGAGGACGATCTATGCGGGGGAGCAGGAAAGTCTTCTGAGCGTGCTGATAAAAGAGGGGTACTTTATTGATCCTGTATGCGGCGGCAGGGGATACTGCGGTAAATGCGGCATTCAGGTAGTAATTGGTTCGGCGCCTGTCACGGCGGCGGACGAAGAGAAATTCCTGCAGGATAAACTGGAAGCGGGTTGGCGCCTTTCCTGTCTCCTCATGCCAACAGAGGATATGGTGATCCGTATACCGGAACAAGAGGAAGAGGCATTTGAGGTGTTAAGCGTCCACGGTTCGGGCGGGAGACAGGATAACACCGACAGCATTGCGGGCGTAAAAGAGATTGCCATAGACCTGGGAACGACCACACTCGTGATGGAACTGTTGGACGGTGTCACCGGCCGGATCATAGACACAGCAGCGGCAGTCAATAACCAACGGCGATACGGGACAGATGTGATCTCAAGAATCCAGGCATCCGTGGATGGTAAAGGACAGCTCCTGCAGGAGACCATACGAAAAGATTTGATAGACGGGATAGAGACCCTGCTGAACCGGACAGGTGTTTCCGGAGAACAGGTCAACAGGATTTCGATCGCCGGGAATACGACCATGATCCATCTGTTGATGGGGTATGACTGTTCTACTCTGGGCGTTTATCCTTTCACACCGGTCAACATCGGGCTGATCCGCCAGACCTGTTCCGAACTGCTCGGTGACAGAGCCGAAGGGATGGAAGCAGAGGCATGGATCCTTCCCGGTATCTCTGCTTATGTCGGGGGAGACATTGCGGCAGGTTTGCTGGCATGCGATTTTGATCAATCGGAATCGATCTGCCTTATGGTCGATCTTGGAACGAATGGAGAGATGGCGCTGGGAAACCGGGAGAGGATTCTGGTGGCGTCCACGGCGGCCGGCCCGGCTTTTGAGGGTGGTAATATAACGTGCGGCATGGGCAGTGTGGCAGGAGCCGTCTGTTCCGTGGAGATAGAGGGAACGGACGTGAAGCTTGGGACCATCGGGGATAAGCCGCCGACAGGGATCTGTGGGACGGGTGTTATCGAGACGGCGGCCGGGCTGGTCCGGGCAGGAATTTCCGATGAGACAGGACTTTTTGCGGAGGCATATTTCGATACGGGATTTCCGCTTGGAAAGAATGCAGACGGGTCGTTGATACTATTTACACAGAAGGACATGCGGGAAGTGCAGCTGGCAAAGGCGGCTGTGCGGGCCGGCATTGAAACCCTGCTGCTGCGGTACGGAATCGGAAAAGAGCAGATAGATAAGATCTATCTGGCCGGCGGTTTCGGTTACTGGCTTGATTGTAAGAAGGCTGTTGCCATCGGTATGTTTCCGGAAGAACTGGCGGGTCGGATAGAAGCGGTGGGTAACAGTTCGCTGGAGGGGGCGGTCAGAATGCTCCGGGAAAAGGACAGCATAGAACGTCTGGAGAGGATCCTTTCTGTTTCGGAGGAAATATCGTTGGCGGCGGATCAGGACTTTCACGCGTTTTATATGGATGCCATGATGTTTGCTGTTCAGGATGTGACATGAGTGTGCAGTCTACAGGAGAGCTTATGAAAGTGACGATTAAGGAAATTGCAGAGGCAGCAGGGGTTTCAAGAGGCACTGTGGACAGAGCCCTGAATCACAGACCGGGCGTTAACGCGGAGGTAGCAGACAGAATTATCAGGCTTGCCGAAGAGATGGGATATCGACCGGATATGGTAGCCAAAACGCTTGCCAACAAGAGATATATCAAAACCATAGGTGTACTGTTATGTTCGGAGGGAAATCCCTTCTTTGATGATGTGATCGAAGGAGTTGACCGTGCACTGGAAGAACTGGAGTGCTTTGGCGTTAAGGGGATCGTAAAGAAGATAAAAGGGTTTGATGAAAAGCTCCTGCTAGAGAAAATAGATGAGCTGTTAGAACAGAAAATGTCGGGACTGGTCATTACACCGGTGGATACGGCAGCGGTGGCGGAAAAGATACGGGAACTGGAAGAGAAACGAATTCCTGTAGTGACGATCAATACGAGTGTGTCCAATGTCAGGCATCTTGCCTATGTCGGATGTGATTACATAGCAAGCGGATATGTGGCCGGAGAACTGATCGGCATGATGAGTAATGGGTGTGAACAGCATGCTGCAGTGGTTATCGGCTTTAAGAATGTACTGGCGCAGAAACAGCGTCTGGATGGGATCAGGAGTATACTGGAAAAGGAATACGGAAATATTCATATAGACGCCGAACTGGAAAATCATGATGACGACGATATGTCTTACGAGATCGTGAAAGACCTTCTGGAGAAGAATCCCCGGATCTGCGCAGTCTGCCTGGCTTCGGCAGGCGTGGAAGGAGGGATCAGGGCGATCAGAGAGGTGCTTTCGAAGCGAAAGATCCGGATCGTTACTTTTGACCTGACAGAGGTCGTGAAAAGAAATCTCAGCGAAGGTGTCATTTCGGCGACTGTGTATCAGGAGCCGTTTGCACAGGGATATAGAGGGGTGGAAATTTTGGGCCAGTATCTGCTTTATGGTATACGCCCCGAAAATTATATTGTGAAAACGAATATTTTTATTACGACAAGATACAGTCTGTAGCATTCTCTTTATCCAATGAGTTGATTGGATAAAGAGAAAAAATTTCCCACGACCGTGCGCGGACACGATTAGTGAGAAAATTCAGAATAATTAGTAAAAGCATACGCTTTTTCTGATAGCAGCCTGAATTCTTATGAATCTCGAGATAGTAAGAGAAAAGGCTGAAAAATAACAGTAAAGGAGGAAGAGATGGCGACCAGTAGAGAAAGATTGAATCAGACACTAAACCATACGGAGCCGGATCGATTGGTGATGGATATGGGATCGACGGCTGTTACCGGTATCAATGCGAATGCGTTGCATCGGCTGCGAAAGGCTCTGGGGTTGGAGGAAAGGAGGGTTAAGATTTCGGAACCTCTGCAGTTGCTGGGAGAGGTTGAGGAAGATGTATATCAGGCTTTGGGCCTGGATTGTGTGGGAATTTCAGCGGGGATCAATCTGTTTGCATTTTCCAATGCAGGAAGAAAGCCATGGACGATGCCGTCAGGACTTTCGGTGGATGTGCCCGTTGATTTCAATACGACTGTAGATGGGCAGGGGCGCACCTACCTGTATCCGCAGGGGGATTTAAGTGCACCGCCATCGGGAATGATGCCGAAAGGAGGGTTCTTTTTCGACAATATTACCAGAGGTGAAATAAGCTGTGACGATATTGAAAGCAGTGGGGCGGAAGACTTTAAGGATGATTTTGCCGTCATGAATGACGACCAGCTGAGAGAACTGGAAAGGCAGTGTAACTATTATTATGACAATACGGATTACGGGATCATCTACAGTTCCAACATCGCTGCCATCGGGGATTTTGCCATAGTGCCGGGACCGAATGTCAAGCACCCGGTGGGAATCAGAAGTCTTCCGGAGTTTATGATGGCACACCATCTTTGCCCGGATTATATTCATGAAGTCTTTGAACTGCAGGTGGAGGTTGGCCTGAAGAACGCGGAACTGGTACGGCAGGCCTGTGGTGACAAGATTCAGGTGGTGCAGATCTCCGGAACCGATTTTGGAACGCAGAACGGGCCGTTCATGTCGCAGGATGCTTTCCGGGAATTTTATAAGCCGTATTATAAAAAGATTAACGACTGGGTTCATAAGAATACAAAGTGGAAAACATTTTTCCACAGCTGTGGAGCGGTCATGAGTTTTCTAAAGGATTTTCATGAGGCCGGGGTGGATATCTTAAATCCGGTGCAGCTTTCGGCTAAGGATATGGACGGGAAGATCCTGAAAGAACAGTGGGGAGATAAGTTCGTATTTTGGGGAGGCGGCATTGACACCCAGCAGACACTTCCGTTCGGAACGCCCGAAGAAGTGTATCGGGAAGTGACAGAGCGGCTGGGGCTGTTTTTCAAAGGCGGCGGTTATGTATTTAATACGATCCATAATATTCAGAGTCCGACCAGTGCGGAAAATATGATGGCAATGTTTGATGCTGTCAGGGATTTCAGGAACAGAAAATAGTTTTATACAGAAGGAGAGGTAGCGTATGAAGAAGAGACTGGCAATCTTAATAAGTGTTTCATTGTGGGCGTCTGCCATGTTGACAGGATGCGGTAATAATAGCGACAGTACAGATGGCGGCGCTGCGTCGGTAGAGGACAGTGCACCTGCGGTGGAAGAAACGGCGCAGGCAGACGGCGAAGAAAATACGGCGGGGGGGGGTGACAGCGATAATATTGTCATCTGGGCTTTCACAGAACCTCATGCCGAGTATTTCAGATGGGTAACAGAAGAATATAAAAAGGAACATGCAGATGTGGACTTTACGATCGAAGTGATGGAGATCAACGCTTTATCAGACCGGCTTTCCGTCATCAATGCTTCCGGCGGAGACGGCGCTCCGGATTTTGTGGATATGGAACAGGGACAGTTCCCGAGATTTATGTCGGAAGAGCAGATGTGTTTTTATCCGCTGGATGAATTTATAGAGAGAGACAGTGTAGCGGAGAAGATGGTTCTCAACCGTCTGGACCTGTACTCCTACGATGGACATTACTACGGACTGGAACATGCACTCTGTCCCGTTACCATGGCCTACCGGGAAGATCTGTTTGAAGAATATGGGGTCAAGGTGCCGGAGACGTGGGAAGAATATATGGCAGCGGCGGAACAGTTTGCAGAGCATGGCATTTATATGGCAGTGGCCAAAGATATGGCCATGGGAGGAGACCTGGACGAGCTGGTGCTCATGTTACGACCGGCGGGCTGTGACATTGTGGATGCAAATGGAGACCTGAACATTACGGATGAATTTAAGACTCTGGTTATGGACTTCATAGAGATGCAGCAGAATGGCCAGCTGTATGCCTATGAAACGCAGGAAGAGGCATGGCCGGTATATGCGGATGATAAGGTGGCAACCTACTTTACGGCGGACTGGGCAGCAGGATGGCTGAGAGACAATGTACCTGAGCAGAGCGGAAAGTGGACAATGACAGCGCTGCCGAAGCTTACGGCAGATTCAGGCACGGTATCCGTAAGAGGCGGCACCGGTTTATGTATGACAAAATACACGGATAAGGACAAAGAAAGCCTCTGGGACTTCATGACCTTTGCAATGCTCAACAAGGAAAACTGCATCACCAAATATGAAATGATAGCATTATATCCGCCTGTATATGAGGCAATGGCAGAGTGCAGCAGCCCGGTGGAATACTATGGCGGACAGAACCTCGGTGCACTCTATGAAGAACTGACCGATGAGATTCCGATCCAGTATCAGGCAGACTGGAAAAGTATCTTTAATGAGACTTTTACATCCAATGCCTATGATCTGACAGAGGGGAATATTACAATTGATGAGATGGCAGAGATACTTACGGAGGCGGTGACAGAATATAACGAGTCAAAGTAAACGATTCGGAAAAGGGGGACATGAATATGAATAAAAGAAAGAAAAAGCTCATACCGTATCTTTTCATTTCCCCGTTTTTTATCCTGTACGCTATTTTTGGTTTATATCCTGCATTGGCAGGAGTATTGACGTCATTTCAGACAAAAACCGGAAGCTTTACTGCGGAGAACTATCAGGTTGTTTTTACTGATGACAGGTTTTGGAAGGCTATTTCAAACGCGTTCACCTACATGCTGGGAAGTATATTTATTATACTTCCCGTAGCATTATTGGCCGCATTAATGCTGAACAGTAAGTTTATGGGAAAGAAAAGCGGATTTGTTTCTACGGTTTTTTTCGTTCCGAATGTCACATCAGTCATTGTAGTGGGCATTGTTTTCAAGTTGATTCTCAGAACAAACAACGGAATGATTAATACGGCGCTGCAGGCCATTGGTTTGACAGACAGGCCGATCAAGTTTTTGAGTGATCCCATGTGGGCAATTCCCTCTATATTATTGATCGGATGCTGGAGATATTTCGGAATTAACAGCTTATACTTTCTAAGCGGCCTGCAGGCAATCCCGAGCGAACTTGGGGAGGCGGCCCGGATTGACGGACTCAGCGAGCTTGCTATCTTCTTCCGCATGTTTTTCCCATCCTTCGGGAAGGAGGGGTGTCCGAAGGACGGGGTGGTAGGAGAAACGAGGTTATTTCTATCTTACTGTAGATGATAGGCTTATGTATTTACCTACCACCTCCCCTACGGGTACTCATCCCCTTCGACTCCCCCCGTTATCGGGAGAG
>OFFX01002491.1_pt1 | contig 11394 bp, 13 predicted proteins | sample 1521511 | NCBI WGS metagenome assembly OFFX01 (sample SAMEA3504125, study PRJEB24116) | mouse gut metagenome | biome: mouse gut; feature: mouse-associated habitat; material: faeces | place: Denmark | collected 2011
CTAAAAAAATCTTTGGGTGTCTATGAAACATGACAGACCTTGTCAGGTTATAAGGCGTATTCTTGTGGCAGAGACGGGACAGCAGACCCCGCCCAACATAAGGAGGTTATCCCAATGGAAGAAAGAAAATTTTGTCAGTGCTGCGCCATGCCCCTGGACAAGCCCGAGGACAAAGGCACCGAGGCTGGCGGCGTACCCAGTGAGGACTACTGCCGCTACTGCTACCAGAACGGGGCGTTCACCGCGCCCGACGCCACCATGGACGATATTATTGCCTTTAATCTAAAGTTCAACGCCGAGAACGGACACCCCTTCGGCCCCCAGGAGGAGGCGGAGAAGATGATGCGGGGCTGGTTCCCTACCCTGAAGCGGTGGAGAAAGGGATAAATTTTGACCCAGTATCTTGACAAAGGGCCGGACAGTTGGGTATAATAGACGCAGAAGGGCGCTGTTACTGACGGTTGGCCCAAGTTGTTAAGCTAACAAAACGTTAGCCGCTCGGGGCCATCCGGGCGGCTAACAAGCTTTTGGGGCGGTGAGGAGCAAAATCATAATGACAAGGCCCAAACACACCACGAAACGAAAGATAAACTTCCGAACATCGTTTCCCATCAGCAACCACCTCCCCCGTTTAAGTCTCGCGTCGGGGTCATAACGGTGGGCCAACCGCCTTATGTAACAGCGCACACTTCTGTCCCCTCTGTCTGAGGGGTAAATTCATCATACCGTATGCGCCGTGTTTTGTCAAATTCTGCCGCCTGTGAGGGCGGCGTTTTCTTTTGCCGTCAGACGGCAGGGCCTGGGACTAATGTACCCGACTAAGCATTTTGTGGGACCGCGTTCACGGGCCAGGTTGGGGGGGTGGACATGTGGGGCCTCCTTTTATGATACCACGGTTTGAGGCACCGTTTAAATACTGTAGATGCCTTGACTGCCTCCATATGGTACGCAGAGCATAATGTCTTTATTGGCTTCAAAAATAATCTTGCGCCAAAAACCGGAAACGGGTAGATTAATAAGTTCCCAATTTAAGCCGTCCTCGCTGTAAGTAGCACGGTTTGCGTTAGACTGGACCGAAACAAATTTACCATGTACGTACAGTGGGGCTACCCAAGGCCCCGTGCTTGGCAAGGAACCCAATTCCCAGTTTTGCCCATCTGTGCTACATGCAACGTCACCTGTATCTGTGGCCACTACTACAATTTTATCTGCACTTGCACATATTGCAGTCCAATTAGCGGTTTTAGGTATAGTCACCTCGGTCCAAACTGTACCATCTTCGCTATAAGCAGCTACATTAGAGCCACGAGTAATTGCTACATATTTCCGAATGAACTCAACATATAAAATGTCGTACCACGCCTGCGTTCTGGGCATAGTAAGTGCAGTGTAGTTGATACCATCATCGCTGTATGATATTTTATTAGTTGAAGTACCTGGGAGTAAAAATACTTTGTCATTTTGTATGATGATGGGTATACCAGTCATACTGGATGGAGCTGCATTTATTCGTTCGGTCCAGTTTATTCCGTCTGAACTGTAGTACACCGAATAACTTGAATACATAGTAGCTAAAAATAGGTTGGCTTTTTGGAAAAATACTGGGTAGACTGAACCTATATTTTTATTTGCATTCACACGGTTCCATGTTACGCCGTCCTCGCTATAAAAAATATAAGTAATAGAATTAGAGGTCGAACCATCAATTATGATAAATTTCCCATTGCCGAAAATCAGGTCATAGTCTTTGGATATATACGGCAAAGTAACTAAATTCCAGGTTTTGCCATCTTCGCTATAAGCAGCATTTCTAGAGTTAACAGCGCATGTAACAAACTTTCCGATTCCGTATGCTGGAGGATACCATCTTGCAGAAGCTGGCAAGTCCATAGAATTCCAGGTAGTACCTAAACTATCAGATAGTTCAATGAATTTAGCTACTAAATTTCGATTAGAAAATACCTCAAAAGAGTGTTCAGGCTCAAATGTAATGACATCCCCGTCCTCTTGCCAAGAACCAAATCTGAAATTACTTAAATCAGCCTCAGCTTTTACGTTGCATATCATGCCATCAGTGGCAATTCCGCCGCCTGAGACGGTCCCGCCCTCAGGCGGGTCAGCGGTCAGGGGGATGGCGCGCACATCTGCGGGCAGTCCCGGTTCATAGGAGCCATCTACGCCAAACAGCGAAACTCCTTTTTTGATGTTCTCGGGCAGCAGCCCTGCGTCCCCCTGGATGGTCTGCGCCCCGGTCAGGAACTTCCCGGCGGGGACCGTCTGGTCCGCTGTTCCCGGCACGATGGTCTGTGCCCCCTGTGTCTCCAGTTGCTGGGCAGCGGTCTCGGTGGCCGCCTCCACATATCCTTCAGCCTGCTGGGCCGTGGCCGTGATAAGCCCATCAGGACTCACACTGATAGTAGGGGTTGCCGCTGCAACAGCGGGCATTGTCCCCGTAACCTTCGCCCCGGTCCCGTCGATAGCCTCCTTGCCACTGATAATGTCCCCCGAAACCGCCGGGTCAGACAGAGAAGGGAGTGGGACAGCGGTGCTGATCACCTTGCCCTGGCCGTTGTGGTAGCCCGCTGGAATAGTGTAGGAGCCGCCAGCCGCAAGCTCGGCGGATACCGCCCCGTTGTTGGGCATGGTCCCGGCCAGTTCCTGGCCGCTCTGGTCAATGACTTCCTTCCTGATCAGGATGTCGGCTGCAGTCGCCGGGTCGGTCAGCTCAGGCAGGACAGTGCCCTTCCCCGTTACTTTCCCAGCACCGGTATGATACCCCTCCGGGATTTGGTAGCTCTCGCCCCCGGAGACCTCCACGTCTTCCGGGGGATTATTTGGCATGATCCCCGTGAGCCGGGTGCCGTCTCCGCTGACAGCCTGTTTCCCTGCCAAAATATCCCCGGCCCCGGCGGGGGAGGGGAGGTCCGGGAGGACTGTCCCCACCCCGGTCACTTTCCCCGTCCCGTCGTGGAATCCCCGGGGGATAGTGTAGGAATTCCCGCCGGACAGCTCCACCGCCTGGGGCGGGTTGTTGGGCATGGTCCCGGTAACAGGCGCGTTCTGGTCGTTGTAGAACTGCTTCCCCGCCAGAACATCCCCCGACGTCCCACCGTCTGCCAGCGCGGGCAGCTTGGGGTCGCACTGTACCTGATACGTCCCCGGTCCGGGGATCTCAATGCTGACTGTACCCATCAGGGCACCTCCTTTGTCTCAGAAAATCCGTTTCCGCTCACAGTCACCGTCGACCCGGACGGGGCAACGGCCTCAATGATGATTGGCCCACCCAGCGCCAGTCCCACGTAGTAGGTCACCGGCTCCGTGATGGTGATAATGGCCTGGGCATTCCTGTCGTCCTTCACGGCTGATATCGTGTAGGTCCCCGCCGTAGGGTTGCGGTAGGTGACGGGGCCGGAATAGACCTGCTTCAGAACCAGCGCACCGTCCCGGAGGATGGTAACCTCTGCCCCGGTCTCCGCCGTCACCACGATGGCGGACCCGGCAGGGGCGAGGCTGGAAGAACCGCTGTCCACCTCGCCCCAGTCCCCGGGGCCGCTCACGATAGACGCGCCCTGAACGCTGCCCACCTCCACCCAGGGGAAGGTGCCGAAGTAGGGCTGTGGGACCTGGTTGTCCCCGGTCTGGAAAGCCACCGCCGCCCCCGTCTCGATGCGCCACAGGTTCCCCTTCCGGTCCCGCAGGAACTTGGGGGCGGTGCTCACCGACAGAGCCCGCAGCCGGTCCGCCATGTCCACCGTGTCCTCATACCGGTTCTCCTTAAAATTCACCCGCCCGATGTACCCCGTCAGGGTGGAGGACTGGTAGTTGTAGGAGCTGGGCTGCCGGTTAGGGTAGGGGGTGAAGTTTTGCAGCAGCTGGGGGGCGTTGTTGTTGGTGATGCTGTCTGTGCTCACGCTGTTGCGGAATACATGGACATCCTTCACATGGTAGGCCCCGTTTTCCAGTTCCGTCTCCAACACCGTCCAGTTCCAGAACATGGGGGTGATGGGGTTGGAGATCAGAGGGGCGGATACGTAGGTCTTTTGCCCCAGCACAAACAGGTAATAGGTGTAGGTCTTCTGGTTCCGGAACCCCTCATCTATCAGCTCAGATGTCCCGATACTCAGGTTGGCCACCAGAGAGAGGCGGCTCTCGCCCTCCCTCCCCCGGTATAGGGCCACTCCCGTAATGGCGTCCCCCACGGGGGTGATATTTCCCCCGTTCAGCTCCTGGTCAAACCCGGCCAGAAAGCGGGTGTCCAGGGACCAAACCGGCTCGTAGTTCACATCAGTGATCATGGATTCCAGCAGGCTTCCCGCCGCTTCCCCGGCAGTCACCGTGATCCACTGGCAGGTCTGCTCCCCGTGCAGGGTAATGGACCTGATCTCGGGCTGCACCCACGTCAGGGAATACCGGACCCGCCTCCAAAGCAGCGTCCCGTCGTCGGGGTAGAGGGTGTCGCGGGGGAACAGGTCCTCCTGGGGCAGCAGCCCGCCAATCACCGTCAGGTAATACAGGTGCAGCTCCCGGGGGGTCACCACCAGATGGATTGGGTGACCCGGAGCCAGGTCGGGCAGGGGGGCGGAGAACAGCTCTTCCCCGTCCAGTTCCAGCGTGGCCCCGGCGGGGGTCACGCCAAAGGTTACCGTGTGTTCACCTCCAAGGGTAATTGCCGGGTCCGTCCCAGTGGTGGGAAGCACCCCGCACCAGCCCAGCGTCCAGGGGGCCGGAATATCCAGATCCCCGCCGTTGCGCTCCTCCCAGGTAACCGAAGAACCTTCGGGCAGATCCAGCGATCCCCCGGATACCGACCATGGTCCCGAGGCGTTTCCCGGGATATAGGACACCAGGGGCCACCGCAGGGTGATCCCCTCAATGGGGTGCCGGCAGGCGTCCACATAGCCCTGCATGTCCGACACCGAATAGGGCACCGAAAAATCCACCCAGCCCGTGTCCGCCTGTACGCCGTTCTCCGTCTGGATCATGCAGCGCACTCGATAGGCCGTCCCTGTGAACAACCCGTCGTAGGCCACCCGGATGTCCCCGGAGCCGTAGATATTCCCGCTGTCCTCCAGCGGGTCGTTTTCGTGCCCCTTCTCACACAGCATCCAGCGAAACCAGTCCAGCCCGTCCCCCTGGGCCTGGGTGTACACCGCGGTGAACTCCGCCGTCCGCCCGGTAACGGGGTCGTCAAAGCTCTGGATGGTCAGGGCAGGGGCCGCTCGGGTGATAAAGTAGCTGGGGGAGAGCTGCTTGATGCTTCCGCTGTTCCACCACTGGGTGATCTCCAGTTTGTAGCCCGGGGCGTAGCCGTTCACAAGGCCGGGGTTCTGGATGTCCGCACTGAAATACTGTGGCTCCCCGGTGGAGCTCACCCCCCAAAACGGGGTAATATCCACCTTCCCGCTGGTGTAGACCCGCTGGGACGCGGTGGTGTTCTGGTAGATGTCCACCTGCCAGGCGGTCATGGCCGAGTTTCCGTTCACCTGCCAGGACACGGTCAGCGGCTGTTCCGCGTCCACCGTGCCGCCGCCCCGCCCCGCGAAGGAGGAAGGGAAAATATTTGTGGGTTGATAGAGTGCCATCGCGCCCTCCTTTTAGAATCCCTGCCGTTTCAGCCCTTCCATCAGGGCTTTTCTGGCCCGTCCGCTGGATATGGCCTCCTCCTGGGTACCGGCCACGAACGGACGGGGAAAAGGCTGGTTGAATCCAGCCGTTCCCCGCTCGACCACGTCGTTCAGCGTGGTGTAGTCCACGGGGGTACCCTGGAAGGGCGCAATATTCTCCACCACCAGCTCGTGTCCCGGCTCCACGTGGCCAGTCATAAGCTGCCGGTCGCCCAGGCCGCCCTGATCCACACGCCGGGTGGCCATCGCCATCTCAGAGGCGTCGTAGGAGTAGACCTGATACTCGGTCTGCTCCTCCATCACGTCCTTCACGGCCTCTGCCACCTCCGCACCCAGGGCATGGTCTACAGCCGCCTCCGCCCGCAGCTTCAAGTTTTGATAATGTGCCAAAAAGCTCATAAAATCACCAAAAAATCCCCGCCACCTCATACCGAGATAGCGGGGAGGGGATATTTAACTGCAAAACTGCATCTGCCGGTTGGCCTGCCGGATAATCATCGACATATTGGTGCTGGGCCGCCAACGCAGGATGTACTCCACCGCTTCTTCAAACCGCTTTCGCGGAATGTTGTTGCGGCTGTTCACACGAAACCACTTCTGGATGTCCCGGTTGCATTCGCTGTATACCCGCCCTCTGACGTTCTTGTCGCGGTAGGCTGGGGAATCCGCTCCGTCCATAGCTCTGATTACCATCGTGTTGACATGAGACGCAAGGATGCGCTGCTGGCTGTAGTCAATGACCATGCTCTCTTCCAGCGCAGTAATGCGCCGATCCTGTTCCATAGTGCGGGCATCCAGCATGAAGATGGCTTGCAGTTCCTTAGATGTTCCGTCGAAGGTGTAACTCCCGGTTTTGCGGATAGACGGGATGACCTCATGGGTGATCCAGCGCTTGAACGCTTTCGCCTCCGGTTTGCGGCTGCCCAAAACAAGGGAGTACAGGCCGCTCTCGTTGATGATGGTCATTTCTTGGATTCCAGAGGGGGTCGCGATTTGCGACACCCCCTTATCCTCATCATCAACGTGCTTTGCTAAGGCATCACGCGGGTTGCTATACCCCAGCGCCCGGGCCACGTCCTTGCCCACCAGCCACGGTTCACCGTCGATATCGACGGTACGTACTTCCCCGAACTCAGGGTTGTTGAAAGTTACAAGATGGTTCATGTATAGACATTCTCCTTATCTGATAAAGATTGGAGAGGGGCGGGAGTTTCCCCGCCATGCGTTCCCTCTCAATACAGCTGTGTATGGAGCATAGCATCTTTTTTTAAGGAACACAACACAGGTGGGATTTAATAAAATCACGGCTTGTGCATTTCGCCATACAATATATGGTAGTTTGCGCTTTCTAAAGCAGGAGTTTGGAACAATGAAAATTTCCAAACTGTTTGTAGCTGTTTATGGAGAAGTTACAAAAAAAGAAAGTTTTTTCATTTTCTGCGTTTTGTATAGAACCGCTTCATGCAGTGCCGTCCTTCTCGTAGCCCCCTCAGTTTTTCAATGCAGGGTGGTCAAACAAACAGAGCTGGCCAGGAATCTGGCTGGAGAACGCCAGCGGAACCGGGATGCCCCAGGTTTCCAGAACGCTCTTGGTCATGGCTCCAATCTCCACTGGGCTGTTGCCCATGTCCAGCATCACCTGCCGGGTGACAGTAATCAGCTTCGCCAGACCGCTGGGGGATACTTCCGGGATTCGCTTGGGCACGGCGGGCGGTATGGTGTAGGTGCCTGTGCGGCGCAGAGCAGGTAAGACCTCCTCTGTTACCCAGTCGGTGAATGCTTCGGCCTCTGGCTTCTTGCTCTGGAAAATCGTGCGGTACAGGTTGCCTTCGTTGACATATATCATACCCTGAATTCCGCTGTTGGTGGGGGTGTTGATTGTATCCACCCCCTCGAGTTTCAGACGCTTTTTGCAATCTGCGACCCGTAAACCAAGCGGCTTGCAGATATCTGCCAAGCAGAACCACGGTTCCCCATCGACTTCTACCGCCCGGATTTTGCCGAACTGTTCGCTGTTGAAAATCTGGAGTTCGTTCATATTTTCACCCCCATCCATGTTTTTACTGCCCTTAAAAAATGGTTCACTTGGTCATCATCTGGGTGCTGGGCTATCAGACGGTCGACAATCTCAATGTCTCCCGGCTCCGCCTGGTTGATAATCTCCAGCCAAACCGCCGTGACCTCCCGCTCGTCCGCAGTCAAAGGGCGGCTGATTAGTTGCTCCTGATAGGCTATAAACGCCTCCGGGGTGGCAGGGAATGTAAAAGGTAGATTCATACTGCCGCCCCCCTTTTGATCAGCGCCCGGAGTTTATCTACGGCCTTCGCGTTGTACCGCCATGTCGGAACCTGTTTGGAACTGTGCGGGGACTTGTCCCAGACCTCTTTGCCGTACTCCGGTGTTTTCAGACCGTTCTGGTTCGCTACCCGGCCCACCTTATTGGCACTCACCCCGCCCAGCAGCTCCCCCACCTCTGCCGCGCTGTATGTCCGCTCGGTGACCTCCGGGAGAGGAAGTACCGCTGTCCCGCCGGTCAGCTCCGCGCTGGCATAGTGAGCGCAGATTTGCCGGTACTCCGGGATGGGGTTCTCCTTTGCCAGCTTCAGCCATATGGATGCCACACGGGCGCGGGCGTTCTTGGCTTTGGCCTCGGCCAGCGCGGCCTTGCTGTCCGGCAGGGCATTGGCGCTGTACGATCCCGTCTTGCGGATGGCGGGGAGGACCTTGGAGGTCACCCATTTGCGGAAGGGCTTGGCTTCCGGCTTGTCGGAACGGAGGATCACCGAATACAGTCCGCTTTCGTTGATAAACCAGGTTTTCCCTTGACGGCCTATGTTGAACATAGCCCGTTCATCTTCATCCATCCTATCTGCCAATTGTGACGGGTTTTTAATGTCCAGCACCTTGCACACGTCTACCAAACAGAACCACGGCTCACCCTTAATCATGACGGTCCGCACCTCGTTGCTGTGGTAGTTGAAGATTTGCAGTTCGTTCATGCCGCCGCCCCCTTTCCGCCCAGCATACTGCGAAGGAAGCGCCAGACCAAATCCAGCTCACGGGCATTTGCTTCCTGAAGCATATCGGCAATCAGGCCGATGGTCTTGGCTCTCTCGTTCATGCTACGTCAGCCTCCTTCCGCTCCTTCTGGAAAAACCCAGCATCTTCCAGGGCCAGCAGAGCCGCCTTAACCCCCTGGGGATTCCGGCAGTTGTTAAGGATGGCGTTGAACTTCTCGTTATTGGTCATTTTCCTAAAAACCTCCTTGATTTTTCACCAAAGAGAGGCTATAATGATTTAGCCTCACTTCGGTGGTGGTGATTAGAGTGTTGGGTGCTTGTCGAGGGCTACCAGCACTCTTACTTTTTGTCCGCCTCAATCCCAATTTTTATCAAATCCAAACACGTTTTCTTTGATTCTTTGCAATATTCCATAATTTCATCCTTCTCTGCTTGGGTTACTCTTATGTGGATACTTGCACTTTTTGGGTTTTCTATTGGCGGTCTTCCCGTTCTGGGGGACACTTTAATCACCTCACTTTCTGCGTCCGCATTAAATATAATACTGCGTCCGCAAAAAGTCAAGAGGTTTTTCAAAAAAATTCACCCTCCGCCAAAAAACAGCGGAGGGTGGGCGCTCTCTTTTTATTGTCCTGATTGGTCGTGCTTCATGCCTTGCCGAATCAACCGCTTTATTTCGGTCTGCTTTGGTTTTCCCTCTAAAGCTTCCAAAATATCTTTATCGGTGCGGTTGTTCAGCTTCAAGCCAACGAAGGTTGTGTTTTCCTTCGTCCATTCCTTTCGCGCCTGCGTTTCTGCCATATTCTCACCTTTTGGATAGGGCCGGTTTCCCGGCCCATTCCTGTTACTTTTGGTCTGCTGTGGTAACATACACAAAAATCAGTTTTTTCATTTCTTCTTTTGTGTAGGTTTCCTTCGCCGGGTCTTTGTCGATAATGGCAAACAAATCAAACGCCATCGCCTTTCTGGTGTCCTGTCTTTCGGCTTCGGTTCCCATCTTGCGCCCTCCTTTCCTTTGGGATGTACCCATTATAACATGGGTTTAACCCATCGTCAAGAGGTTTTCAAAAATTTTTCCGCTGTCTCGATATGAGGTTGTCAAGGTGCATCGAAGATTTCGTTTCTCCCAGGGTCTGCCGTCAGGCCCTGGGAGAAGCGGGGGAATTGGGGCGGCCTGCGGCCACCCGCTTCCCTCGTCTCCCGTAAGAGAATCACGCCACCGTCACGGTAACGGTATAGGTGATCTCGCTCTTGCCGGTCTCGGCCACAGTCAGGGTAAAGGACTTGCTGCCGCCAGTGGTGTCCACGGTATAGGTGGGGGCGGTATCGGTGCCCCCGGCGGTGACGTCGCTGGCATTGGTTCCGCCTACGGTCACGGCCTGGTCTGCCGTCTTGGTGCCAGTCAGCACCACGCTGGTGGTGCCAGTGGCCACGTTCACGGCCACCACCTTGTCCGCCCCGCCGCCGGTAATGGTGTTGTCGCCGTCAGGGGTGGGGGTGGTCAGGGCAAAGGTCACGTCGGCGGTGGGGATTGGGGCCGGGGTGCCGCCAGTGACGGTGACGTTGGCCGTGGTGGTCAACTTCTTGGGGCTCTTGGTGGTGATGGTCACCTCCGTGGTGCCCGCCGCCACGCCGGTGACGATCCCCTGGGCCGATACCGTGGCCACCGCTGCAGCCGCACTGACAAAGTCCAGGTCAGTCATCAGGGGGGTTCCCAGGCTGCCGTCCTCCATCACGTACTTCACGGGAATGGAGATGGTCTGCCCGGCATTCACGTCGATATCGTTTCCGACCACGATGGCCAGGCCCGTGGCGAACTGGTCGGGGGAACCGAACAGCTCCAGCACCATATAGGCCAGCTTGGGGGATGCAGAGGAGCCGCACTGAATCCCAGCCTCACATGCCTCGTCATAGCTCAAAGCTGTGCCGTTCATTACGGTGGTGGCGGGGGTGGTCTGGCTGCCGTCGGTAGAGATATCGCCGTTGAACTGCATCCGGGGAATGGTGATGTACAGACTGCCCACCCGGGAGCCGGTCAGCGGATTGGCCTCCTGGCTCTCGGTGGCGTAAACCGGGATGGTGACCCGGGGCCGCACCACCGCCGGATTCATCAGAGTCTCTACGGAGAACTGCTGGGCGCCGGCGGAACTGGTGTAGTAGTGGACGCAATATTTCTCCCCGGCGGTGGCGGTAAAGCCCTGGACCTGCCGGGTCACCGAGTCGATCAGGTATGCCTTTCCGGAGTTGCCCACATAGCCCACAATCTCGCAGCTGCCCAGGGGGGCGACAGGGGTCTGTGCCACGGTCAGGGCGGTCCCCTCGGCCTCCACCACCTCGTCCACGGGGACAACGCCGTTGTAGGTCACGTTGCCGCCCACGGCCAGGGCACGCCCCAGCAGGGAGAAGTCAGCCGCGGTCAGGTTCATGGTCAGGCTGGGCGTATCGGGGATCTGGATTACCACGGGGTTGCCGATCCCGGCATTGATTGCGCCCAGGTTGATGGTGCTTTGCAGCTGGCTGGTACTCATTTTGGTGGAGTAGTAGACCAGATCATTGGTGCCCGGGTCAAAGCACTTCACGTCCATGGTTCCCTTTACGTAAAGGGGCCGGTCAGTCAGATTTGCTTTTAGCATATAAAATCATTCCTTTCATTGTTTTGGTATAGAGTCGCTTTCGCTGAGACAACAATCAAAAACCCCGCCACCTCATACCGAGATAGCGGGGAGGGGATATTTAACTGCAAAACTGCA
>OFFX01002492.1_pt1 | contig 11393 bp, 10 predicted proteins | sample 1521511 | NCBI WGS metagenome assembly OFFX01 (sample SAMEA3504125, study PRJEB24116) | mouse gut metagenome | biome: mouse gut; feature: mouse-associated habitat; material: faeces | place: Denmark | collected 2011
TCAGATTTCTTTCAGTCGAGGGCGGGGCAATGGCACTCATAAAATCCGTTAAGACGGTAACAAGAAAGAGGTCAGACAGAGAATCAGAAATACAACATGAGAACGAGCCGGAGCAATGTGAGGAGGAATGACAATGAAATTCATCACGGAGAACTGGTTTGTGCTTGTGGCATTTGCAGCGGTGGCAGCAGCGGGAGGGTATGCGGTATATACTTTCGTGAAAATGCCGACCGACAAGCAGTTGAAAAAGGTGAGGGAATGGCTGCTCTATGCGGTCACGAAAGCAGAAAAGGAACTGGGAGGTGGTACGGGTCAAATCAAACTGCGGTATGTATACGACATGTTCGTGGCAAGGTTCACATGGCTTGCACAGGTGATCTCTTTTGAAATGTTCAGCATGATGGTTGACGAGGCACTTGAGAAAATGAAAGGGATGCTTGAAAGCAACAAGGCGATGCAGGAACTTGTGAACGGAAAACCGGAGGGTGATTTCGGCAATGGAGAAACGGAGGGGATGAAATGATTTCAAACTGCGGACATGATGAAAATAACAGATACAAGGGCGGGAAAGCGGGAGACCAGACCGGAGGGGAATGGGCGTTGATTAAGTGGAATAACCGCCAGTGGAAATGCGTTCTCCGTCATCCGGATGCGAAAGTCCGGAAAATGATTTCGGATATGGCGACGGCAGCAGCAAAGAACAATAAAATCGGATATGACCAAAGTGAACGGTATACCTTTTGGCAGCATTTGAAAGCGAGCGGTTACGACCCCGCAGGAATCACGGTCGCTTGCGAGGCTGATTGCAGTTCCGGCGTGGCTGCAATCGTAAAGGCTGCGGGTTATCGTTTGGGAATCCAAAAGCTGAAAGATGTGAGCATTTATTGTTATACCGGAAATCTGCGGGCAGCTTTAAAGGCTGCGGGGTTCGAGGTATTGACAGAAAGCAAATATCTGACAGGCGATGCGTATCTGCTTGAGGGCGACATCCTGCTCAATGATTCCTGTCACACTGCAATAAACGTGACGGCGGGGGCAAAGGCATCCGCATCCGGAGGACTGAAAACCGGAAAAGCGGGTTTAAGTCTGATAAAGCAGTTCGAGGGGTGCAGGTTGGAATCGTATAAATGCCCTGCGGGTGTGTGGACGATAGGCTACGGGCATACATCCGGAGTAAAGGTGGGGCAGGTCATCACACAGGCACAGGCAGACGCTTTTCTTGTTTCGGACGTGGAGAAGTTTGAGAAAAAAGTCAATAAATACTATGAAAAATACGGGTGGAATCAGAATGAATTTGATGCACTGGTATCATTTGCATTTAACATCGGCAATATAGATCAGTTGACGGCGAACGGAACACGGAGCAGGGCGGTTATTGCGGAGAAAATGGTTCGGTACAACAAAGCAAAAGGGAAAGTGCTTGCGGGGCTGACAAAGCGGAGACAGGCAGAAAGAAAACTGTTTTTGAATGAATCCGGATGGAATACGTCAAGCGGGGTGAAAAACGATGCAGCGTCATCCGTGAAAGTGGATGCTGCACAGGGCAAGGACAAGAGCCTCTCCGGAACGTATGAGGTCACAGCATCGGACTTTTTATATCTGCGGGCAGGGGCAGGAACGGGAAAGGCTGAACTTGCAAGGATGCAGCACGGGGAAAAGGTTCAGTGTTATGGATATTATACGGACGTTTCCGGCGTGAAATGGCTCTATGTGGTCTATAAGGGAATCACGGGATTTTGCTCAAGCAAATATCTGAAAAAGAAATAAGGAGGACGGATTCATGTTATATTATTTAGGCAAGGGAACGGAGTTCAAGAAAGAGGAGTGCAAGGAATACAAGACCATCGAGGGGGCGTTGCGGGCAGCAGCAAAGGACGAGGCGTTCGTGGTATGGGATGAAAACGGAAAGGTCGTCGGAGGGCTGACCGACAATGTTCCGGAGGGGGCATTGAAAACAAATCCGGACGGCAGTGTTCCGGCGTTTGATAAAAGCGGTCATCCGGTCGGAACGGTGGACGCAGAGACGGCGCAGAAAGCCACCGGAGAGGGCGCAGAGACCGCCACAGACGGGCAGAACGGGGCAGAGCCGGAAAAGAGTACACCGGAGACCGAAAACGCCGGAAATGGGGCAAATACAGAGCCGGAAAAAGGCGGGCAGGATTTCGGAGGAGGCGACGGGCAGCAGGAGGCACAGAAAGCCACCGGAGAGAGCGCAGAGACCGCCACAGACGGGCAGAATGGGGCAGAGCCGGAAAAGAGTACACCGGAGACCGAAAACGCCGGAAGTGGGGCGAATACAAAGCCGGAGGAAAGCAAGACCATCATTCCACAGGGAACAATGAGAGTGACGGTCATTTGTGACGGCACACTCAACTTGAGACGTTCAGCAGACTGGGGGAACGGGAATATTTGCGGTCGTGCATCACGAGGGCAGTCGTACTATGTGAAAGCGATTCATACAGTGCAGGGAAAGAAGATGGTGCAGACGATTGATGACGTTTATCTGTCCGGGCAGTCTGAACATGTACAGTTTGAGCAGTTATAAGAAAAAGAGGACGGCGGGGCATGATGTTCCCGCCGTTTTTCCTGTCTGAATGTTTTTACTACTAACTTATACCCACCGACCGGGAATCTGGATTCGAAGAATAGTCAGGAGATTATGGAGCTTTTGAAGCTTTCCAATCAGAAGTATGGGCAGACGCTTCTTGTGATTACTCATGATGAAAGCCTGGCGCTGCAGGCGGATCGGATTATTTCTATTGAGGATGGGAAGATTGCCAGAGATGAGGTGATCCGCAGATGAATGTATTTACGAAGACGACGATTAAGACCTTGAAGAAGAATAAAATGCGGACGCTGGTGACCATTATAGGGATTGTTTTGGCTACTGCTATGTTGACGGCAGTGACGACCTTTATTTCCAGCCTGCAGAATTATATGCTGCGGGCGGTGGTTGCGCAGATGGGCGATTGGCATGGAGCGGTCTATGAGCTTTCCGGGGAACAGATGGGGGAGCTGGAAGGTGATGAGAGGGTGGAGGAGACGGCGGCCATTCAGGAGATTGGCTTTGCTGTGCTTCCCGGTGCGACGGATGAAAGCTGGCTGGACAGACAGGCGCCCTACCTGTTTGTGCTGGGCATGGCGGAGGAGGCAGGGGAAATGCTTCCTGTGCGTCTGAGTAAGGGGCGGATGCCTCAGAATGAGGGGGAATTGGTGGTTGCTTCTATGGCGATTGCATCAGGACGGGCGGATATTGAGCTTGGAGATACGGTGACTCTGGAAATTGGGAAGCGTATGTCTACGGGGAAGGAACCGGAGGAACTTTTTCTGTACAATCCGCTGCTTATGACAGAGGAGGATGACGGTACAGAGCCTAGGGTTGCGGAGGAGCTGATTCCCCGGGAAACACGGACCTATAACGTAGTGGGACTTATGGAGACGCCTGGCTTTATGGATGCCGGAGGCAGGGAGGCTTACCTGGCTATTACTGCGGCGGATCAAGAGCCGGGGGAAGACAGCCGTTTTGTCGGTTTCTACCGGTGCCGCAAATCGTCGGATGTATATGAGGTTGCGGATACGTATATGGCGGGAAGCTCCTATGCTACGAATAATTCGGAGCTTCTGCGCTACCAGGGGGTATCTCTGAACCGGCCTTTTATGCGGATGCTTTATGGGCTGGCATCGATATTGATTGTTCTGATTATGATGGGAGGCATTTCTCTGGTGTACAATTCCTTTGCTATTTCGGTCAGTGATCGGACGAAGCAGTTCGGGCTGCTGGCTTCTACCGGGGCGACGCCGAGACAGCTTCGGGGGATGGTGCTTCGGGAAGCCCTTCTTGTAAGCGCTGTTGGGATTCCGCTGGGGATTTTCAGCGGTATTGTGGGGATTGGAATTACGCTGCATTTTACGGGAAACGCTTTTTCTTACCTGTATTATTCTTCCTCGGAGGTATTGCGGCTTTCCGTTTCCTGGCCGGCGGTGGTGATTGCCGCTGTGACGGCTCTGGTTACGGTTCTCATTTCGGCCTGGATTCCCTCCAGACGCGCGGCCAGGGTTTCGCCTATGGAAGCGATACGCCAGACCGGGGATGTTAAGGTGGCCAGGGGGATTGCCCGGAAGGGAAAGCTTTCCTACCGCCTGTTTGGATTGGAGGGGATGATTGCCGGGAAGCATTTCAGCCGGAGCAAAAAGCAGTACCGGACGACGATTTTTTCCTTATTTATCAGTATTGTGCTCTTTATCTCCGCAAGCTCCTTTTCCTCTTATGTGAAGAGCAGTGTGGACACGGTTAATGATATTTCGGAAAATGATATTTCCATGTATATTGAGGAAGAGAAGGAAGGCGAGATAGAGGAAATCCGGGAGCGTGTGCGGGGGACGCAAGGAGTGGATCATATGCTTTCCGAGAGCTGCATCAATATGGATGTTCCCATCGACCCGGAATTGGTGTCGGAGGACTACCGGGCTTTTCTGGAAACACAATATAATGGGGATGATACAGGATGGGGAGGGCTTTACCGTGAGGATGGAAAGCTGATGTTTTATGATTCCCGGATTCTGGTTCTGGAGGACGCGGCGTATGAGGCTTATGTGGAGGAGCTTGGACTTTCGAAGGAGGAATATCTGGGGGCGGAGACGGATAAGGTGATTGCCCTCAATCAGCTAAAGGGGTATATTTCCGAACAGCAGCGTTTCCGGCTTTATGATATTTTGAAGGCTCCCGGAATGGAGATTGAGATGCTGATGACGGATTACGATGCCTGGAATGAGGCGGAAAGGGCAGCGGGGAAGGATTTGGCACGGACCGATTTCCAGAAGCCCTGCAGGGTAACGGTGGGGACATTTGCCGAGCACGCGCCTATGAATCTCTATGGGGAGTGGGGCGGAGGTTTCTCTGTCTTTCTCTCGGAGAGTATGCTTCAAAGGCTGACAGGGGAGGAGTATCCTTATTTTAGTGCCGTGCGGTTCTATATACAGGCCGAGAATCACCGGGAAACGGCAAAGCGTCTGGAGGCGCTGGCTCTGGACGGAGGCTATGAGAGTTATTTCATTGTGATGGATGAGGCGGAGACGCGCCAGACTCACAGAAGCCTGCTTTTGACGGTGGATGTGTTTACCTTTGGATTTATTACACTGATTTCGCTGATTGCGGTGGCCAATGTGTTTAATACCATTTCCACGGGAGTGCTGCTGCGGAGGAAGGAGTTTGCGGTTCTAAGCTCTGTGGGTATGACGCCTAAGGGACTTCGGCGGATGCTGAATTATGAATGTGTGCTCTATGGGTGCAAGGCTTTGCTCTATGGGCTTCCGGTGTCGCTTTTGGTTACCTTGCGGATCTATCAGGTGGTGGAAAGGAGTATGGATGTGGGCTTTTATATTCCGACGGCCAGTATTTTGATTGCCGTGTGCAGTGTGTTTCTGGTGGTGTTTGCCACGATGATGTATGCCAGAAGCCGGATGAAAGGGGAGAATATTATTGACAGTATCCGGCAGGAGAGCTTGTAGAGAAGGAGTCCGGGGACAGAGGCCATGCGGCTTTTGTTCCCGGGCGCTTTTTATGTAAGATGTATGTTTGGATATTAAAACAGCGATTGAAAAAATAGGGGTGAAAAAATAGGTGAAAAAAATATGAAAAAATGTGAAAAAATATCCCCCGGGGTGGCTTGTGAAGGTTTTAACACATGTGTATAATCAGAATTGTTGATTCACATTTTACTTCGAAATGAATGTAAGGATGTACCAGAGAGCGAGGTATGACACGAAATGAAAAGCAGAAAACTTTCTTTTATTATAGCTATGATGCTTGGCATAAACCTTCTTTCTGCCTGCGGTTCCGGACAGGAAGCCCCCAGGGGGGATGGGCGGCAGCAGGAAGAACAGGGGACGGAGCTTTCGGGAGGCGGAGCCGGGGACTCGGTGATTGTCGCGATGGGGCCGAATTCGGAGCCGGAGGCAGGCTTTGACCCGGCTTACGGCTGGGGAGCCGGAGAGCATGTGCATGAACCGTTGATTCAGAGCACCTTGACCGTTACCAATCCCGATCTTTCCATCGGATACGATCTGGCAACGGATATGCAGGTGAGTGAGGACGGCATGATTTGGACCGTGACGATTCGGGATGATGTAAAGTTTACGGACGGCGAGGCGCTTACGGCTTCGGATGTGGCGTTTACTTATAATACGGTGAAGGAAATAAGCTCGGTGAATGATTTTACCATGCTTGCGGAGGCTGTGGCGGTGGACGACACAACGGTGGAATTTCATATGGCGCAGGCGTATTCCATCTGGCCGTATACAATGGCCATTGTGGGTATCGTGCCGGAGCATGCATACGGTTCCGATTACGGAGAGCATCCCATCGGTTCCGGACGGTATCTGATGAAACAGTGGGACAAGGGACAGCAGATTATCTTTGAAGCCAATCCGGATTATTATGGAGAGGAAATAAAGATGAAGCAGGTTACGATTGTCTTTATGGAGGAGGACGCGGCTTTTGCGGCGGCAATGGCCGGCCAGGTGGATCTGGCGTACACAGCGGCGGCCTACTCGGATCAGACCATTGACGGCTATGAGCTTTTGGCCTTTGAGACGGTGGACAACAGAGGCTTTAACCTTCCGGCAGTTCCGGCAGGGACGGACGAAGGCGGCAATGCCGTTGGAAATGATTTCACCGCGGATTCTCAGGTGCGCCGTGCAATTAACATCGGCCTGGATCGTCAGGAAATGCTGGAAAATGTGGTAAACGGCTACGGAACGCCCGCTTACAGCGTATGCGATAAGATGCCCTGGTATAACAGTGCGGCGGAGGTAGAATATAACCCGGAGGAAGCGAAGACTATTCTGGAAAATGCAGGGTGGACGCCGGGGGCGGATGGTATCCGGGAAAAGAACGGGATAAGGGCGGCCTTCAATCTGCTGTATCCGGCCAGCGATTCTCTGCGTCAGGCTCTGGCGGCGGATACGCAGAATCAGCTTAAAGAGCTTGGCATTGAGGTGACTATCGAGGGTGTGGGCTGGGATACGGCCTATGATCGTGCTCAGGCGGAGCCTTTGATGTGGGGCTGGGGGGCACATTCGCCTATGGAGCTTTACAATATTTACCATACTCTGGAAAATGGACTGGCCGGTTTTTCACCCTATTCCAATGAGACGGTTGACCGGTATATGGACGAAGCCCTGGCGGCCGGTGATCTTGATACTTCCTATGAGCTTTGGCAGAAGGCACAGTGGGACGGAACCACCGGAATTACTCAGGAGGGAGATATTCCCTGGATCTGGCTTGTGAATATCGATCATCTGTACTGGTCGAGAGAAAATCTCAAGGTGGCGGAGCAGAAGCTTCACCCGCACGGGCATGGATGGTCCATTGTCAACAATGTGGATCAGTGGATATGGCAGTAAAATAAGTAAACCCATTATAAATAACCTATAATAACCAACTTTACCTTACGGGTATCTTATCAATGCGTATTTCTGTGGGATTGGCGGATGTCGCCCGTTGTGGTAAAATGCAGAGAAGGAGCTGTTTTCGGCGGCTCCCCTTTGCATGTATGTGATTCTATAAGAAGTGTAAGATGTATCATATGGGAATTACGGTACTGGAAAACAGTAATACCCATATGATGCATAGAAGGATTTACGGACACATGGCTTTGTGGCCGGAAATACTTCTGTGTAAGATGTATCATATGGGAATTACGGTACTGGAATAGAGGTGACCGAATGAAGCATCATTTATTATTTTTAACGAAACAGGCAGTCCGCATGATGTTACTGCTGATATGCGTCAGCATTGCCGCATTTTTCCTGGTGTCCTTATCCCCGGTAGATCCCCTGCAGGCCAATATCGGCCAGGCGGCTCTGGGAAGCATGAGCCAGGAGCAGATTGCAAAGCTGAATGAGTATTGGGGTGTAGGGCAGCCGGCCGCAGAGCGGTTTTTGGCCTGGGCTTCGGATTTCTTTCGGGGCGATATGGGGCTTTCTCTGTTGTACCGCAGGCCGGTGTCGGAAGTGATTGCCGTGAAATTCGCCAATTCCATCTGGCTTCTGGCCATTGCCTGGGTGATTTCCGGTGTGGTTGGTTTTTGTCTTGGGGCTTTGGCCGGGATGAAGCGGGGAACCTGGGTGGATAAGGTCGTCAAGGGCTATTCTCTGGTAATTGCCAGTACGCCCGCCTTCTGGCTGGCCCTGGTGCTTCTGATGGTATTTGCGGTGTGGCTGAAGGCGCTGCCTGTGGGACTCAGTGTTCCGATTGGAATGGAGGCTGCGGGTGTGACCTTTGCGGATCGGATTCGCCATGCCATCCTTCCGGCGCTTACCTTAAGCATTACGGGCATTTCCAATATTACCCTGCACACTAGGGAAAAAATGATTGATATTATGGAGAGCGATTATGTGCTTTTTGCCCGGGCAAGAGGGGAAAGCGGGTGGAGTATTTTTAAAAATCATGGCTTTCGCAATGTGATTCTCCCGGCACTGACTTTGCAGTTTGCGTCTATCAGTGAGATTTTCGGCGGTTCTGTTTTGGTGGAGGAGATTTTTTCCTATCCGGGGCTTGGACAGGCTGCCGTGACGGCGGGAATCGGAAGCGACGTGCCTCTGCTGCTTGGGATAACTGTGATCAGCGCGGCAATTGTATTTGGCGGGAATCTCATCGCAAATATTTTGTATGGAATCGTGGATCCCCGGATCCGCAAGGGAGGTGCCGGACTGTGAGAAGTATGAATGGAAGGCAGAAAACGGTTCTTTTATTCGGCATGGCAGTGCTTTTTCTGGCGCTGATTACCGCTGCGGGACAGGTGTTTGCTAAAGAGGCTATGGCGACGGATTTTACGAGAAAGAACCTGGCTCCCTGCGGGGAATATGTCTTTGGAACAGACTGGATGGGCCGGGATATGTTTGTGCGTACCCTTACGGGTCTGTCCATGAGCATCCGTATCGGACTTCTGGCTGCGGGGGTGAGCGCGCTTTTGGCTTTGGTTCTCGGCATTGTTTCGGCAACAATGGGGCGAGCGGTGGATTCCGCGGTAACCTGGGTGATTGATTTGGTTATGGGGATTCCCCATATTCTGCTGCTGATACTTATTTCCTATGCCTGCGGCAAGGGCTTACGGGGCGTAGTCATCGGAGTGTCGCTTTCTCACTGGACCTCTCTTGCCAGGCTGATTCGGGGGGAGGTTCTGCAGCTTAAGGAGGCGCCTTATATTAAGGTGGCAAAAAAGCTTGGTCTTAGCTCCTGGCAGATTGCCTGGAAGCATATGGTTCCCCATTTGTTTCCGCAGTTTTTGGTGGGCTTGATCCTGCTGTTTCCCCATGCCATACTGCATGAGGCGAGCATCACCTTTCTGGGCTTCGGCCTGTCCCCGGAGCAGCCGGCTATCGGAGTTATTCTTTCGGAGAGTATGCGGTATCTGGCTATGGGAAAATGGTGGCTGGCGCTGTTTCCCGGTTTGCTGCTGGTGCTGACAGTGATGCTTTTTGATGTGGCAGGGGAGAGCCTTCGGAAGCTTTTAGATCCGGGGAGCGCGCATGTGTAAACAGCGGGAACGGAATGGCGGGAGGTCATAGGATGGATGAGAAAAAAATAATATTGGAAATACAAAACCTGTCCGTTTCTTTTCAGCAGTATGACAAGGGATTTGGGCGGACGGATCTGGATGTGATTCGGGATCTCAATGTGACGATCCATGAAGGTGAGATGGTGGCGGTGGTAGGGTCCAGCGGCTCCGGAAAAAGTCTGCTGGCTCACGCAGTCCTGGGGATTCTTCCTTACAACAGCGTTCTTGGCGGAACCATTTTGTATGACGGGGAGGAACTGACCCAAAAGCGGAAGGAGGAGCTTCGGGGAAATGAGATTGTTCTGGTGCCTCAGAGCGTGGCATTTCTGGACCCCCTGATGAAAATCGGACCTCAGATCCGCAAGGGGAAAAATGATTCGGAATCAAAGAGGAAGCTGGATGGGATTTTTGAAGGATATCATCTGAAACAGGAGGTTCAGGAGCTTTATCCCTTTGAGTTGTCCGGGGGAATGAATCGGCGTGTACTTGTTTCCACGGCTATGATGGGAAATCCCCGCCTGGTGATAGCCGACGAGCCGACGCCGGGCCTTCATATGAAAATGGTGCGGCGGGTGATGAGCCATTTTCGGGAGCTGGCGGATCAAGGGGCCGGAGTGCTGCTGATTACCCATGATCTGGAACAGGCTTTGGAAGTGGCGGATCGAGTGGCAGTGTTCTATGCCGGGACTACGGTGGAGGATGCGGATGTGAAGGATTTTGCCAGAGAGGAAACCTTGCGGCATCCCTATTCCAAAGCGCTTTGGAGGGCATTGCCCCAGAATGGATTTCAGTTTATCAGCGGGACACAGCCCTATGTGAAGGAGCTGCCCAAGGGGTGCCCTTTTGGGCCGAGGTGCGAGTATTTTTGCGAGGCATGCGAAAGGGAGATTCCCTACCGGGAGGTCCGGGGCGGGAAGGTACGGTGCATAAGCGCGGAATAGGAGGCAGACATGATATTGGAAGCAAAGCATATTTCCTTCCGCTACGGAACGGACAGCAGGCAGATTTTAGATGATTTCAGTTTAAAGCTGACCCAGGAGGAGCGGGTTGGTCTGATCGCTCCCAGCGGTTTTGGAAAGACGACCTTTTGCAAGATTCTGGCCGGCTATGAGAAACCGGATGAGGGTGAGGTTCTTTTAGACGGGCGCCCATTGTCCGTATATAAGGATTATTGTCCGGTGCAGATGATCTGGCAGCATCCGGAGCAGGTGGTGAATCCCAGGCTTCGGATGAAAGATGTTTTGGCGGATGGCGATCACCCAAAGCAGCGTATCGTGGAGGGACTTGGCATCGAACCGGACTGGCTGAACCGTTATCCGGCGGAGCTGTCCGGCGGCGAGCTTCAAAGATTCTGCATTGCAAGGGCTTTGGGAGAGCGGACGCAGTTTATATTGGCGGATGAGATCAGTACTATGCTGGACCTTATTACGCAGAGCCAGATCTGGAGCTTTCTTGTCCGGGAGGTAGAGGAGCGGGGCATCGGACTTCTGGCTGTGAGCCACAGCACGCCGCTTCTTCAGCAGGTGTGTACACGGGTGGAGGATTTGGAGAAGTGTTAGGATGGAGATTAGGCTTTAAATGACTCTCTTTTTTATATTAAAACGCTTGATTATCTCAAAAAAGCCTTGATTTACGGGCGTACAAGCAGGATTTCAAGCTGAATTTACTACCAATTTACTACTTTTAAGGGAAAGAGCCTTGATATGCCGCCCGGAATCCTGCAAACTCCAATATCAGTACGACATTGAAAGAATAAATGAAAACTGAATACGACACAGACACGGCGTTTCTCTATCCCATAACAGGGAGAACAGGAACGCTGCTTTTTTATAC
>OFFX01002511.1_pt1 | contig 11339 bp, 12 predicted proteins | sample 1521511 | NCBI WGS metagenome assembly OFFX01 (sample SAMEA3504125, study PRJEB24116) | mouse gut metagenome | biome: mouse gut; feature: mouse-associated habitat; material: faeces | place: Denmark | collected 2011
AACGCATTCTTATCAGATATTATAGCACAGTGCCAATGATTTTCAAACATAAAAAAAGAATCCTGCGGAGAGATTGCACAAACCGGAAAGACATGCCGCCATGGCGTCAGCCTTCTCCTTACAGGTCTGCGCATAAAAAAGCAGGGCTTATGAAAGGCCCTGCTTTTTTCACCTGAAAACTACTACTGCAGAAAACGCATTTTATTGCCATGGCTCTCCTGTTTCTTCGCTTCCGGCGCCTTGGGCTTGCCAAGTACCCCGTTGAGCGTATTGGTCATGGAGGCCTTGCACTTTTCACAGAAACGCCCGCTCGATATCGGCTCCCCGCAGTGCTCGCAGTTGATCCCGTCCGCTCCGGGTTCCGAGAGGGTCAGGCGCTCTTCCCTGATCCACTGCTTAATCTGCTTGGTAGATACATCCATCGCCTCCGACAGCGCGCGGACCGAAGACCTGGGATTCTCATTGAGATATTCCCGCACCTCCCGGAATTTGTCCTCAAGTTTCTTCTGGCACATGCTGCAAATAGGCGGTCCGCTCATGTAATTAAACAACCGACCACAGCTTCTGCAATTTCTTACATCCATCCTTCTCGCCCCTCCTGCTTATCTGTCAGAATCCAGTTCCAATGCTGATACAAATATAATAAATGTCCTTTACCCCGGCAGAAAGCAGTACCTGTGCAACCGCATCCATCGTGCTTCCCGTCGTATAAATATCATCTACCAGCAAGACTTTCTTATATTTTACTATATCTGCACCTAAATGAAAAGCATTTTTTAAATTGTGTTTGCGCCCGATGTCGTCTAATGTTTTCTGCGGCACGGTATTGCGGATGCGGGTAACCGGCTCCTCCACGGGCAGTCCCAGCTCCTCCCCCAGTCTGCGGGCGAAGACAGCTGCCTGGTTATAACCGCGCCGCCGCTCCCTGACGCGGTACATCGGAACCGGAACAATTACCCCGATCTGCCGCCGCCTCACCCAGTCCCCGTACATCCCTGCGGCTTCCTCCGCATAAAATGCGGCGTACTCCGGCCGGTTCCCGTACTTAAAGCGGTACATCGACTGACGGATTTCTCCCTCATACACAAACACCGCCTTTCCCTGCAGATAACTGTGCTTCTTCCTCCGGCAGTCGCCGCAGTACTCCGTGCGTACATCCGAAAGCGGCTTCCCGCAGCGCATACAGACAGGCCCCGCGACTCTTTTTACGTTTCCCCCGCACGATTCACAGATTCGTGTACCCGGAAGCAGGACTCCGTCACAGACTGCACAGCGGGGAGGAAAAAAGAATCCGGATATCCCGTCGAAAAGCAGACGGCTGTTTTTTTTCATACAATCCTTTCCAAAATCTCTCCACGACGTATCGTATCATCTTTCCGGCTGCGTTTCCATAAACATTTTCTTAATTCTTTCTTACATATTTCTGCCGGCAGCAGGCAGGTCACGGAAGGTTTCTTATGCATCCTTTTACCGGGCCTTCACGGCATCCGTTTTATAAATAAATTTTACGCTTCCGGTCACGCCGTCCGCAAGTCCCGCATAACTCTGGTATTCGTTTCCCGCCTTAAGAACCGCCTCAAAACGATCCAGCAGCGGTTCAGCCTCCCCGTTATAGGCGTCCGCCATTTTCCGGATCCCTTCCTCGCTGAATTCCACAACACCGTCCGCAAGTCTGTGCGCGCCCTCATCAAGTTCTTTCACTCCGCCCGCGATTGCCCCGGTCCCGCTGAGCAGCGCCGCCGCACCGTCATTCAATTTTGTGTTATTTGCGACCAGTTCCGCGACTCCGGACGCAAGTCTGTTCGTCCCGTCCGAAAGTGCCACCGCACCGTCGCCGAGCACGCCCGCTTTCTGATTCAGCTCCCCGAGCCCCGCGTCAAGTGTATTTAATCCCGTCGCAAGCGCACCGGCTCCGTCATCCACCTGTTTTGTCCCGTCAAATACCTGCGCCGCACCGTCGGACACTTTCCCTGCTCCCGCCGCGAGATTCCCTGCTCCCGCCGCGAGCGTTCCCGCTCCCGCCGCAAGATCACCGGCTCCCGTCACAAGCGCTCCCGCTCCAGTCGCGAGCGTTCCCGCTCCCGCTGCGAGATCCGATATTCCCGCCACAAGTGTTCCCGCTCCCGCCGCAAGGGTCCCTGCTCCCGCCGCAAGGTTTCCGGCCCCCGCCGCAAGATCACCAGCTCCCGCCGCGACGCCGGCTGCTCCTTCCGCCGCATGTTCCGCACCTGCAAAGAACGCTTTTGTCCCCTCCGCGAGCTGTGCGGTACTTCCCGCAAGCTGTGCTGCCCCGGCCTGCAGCGTCCCGATCTTTCCGGCCATCTCCCCGGAACCCAGCATCCCCTGTACCGTCGCAAGGGTCTCCCGCGTTCCCTTCGCCTCTCCCGCGCCCCTGAAAGCCTGTTCAAGGCCCATGTTGAGCTCATTCATCTGTACCGTCCACGCAGCCAGGGCATCCGGATCCCCGGCTGCCTGCGCCAGTCCCGCCATCAGGGCATCCCGCTGCTGCACGAGCGCTGCAGCTCCCTGCTCCGCCTGCCCTTCCAGCAATTCTGCCGTCTGTATCTGCTCTCCCAGCCGTGTTCCCATCTCTCCGATTCCCGCAGCCAGGGCGTCCACTCCCCCGCTCACTTCACCCGCGCCTGCGGAAAGGGCCGCCGCACCGTTCATCAGATCCGCCGCGGAGTCCGCAAGGGTCCTGACACCCGCGGACAGATCGCCTGCCCCGGAAGACAGTGAATCTGCCCCCGCCTTAAGCACTCCCGCTCCGGCAGACAGATCCTGCGCTCCGGCGTACAGATTTCCTGCCCCGGCGGAAAGGCCACCGGCTCCGGCAGACAGCGTGTCTGCTCCCGCGGACAGATCCTGCGCTCCGGAAAACAGGGCATCCGCTCCCGTGGAAAGATCTTTCGCTCCGGCAGAGAGGTCTTTCGCCCCGCTGACAAGATTACCGGCTCCGGCGGAGAGCTCTTCCGCTCCGTTTTTCAGGCTTCCCGTCCCCTCTTTCAGCGCCGATGCGCCCTGCACCGCGTCCGCCGAACCGCCCTTTAACTGTCCGACCCCGCTTTTTAATGCAGGTACACTGTCCGAAAGTGTTTTCACACCGCTCTGGAGCGTCCCGATCCCCTCTGCCAGAGTCTCCGCCCCACTGGTATAATCCCGGATCCCGTTCTTTAAAGTATTCACGCCTTCCGAAAATGCCCCCAGTTCAGACCGCAGCGTCCCGGTCCCGCCCGCCAGCCGGGCCGATCCGTCCTCCAGTTCCCCCGCCGCATCTGTCAGCGTTTCAAAAAGTTCATCCAGCGCTGATCTGTCTTTCCCATCTTCCCCGCTCACAAAATCAGCCGCATTCATTACAACTGTCATTGTCGTTTCCAGGGAAAAGTCTTCCACATCCGCCGTCACCTCAAAATACTCCGGAAAACCCAGGTCCTCCCCGCTCACATTCAGGCTCTCTTTTAATCCCGGAAACGCATATCCAAGAACAAGTGTTTTGTTTCCGTCTGCCAGCACCCTGCCGTTTTTCACCCGGATTCCTGAAAAATGATCCCCCAGCACCATACCGCTGACCGCGACAAACGGCACGCAGATTTCTGCCTCTTCCCCGGCAACCTGCGCCTTCACTTTCTGATGATTTGCATAGTCAAAACGAATCTTCACCTCACCTGATTTTCCGGCAAGCTCCTCCGGTGCAATTTTCTTTCCGTCCAGATAATAGGTAATCTCCTGCGATACCGGTAACTTCTGTCCGGATGTGCCGCGGTAGAAAATATCGCTCCCGTCCGCCTTCCAGGTAATGCCGTCCCCGCTCCTGGAATAAGTCTCTTCCCCCTTCACATTTTCAATGTCTTTTAGTGTGGATGCATCTTCAATGACTTCCTTCCCGTCCCGGTTAATCAGATGATCCGACACAATGACCTCTTTCTCCTTTCCTGTGCTGTCCAGAATTACATAAACGGTCTCCTCCTTCCCGGTCTCTTTTTCCGTATCTTTATATTTTTCCACTTCTGTCAATACCGCATCCTCCGCCGTAGCCGCCAGAACCCCTGCCGCAGGCGTTCCCGCCAGCGCCACCACCAGAATCCCCGCCACAATACGGATACTGTATTTTTTTCCCAATTTCCTCTTTAATTCCTGTAATTTCATAATTTTCCCCGCTTTCCGCCATTTTCAGGCCTCATTCTTACTACTCTCTCCAGAATATCATTTATACATTTTCTCTCCGGCCGCGCTGCCATATTACACTGACAGGCCGTGATCCGCCGTACTCCCCGCGCCTTCCCCGCCCTTTTTCCGGAATCCGGCACTCGTCGCACAGATGAGTCCGTCAAACGTCATAAACATCGACGGAAGGATAAAAATAACTACAAACATACTGATCACGGCTCCGCGAGCCATCAGCGAACACAGCGAACTGATCATATCAATGTTGGAATAGCAGCCGACACCAAATGTCGCCGCAAAAAAGCTGAGCGCACTCACCATGACAGACTGGACCGAACCCCGCAGCGACTCCGTCACGGCCTCCTGCTTTTCCGCTCCACGGCTCCTCGCCCGTTTATATTTACTGGTCATCAGAATGGCATAATCTACTGTCGCCCCAAGCTGAATTGTCCCGATGACAATTGATGCGATAAACGGCAGTGTCGTACCGGTATATGCCGGAATACCCATATTAACAAATATCGCAAATTCAATTACCGCTACCAGAATGACCGGAAGCGACACGGACCTGAACACAAACGCGATAATCAGAAAAATTGCGCCGATTGAAACCACGCTGACTGTCTTAAAATCCTCATCCGTTATTTCAATCAGATCCTTTGTGCACGGTGCCTCCCCGATCAGCATCGCCGTATCGTCATACCGTCTGATAATCCGGCTGATCTCCTCGCACTGCGCGTTTACCTCGTCCGTCGCAACCGGGTATTCAGATCCGACAATCATCATCTGGTAATCCCCGCTGATCATGATTTCCCGTACAGACTCCGGTATCATCTCCCGCGGAATCACCGGACCGGCCAGCGAGTCAGACCCGACCGCCATTTTTACACCCCTGACGCCTTCCACTTCCCGCAGCATCGCCCCCGCTTCCCTGGAAGTAAGCCCGCTGTCCGCAATAATCATATGAGTGGCTCCCATCTGAAAGCTCTCATCCAGCTTATGATTCGCCGTTATACTCTGAAGGCTCTCCGGCAGCGTTCCCGCAAGATCATAATAGACATCCGTGTGTGTATAGCCATATACCGCGGGTCCCAGCACAGCGAAAAACAATATCAGAAACAATTTATCATGCCGCACCACCCGGTCCGCGATCCTGCCCAGATCGGGAATCACCGCCCTGTGCCTTGTTTTCTCCACCGCCCTGTCAAATACCAGGAGCATGGACGGGAGCACCGTGACACAGCAGATCACGCCAAAGACAACGCCCTTTGCCATTACTATCCCCAGGTCCATTCCGAGTGTAAAACTCATAAAACACAGCGCCACAAATCCGGCCACCGTCGTGACAGAGCTTCCGACCACCGAGGCGATCGTTCCCGAAACCGCATGGGCCATTGCGCGCTCCTTATCACCGCCAAAACGCTCCTGCTGCTCTTCATAGCTGTGCCAGAGGAAGATCGAATAATCCATTGTGACCCCCAGCTGCAGCACCGCCGCCAGAGCCTGCGTCACGTAAGATATTTCACCGCGGATAAAATTCGTGCCCAGATTGTACACAATCGCCATTCCGATGCTGAGCAGGAAAAACAGAGGAACAATCGCGGAATCCATCGTCAGCGACAGCACGACAACCGCAAGCACAACCGCAATCAGCACATATACCGGCGTTTCCTGATTCGAAAGATTCTTCGTATCGGTGACGACCGCCGACATGCCGCTGACAAAACAGCTTTCTCCTGCGACTGCGCGTATTTCCTCAATCGCATCCATCGTCTCATCCGCCGACATGGAAGTGTCATAGAGCACTGCCAGAAGCGTACTGTCCGCTTCCTCATTATTGAAAAATGTCCGGACATCCTCCGGAAGGATTTCCATCGGAATGCTGATGTCCGCCAGCGAATCATACCAGATCACAGATTTCACATGCGGTACCTGCTCCATATCCCTGCGCATCGCCGTAATCTCCCAGGCCTCCATCCCCTCCACCACGCAGAAGGAAAACGCCCCTGTCCCGAACTCTTCCAGAAGGATATCCTGACCTCTCATCGTCTCAATATCTCCCGGAAGATATGTCAGGATATCATAATTCACCCTGGTGCGGAAATAGCCGATTCCCGCGGGAATCAGGAGCAGCACGCTCAGAATCAGAACCGGTAACCGCAGTTTCACAACGCCCTTTCCAAACTTATTCATCCAACCCTTTCCTTTCCTGAAATTTTCCCTCTGAATCAGCTGGGAAATCGCTTAAATTCCCCTTCTCTTAAGGTGATTTCATATTAAAAAAAAAGACCGGATATGAAAATATCCAATCTTTTTTATCTGTAGCGCGCTCCCGTACACATTCAAACATATGTATAGACACGGCAACAAAATCATGAAATTGTATCGCAGCTGCACCCGGCCCGCAGCCAGAGCCGCGCAGGCTGTCACAGATCCGTCAGGACATCCTCCATGGAACGCTTGATAATATAATCGTAAATCTCTGCCAGCTCCCTGGGCGTGATCGTCATCCCGGACTGAATCCACGTAATCACCACATAGCACATGGACTGTGCATAATATTCTGCGATCCACTCCGGCGTCATCCAGACATACTTCTGCTGTTTTTCCCCGGACCGCTCCTCAATTACCCCCAGCAGAAGCTTTCTGACACAGGTCTGCGCGATGCTTCCAAATGAATTCTGCCCCTCAAGCCTGCTCGCCTTCGTGTAGAACTCTTTTTCCCGCTCAATTCTGGTAAACAGAAGCGTCAGCGCCTCATTTATCATACCGTTCTGGATCAGAGGCTTGATCTGCTCCAGCAGCTGTGTGGAGATAATCCATTCCAGCAGCTCGTATTTGTCCTGAAAATGATTGTAAAACGTCGGCCGGATAACCCCGGCCCTGTCTGTAATCTCTTTGATCGTAATTTTTTCAATCGGCTGCCTTAACGCCAGCTCCTTGAAGCTCTCCGCCAGAAGTGTGTCCACCTCACGCTTTCCCGCCATAACTCCCTCTTCCATCCCGAAAATATATCCGGCCCGGATTTCCCCCTCCGGGCTCCCGCCCTGCATGGCATACCGCTTAAAGCGGCAGGGCAGGGCAGATCCGTTCCCCCTTCGGGCTCTCGTCAAATTCAACTGTCACAAAGTAGCCCTTAGGCGTCTCCTTTACTTCCACAACCCTGCCCTTCTCTGACTGAATGCGCTCGCCGACCGGATAATTGGCTGACATCGCATATGCTTTTCCCAGCGTATAATAATAAGAAGACGGAAGCTTCCCCTCCGTGACCGGCAGCACATCCCCGACCTGGAGAAGTCCGGTCCGCTCCATCTTAAATTCCTCTCTTCTCATTCCTCTCCGTCCACCTCTTTGTAATCCACATCCACCGCCTGTGCATCCTGCAGAAAAGCCCTGGCAGCGCGCGCCGCCGTCGTCACGATCCACAGATCTGACACGCCGTCGTATATCAGCCCGATCCCGATCATGCGCACCGCAAACGTCACAATCCCGAACGCTTTGACAATACTTAAAATCCCGAAAACCATACTCACGGATGCGATCACCAGCATCCCCCACCAGCTCTCATAATTGTTCCTTCTGACCTCAAACGCCAGCCTGATGTCCTGAATCGCATGGACCACCAGAATCACCCCGATCACAATCGGAATCAGACTCGCCACGCTCTGCGGCTTCAGGAAAATCCAGATCCCCACAAACAGCACGACAAAGCCGAGAATCCCCGAAAACGGGTGCATCAGACGGTTGTTAAAGTAAGAGAGCACGTATAGCACTCCCATCACGATCAGACCGGCTGCCAGCACCCTGCAGAACAGCCCGATTGTCTGCTCAGGCCAGAACAGAATGACAATGCCCAGTATCACACAGAGCACTGCGGACAGAATCATGTCCGCCTTAATTCTTTTAAGTGTTTCTCTCATATTCCCCTCTTTTCTGCACTGCGTTTTATACAGGCCACAGATAAGGCGAAAGGCTTCTGCCGCTTTAGCCATCCGTGACCCGCGGAGTCTGCGGACGCAGTGCGGACGCAGGCTCCGGGCCTTCCCTGCTTTCGGGATACTATATCATGTTTTCACGGGAGATTCAATCATTTCCTCTTTTATAGTAATTGACCATATTCTCTAAAATATTTCTGGTCTGTTCTTCATCTCCCCAGGACAGGGGATCATCCGCATAGCTCAGCGCAAAAAACGGCTCTTTATCCTGAATATTTCCCGGAAGACTCTCCCACAGGCTGTACATTCTGCAGGCAGTACAATTGATATCGGAATGAGTTTCATAATATACCTTTATCTTTTCCATTAAAATCCTGCCGAACCTTTCACAATCCAGGGCGCTGTAATCAATATGCGTCCTTATATACATAACGGCTCTCTCTCTATCGGTCTCCCATTCCAGATAAAGCAGATCATCATTTTCGGGATGATTCATAAACAGCTCATCCAGCCTTTTCTGATATTCATCCTCCGGCACCATTTCCTCACAGAGCAGGAGCGCAAATACCAGCAATTCCTCCGTCACCGGATACCTCCTGTTAAATTCCCGCCGGCAGGGTCTGATAAAGCATCAATATTGTTTTTATGCTGAATATGTATGCCTGTATGCCCGATCCCTAAAATAACCACTGCGATTAACATCCATATAACCTTTCCTTACATCCCCAGCATAAAAAGCGCAATAACCGGCAGAGTCGCCCCGGCAAGAGGGATCCCCGAAAAGCTGCTGTAAAAATCTGATAACCTGCGCTCACTCCGAAAATAGCGCCCCCACCACGCTTCATACATTATCATAAAAACAAAAGCCGCAATCAGCCATAAAGACCAGATCGTCCATTCATGGATATTGAAATCGGAAAACACCAGTGAACAGCAACAGGTCAGCGCCTCCCCCAGCCTTTCAAAGAAGCGCAGGATTTTATTTTCATTTTCAGATGTATAGCCCTGCGGTCTTCTCATGGACCATATGATATTGGGAATAAATAACATCAGTAAAAAAAGTAATCCTGTATATGAAAATCCCGGATTTCCCAGCATACTATCTGTCCTCACATTTCTGTTATGGTATACAATTCTGCCATTTTCAATTTCCCGCCCTTATCGCTCCTGATATGGTTACATAAAATCAATCCGGCTAGTCAGGAAATTAAATATATTTATTAATATCATTCTGGTCTGTAACCTTTTTACCCAGTAATGTAATTGCCTGTTCCGGACATCTGCTGATACAACGATAACACATCGTACACTTATCACCTGAAACAGCAGTTCCATTTTCAATAGAGATATTACCCATAGGACACAGGCTTTTGCACAAACCACAGCCAGTACACTTCCGGAGACTGATTTTTAGTTTATCTGTATATCTTTTCGTTTTCCATCCAAAATATAATCTTTGTCCAAATAGTCCGGCCAGATGACAGACCGTCCCCAGCCCCTCCTGTGGCGGTTTCCCACTTTTTATGGAACAAACTGCCTTACAAATCTTTTCCTCTGCTTTTATCACCAGTTCTTTATTTTTTCCCGGACTGCGTTTCAAGACCCTCACATCGCCAATACTATCAGGCATTTTCAGATGTAAACCGCCCGCTATAACCGCACCATGACATTTCAGCAGCCGGGCCAGTTCCCGCCCCGTCACCACTGAAAAGCCCCATTGTCGCGATAATAAAAACCTTTTTCCCCTGCCAGATGTATTGATAAGACATAACATAATCATACAATATTTTAGGGATATTGCTATATTGTACCGGATATCCTATGACTAACTCATCACTATTTTTAATTATGTCCATAGTCCTTTCATCTTCAATGGAAAATATATCTCTGCCATGGTCATATTCTGCTAAAAACTTTTCGACACAAAACTTTGTATTACCTGTGCCGCTAAAATAGATTCCTGTCATCACATTCCTCCCGGTCCTGATTCCCCGATCCCCCTGAAACTGTCCACTCTTTTTCATTTCCGGCGATAAAGTGAATATCATGGTCCGTTTTACTGCTGTGCATATAGTTTCTGCTCAATCCATGAAAAGTTCTTCGCACAGGCACGCAGGAACAGGGCCAGATGCCTGTGCCTCCGCACGGAACTTTTGACAAAACAGGAATTTTCATTCTGAATATTCACGACAGGATACCTGCAATAATAGCAATCGTACAGACTGATATTACTCCCGCACTGAATATGACAATCACTTTTTTAACCTTTTTATCCCCTTTTACTGCGCTATCTATTTTATCCGAAAATAAGGCGCAGACAATGGCAGCTATCATTAACAATACTGAAAATTTTCCATATTTTCACCCCTGAATTCCAGTTTATCTACTAACTGTCTTAACTTTCCTTTATTTTCAAGGTTTTGCGATATGCCTAACCTTAAAATATGTATCCTTTTCCCTTGTTTTTGCCCTTATCAGCAAGTTACAAGGGAAAGTTTTTCTTATTCAGTTTTCATTGCTTAACTCATTCCCACAACCTTATCCAACAACTTTGCGGAATCCCGCTTAGCCTCCCTTGTAGCGTGTGCATAGACATTCATCGTAGTGCTTACGTCCGAATGTCCTAAAAGTTCCTGCACGTCTTTTGGCTGCGCCCCGTTTGATAACAGGTTCGTTGTATAGGTATGCCTTAGTGTGTGGAAGTGGAAACCCTCTAACTCCGGTACTTTCCTTGCCGCTGTCCGGCAGGCTGTTTCTACGGTGGCGGGAAGTTCAAGACAGCCATCTTCCCTCAGACATACAAAGGAGATTTCCGTATAATCCTCCGGCGCATCTTCTGTCATTGGCAGATTGTAATACTCATAATGCACCCTGTTTTTCTCTGTAACTTGCCTTATACCCCATTTGATAGACTCGTAGAATGAATGGTATAATCTGTCCAGAGAATCAGGAGGAGAGATTATGGCACAGACGTACAGTATCGAATTTAAGGAAGAAGCATGTAAGAGGGTACAGTCCGGTATACCCGCAGCTCAGGTTGCCAGGGAGCCTGGCATCAATGTAAATACCCTGTACACCTGGATGTCCCGCTTTAAGGAACATCCCACAGAACCCTTTGTGGGCAGCGGCAATCTCCATCAGGAAGATGCCGGACTGCGTGCCCTCAAAAAGCGCATAAAGGATCCGGAAGAGGAAAATGAATTCCTAAAAAAAGCAAGCGCCTTCTTTGCAAAGAACCTG
>OFFX01002515.1_pt1 | contig 11301 bp, 10 predicted proteins | sample 1521511 | NCBI WGS metagenome assembly OFFX01 (sample SAMEA3504125, study PRJEB24116) | mouse gut metagenome | biome: mouse gut; feature: mouse-associated habitat; material: faeces | place: Denmark | collected 2011
GGGGGGCTCTGCCCCCTCGGCTCCCCCGCCACCCTTTGGAAAGGGTGGACGGAAACTTTACCGGCCTTCGACCCAGTGCAAGAAACAAACCTTTCCCTCCAACCTCCCCCGGACGCCGGGAGCACCAATCAGTAGGAATAATAAAGGTAGCTTTCCACCCGCAGCAGCTTATACTGCTCGTCCCGGATGACGTAAACATCCACTTCCCCCTGGCCGTTTGTGTAGTAAACACCGCCCATCTGGTCCTCCAGCACGTGGACCAGCTTGCCCTCCATCAGCCAGTGGCCATCCTTGTCCTTGGTAAGACCATGCTCCTTGTACTGGGCGGCGGTCTCCTCCGGGTCCAGGGCGGGAGCCACCAGCACCTTGAAGGCCCCCGGCTCCACCCCGAACTCCAGGGCCAGACGCTTTTGGATATCCCTTTCCAGGGCCTGGACGCGGATGTCGTCCGGGGAATCCCGCACCACCTCGGTCACCACCTGGTTGGCGCGGCTGCGGGCGTAATCCCGGCTGCCCCCCAAATCAATGGGCCGGTTCAGGGCCGCCCGCGCCACGTAGGTGCTGCCGCTGTAGCACCAATCCCCCAGGTAGTCGTTAAAGAAGCCCTGGCCGCAGGTGGCGAAGGCGGTGGCGGAGGTGAGCACCACCACCGCCGCTGCCAGCAGGGTGAAGGCCCCCGCCTTCCGGTAGGCCAGCACCCCCCGAATCCGCCGCTCCACCTCGGTGCGGCTGAAGGCGCTGACAAACAGCCCGCCGGAAAGCCCCGGCACCGCCATCTGCAGGAGGCTCTGGGCGTAGGGGGTGTTCTCCTGCTGGCCCAGGCGGGCGATGGCCGCCTCGTCGCAGGCGGATTCCATATCCCGGCACAGCTCGCGGGCCATCAGCCACACCAGGGGGTTGTACCAGTGGAGGCAGAGGGCCGCCATCATGATGAGCTTTACCAGGTTATCCCGCCGCCGGATGTGCATGGCCTCGTGGGTGAGGATATGGCGCACCAGCTGGCTCTCCCGGAAGTCCAGGGAGGCGGGGAGGAGGATGACCGGCCGGAAAATCCCCACCACCACCGGGCTTTGGACGGTGTCGCAGGTGCAGACGCCGGCCTCCACCTGGCAGTCCACCAGGGTCTGGCGGATGACAGCGTTCTCCTCGATGGGGTAGACGCCCTGGAAGCGGCTGCGCCCCCAGAAGTACCGCCCGCAGAGAATCAGGGCCAGCGCCGCCATCCCCACCAGGCCGATACCGCCAAAGCCCATCCCCAGCTGCCCCAGGAGGGACGGCGCGCTCCCCAGGGCGATGGAAAACTCCTCCGCCATGGGCAAATTCTCGGTCACCAGCTGGACAGAGGCTTCGCCGGAGACGGCCTCCTCCTTGGGGATAAGCCCCATCTCCACTTCCTGCATCGAGGAGATGGAGGCGGGGGAAAAGAGGACATAGTCTGAAACAAGGGTCTGTTCCTTCTCAAAATACTCGACGCTCCACAGGTTCTCCAAAAAGGCGGGCACCGGCAGGGAAAGGGGGCTGGACACCGAGAAGGGCACCAGCAGCCGCACCAGCACCAGCGCCCACAGCACCGGCATCACCCGCTTGGGCAGCCACCGCCCCAGCAGCAGGCGCAGGGCCAGCACCACCAGCACCATCGCCCCGCCATAGACCCCCATGAGCCACAGGGGCATATTAAACGCGAACTGAATCATTCCTTTTCCCCGCCTTTCTTTTGGATGAGCCGCAGCAGGCCCTTGGCCTCCTCCTCGCTGACCCCCCGCTCCCGCAGGAAGGAGGAGAAGAACAGCTCGCTGCTGCCGCCGAACATCTTCTCAATAAGGGCCTCGGTTTCCTCCCGCTGGACCGTCTCCCGCTCCGCCAGGGGATGGCAGACGAAGTCCGGCTCCTCCCGGCGGATGGCCCCCTTTTCCATACACTTTTTGATGACGGTGTAGGTGGTGTTTTTGTTCCAGCCGATGCGCTGGCCCAGCACCTCCGCCACCCTGCGGGCGGGGATAGGACCCTCCTCCCACAGCACCTCCATGACCTTTAGCTCCGAATCGAAGAGCTTCATTCCAGAACCTTCCTTTCCGCCAAAGGGGGAGCGGCCCCCTGTTGGCATGGGTGGACTACTGCACTAGTCTGGTTATAGACTATCACGATAGTCCGGCCTCTGTCAAGACTACTCTGATAGTCTTAATAAAAAGTTCACAGTCGGAAAGCCCCTCTATGGGGCCTGCCCGGACCTCCGGGCAACCCACGGATAAGCGCCCTGCCGGTACTTCTACTGGCTAGGACTCCAGGCAGCCGCTTGCGCCTTCCGAAAGGTTAAGGCCCCTTAGGGCCGGATAGGGCGAGACACCGGGGGGCACCCCGGTAGAAAGAAGGGATTACTATGTGGTTTGTTTTCGCACTGCTCTCGGCAGTTTTCGCAGCAGCTACCTCTATCCTGGCCAAGGTGGGCATCGAAGGGGTGGATTCCACCCTGGCTACCGCTATCCGCACCCTGGTGGTGCTTCTGATGGCCTGGGGGATGGTGTTTCTCACCGGGGTTCAGGGGGGCATCGGGCGAATCGGCGGCAAGAGCTGGCTTTTCCTGATACTCTCCGGCCTGGCTACCGGGGCCTCCTGGCTTTGCTACTACCGGGCCCTGCAAATAGGGGAGGCCTCCAAGGTGGTGCCGGTGGATAAGTTGAGCGTGGTCATCACCCTGGTGCTGGCCTTCCTCTTCCTCCACGAGCGTTTCACGGCAAAGTCCCTGGTGGGGTGCCTGCTCATCGGGGCCGGGACCCTGGCGATGGTGCTGTAAGGAAGATTCAAAATCTGACAACACAACTTGGTCATTGAGATATGTCCTATCCGGTCTTCGCCTTAACTGGTCGAAGGCCGTTGGTTTGCGTCTGAAGACAATGTGCATAAAACTTCTAGATTCTCGGTGAAATAATACAAAATAATAAATTTGTATAAATATATTGTTCTGCATAGTGGTGCCTAAATTTATGTATTTCTGTCTAAAACCGCAAATATAGCTTGTCATAAAGAATGTTTTGTGGTATGATGGATGTGGTTATTTATGAGTATAGCGACACCTATTCGATTTGAACAGAATATATAATTTGTATATATTGTGGGTGTAAAAATGCCATAAGAAAGGAGAGAAAAGCCTTTGATTCGCAGAAACCAGGCATTTCTCAACCTTGTGAACATGGCGTCGGACGCCCTGCTGATTTTCTTTTCCTACTCCCTGGCGATGTTTCTGCGGATGGAGGTGATGGGAGGGGAAAGCAATCTGCCCCTTACCTCCTGGCCTTACCAGCTGATGGCGGCGGGGTGTGGGCTGGCCGCGGTCCTCGTCTATTATATCCTGGGGATGTATGGCTCCTACCGGCTGAAAAGCAAACCGGAGGAGATCTTCAAGGTCCTGTTGGTAAACGGCGTCCTTGCCCTGGCGGTGATGGCCTATTTCTATCTGCGGCGCATCACCGATTTTCCCCGGTTGGCGGTGGTGTTCTTCTGGTTCTTCTCCAGCCTGCTGGTGGCAGCAAAGCGCTCCGCTGGCTGGGCGGTCCTGCGGTATTACCGAAGCCTGGGCTACAACCAGAAGCATGTGGCGGTTTTGGGGAACGGGCACTTGGCAAAGCAGTACCTCCAGGATATACAGCAGAATCCCCAGCTGGGGATTACCGTTGAGGGGTACATCAGCGGGGTGGAAAAGCCGGAGCTGGGGAGATGCCTGGGGCGGTATGAGGAGCTGGAGGCTATCCTGGAAAGGTACAAGCTGGATGAGCTTATCGTCGCCCTGGAGCCCCACGAGACCCGGTTTATGAAGCCGGTCCTGGCGGCGGCGGACAAAGAAGGGATTCGCCTAAGCCTCATCCCCTTCTACAACGACTACATCCCGCCCCATCCTACCATCGACGCTATTGGGAAGAGCAAGCTCATCGACCTGCGCTCCACCCCCCTGGATAACCTAGGTTGGGCCATCCTCAAGAGGGGGATGGACATTGCCGGCTCGTTGGTTCTTATTCTGGTGAGCAGCCCGGTCATGCTGGTTACAGCCATCGGGGTAAAGCTGAGCAGCCCCGGCCCCATCCTTTTCCGCCAGGAGCGCATCGGGAAGGATAAGAAGCCCTTCACCATGCTGAAGTTCCGGAGCATGGCGGTGACAAGGACGGAGCAGACCGGCTGGACCACCCCCAACGACGCCAGAAAGACCCGGTTTGGGAGCTTCATCCGGAAGTTCAGCATCGACGAGCTGCCCCAGTTCTTCAACGTCCTAGTGGGGGATATGAGCCTCATTGGCCCCCGTCCGGAGGTGCCCTACCATGTGCGGCACTTCAAGGAGGAGATACCGTTATATCTCGTTCGCCAGCAGGTGCGGCCGGGAATCACCGGGTGGGCCCAGGTGAACGGCCTGCGGGGGGATACCAGCATCGAGGACCGGGTGCAATACGATATCTGGTACATCGAAAACTGGAGCCTGGGGCTGGATATTAAGATTCTGTTTAAGACGGCCTTCGGCGGGATGATGAACGGGGAGAGGCTGAAAAATTAAAGGGGAGAATGTGGCAGAGTGAAAGCAGCACTTTTGGATTTTGCAGATATTTATAAACATTGGAAAAGCGCAGTACAGGAGGCAGAACTTCTGGCAGAGTTGGCCAGAATAGCGGAGAATCCGTCAGAAATCGAGGAGCGGTTTTATAGGGAGCTGGAATTTGGCACTGGAGGTCTGCGGGGGGTGATAGGAGTAGGAACCAACCGTATGAACATCTATACTGTGGCGAAAGCGACACAAGGGTACAGCAACTATTTAAAACAAATAGTCCCTGACCCGTCAGTAGCTATTGCCTATGACAGCCGCATCCTTTCAGTTCGGTTCGCCAAAACAGCGGCAGAGGTCTTTGCCGCCAATGGGATTTATGTACATATTTATCCCCGGCTGATGCCTACCCCAGCGCTCTCCTTCGCGGTACGGGAATTAAACTGCAGTGGTGGTGTAGTAATCACCGCCAGCCACAACCCAGCAAAATATAACGGTTACAAGGTGTATGGCAAGGATGGCTGCCAGATTACCACCCAGATAGCTAAAATCATCCAACAGGAGATCGACAAAATTGATCCTTTTCAGGATGTACAGTGGACAGACTTTGAAGAAATGCTACAAAAAAGACAGATTACCTATATTGGGGAAGAAACGGCGAATCAGTACATAGCAGCGGTATCTGCCACATCCCTTTTGTCGAAGGAGTTCAGCCGTGATTTGGCCATCACATATACGCCGCTGAATGGTACGGGTATTTCCTGTGTTCCCCAGTGTCTGGAGAAAAATGGTTTCGCCAACCTCACCATACCAAAAGAGCAGAAAGATCCAGATGGAAATTTCCCTACCTGCCTCTATCCAAATCCAGAGGTTAAGGAGGCTCTGGCGGTTGGCTTAGCCCATGCAAAAAAGATGAGAAGCGACCTGCTGCTGGCTACCGACCCAGACTGCGACCGGGTTGGTGCAGCGGTGCAAGGGCCGGGCGGTAGTTATACCCTCATCAACGGTAATGAGATGGGAGTGCTGCTCCTGGATTTTATCTGTAAGATGCGAACTAAGAACGGAACCATGCCCAAAGACCCAATAGCAGTAAAAACCATTGTTACCACCCCTATGGCGGAAAAGGTGGCAAAACGGTATGGTGTTCAATTGTTGGATGTGCTTACTGGATTTAAATTTATTGGGGAGCAGATTGGTTTTTTGGAAGAAAAAGGGGAGCAGGAACGATACATCTTCGGCTTTGAAGAAAGCTATGGCTACCTCAGCGGCAGTTTTGTTCGGGATAAGGACGGAGTGAATGCTTCGCTACTTATCTGTGAGATGGTCGCTTGGTACCGAACAGAGGGTCGAACTCTTCTGGATGTGTTGGAGCAATTGTATCAAACCTATGGATATTACACCAGCCGTCTGCTGTCTTTCACCTTCGAAGGTGCGGCGGGCTTTGCTGAGATGAATACCCTGATACAGGGGCTGCGGAACCATCCGCCAGAAGAGATTGCTGGGTATACAGTGGAAAAACAGATTGACTACCAGCAAGATAACACCGGCCTGCCTAGGTCCAATGTCCTGCGATTTTTCCTGGCAGATGGAACCGAGACAACAATACGCCCTTCTGGCACTGAGCCAAAGCTGAAAATATACTTTACCACTGTTAGTCCATCCAGGGCGCTCAGCGAGGAAAGAGCGGAAAAGCTGGCGGGCTATTTTACAAAATGGGTGAAGCAGGGAAAGTAGTATGTAAGCCCCATTGATAGAAACAGATATCATACAGAAGCGCTGAGAAGTGCCCGTCTGATAAAGGCTGTCCGAGCTAAATGCGGAGGGTCGGATATTAGCAGGCAAAGATATGCTGTGGGAGCAGTTCCGCGAAGTTTGTATAAAGGTGCTGAATGAACGATGGTCTATACCCCTCTGCCCTTGCGTCCATGCTATAAAGAATATATCTGGGGCGGCTCACACTTGAAACAGGACTTTGGAAAAAGGGACGCCCCAGATACTGTAGCCGAAAGCTGGGAACTTGCCAGCCATCCGGATGGAGAATCTCAGGTAGAGAGCGGCGAATGGATAGGTTGGACAATCAAGAAGTTGGGGGAGTTGGACCACGATGGTTTTTGGGGAACCAGCTGCGAGGTAGGTAGATTTCCTCTCATCGTAAAGCTCATTGACGCCCAAAGGGATCTTTCCATCCAGGTGCATCCCTCGGACCAAAGTGCTCTTCCAGAAGAAGGAGAGCAGGGCAAGGCAGAAATGTGGTACATCGTGGACTGTGAACCTCAAGCGTTCTTGTACCTAGGCTTTTCCCGGTGCATTACACGGGAGGAATTTCTTCAGCGGGCACAGGATGGGAGTATTTGCGAGGTCCTTAACCGGGTCCGGGTGACAAAGGGCGATGTGTTCTATATTATGCCAGGAGTGATCCACGCCATTGGAGCTGGAATTTTGGTGGCAGAAATTCAGCAAAGCTCCAACACCACCTTTCGTATATTTGACTACTGGCGGCAAGGAGCAAATGGCAATCTGCGACCCTTGCACTTGGAACGGGCAGCCGCAGTCACCAGTTTTTCTCTGGTTTTCCCGGAAGAATGTAAAGCCAACAGCAGTGTAGTTCTTCCGGGATTCACAATGGTAGAAATGTTTTCCTGCCCCTACTTCCAGGCCTATCGAGCGGATGTGAGCGACTTGGCAACCTTTTGCTGCGATGGCAGGTCCTTTCAGCATCTCCTATGTGTGGAGGGGAAAGGCTGTATCCGGGCGGGAAATAAAAGCTATTCCTTCCATAGAGGAAAATCTTTCTTTCTCCCTGCGGCGTTGGGAGAATATCAAATCCAGGGAGAGTGCAAGGTGCTACTTTCCCACATATAACATTTAAGGAGAATTTTCATGAAAAAAACCGTGCTGATTATGGCTGGCGGCCGGGGAGAACGCTTCTGGCCTAAGAGCCGGAAAACGATGCCCAAGCAGTTTCTGGCGCTCACTGATGACAGGCGAACGATGCTCCAGCTGACGGTGGACCGCATCCTTCCTCTGGTGGAAATGGGGGACGTCTTCATTGTTACCAACCGGGATTATCGGGAACTGGTACGCCAGCAGCTTCCAAAGCTACCGCCAGAAAACATCCTCTGCGAACCAATAGGACGAAACACCGCTCCCTGTATTGGCTTGGGGGCAATGCACATAGCGAAAAAATATGGGGATGCTGATATGATTGTTCTCCCCTCGGATCATCTTATCAAATATACCAGTATCTTCTTAGATACGCTGGAAAGCGCCTGTATTGTAGCAGAAGAGGGACCAAATCTGGTGACATTGGGAATCACTCCAGACAGCCCAGAGACCGGTTATGGCTACATAAAGTTCCAACCGGACCGGATGTTGGGGAGGGCCTTTGCAGTGGAACGGTTTGTGGAAAAACCAAATCTGGAGACGGCCAAGGAGTACCTAGCCTCGGAACAATACCTCTGGAACAGTGGCATGTTCATTTGGCGGGTATCCACTATCCTGGATAATCTGGAACAACATCTTCCGAAGACATATCAGGGACTTTGCCGTATCCGGGAGGTTATTGGAAGCAGAGAAGCGGAGGAAGTGCTGGAACGGGAATTCAATGCCTTTAAATCGGAATCTATCGACTATGGTGTAATGGAGAAGGCAGAAAACATCTATACCCTTAGCGGCAGTTTCGGTTGGGACGATGTAGGCTCTTGGCTTGCAGTGGGACGGATTAAGCGGAGCAACGAGTTCGGCAATGTGGTGGATGGCCGGGCGGTGTTGGTGGGTACCAAAAATACCATTATTCAGGGAGCAGAAAAACTTATCGCTGCAGTTGGATTAGAAAATATGATCATAGTAGACTCAGAGGATGCAATACTCATTTGCCGCCAGGAACATGCTGGGGACATCAAAAAAGTGTTGGAAAGGTTGCGGATCTGCAATCAGACAGAATATCTGTGAGGGAAATATGGTTAAAAAAGAAGTTGTCACAATACCCTAAATGATAGATTTGGCTTGGAAAAACATGTGGAAAGAGGGGGCAAAGCAGATGACAAAAGTACACTTTGTTATCCTCACCTGGAACTCGGAAAAAGTTATAGGAAATTGTATAGATTCGCTCTTAGCCTTTCAAAATATCGCAGTTCATATTTGGATTGTGGATAATGGCTCAACAGATAGAACATTGAAAATAGTTGATGAGCGAAAAACAGCGTTGAAAGGAATCAATAAAGCTGTTCTTTTTCCATTGAAGGAAAATGTTGGAACAACAGTCAGTCGGAATATTGTTTTGAGAAAATTGTTGGAAATTGCACAGAGAGATGAATATATATGTGTTTTAGATTCTGATACACAGGTTACAGAAGAGGCTGTTCATATACTCATTAGCGAATTGGAAAGCGATTCTCGAAATGGGATAGTTGGTCCCCAATTGTACAGTCCTGATGGCACGCTTCAGGTATCGGGAAGGAATATTCCAACAATAGGGGAAAAACTCAAAAGTCTATTGTTTGATAAAATATCTCTTAAGACGGCAAGAGCAATGCAGGAGCAATACCAAACAAAGCAAGACAGTGCATATCCAGTAGGGTATTTATTATCCGCTTGTTGGCTAATGAAACCTTTATTGCTTGAAAAAGTTGGTCTTTTTGATGAAGAAATTTTTTATGCGCCGGAGGATGTGGAGTTTTGTATCCGGGTGTGGAAAAAAGGGCTTCGAGTTATGCATTGCCCAAAAGCTAAAATTCTGCATCATTGGCAACGACTGTCAAGAAAAAGATTATTCAGCATACATAATTATAAACACATAAAGGGCCTTTTCTATATGTTCATAAAGCACAGATACTGCTTCTCAAATAAAAAAATCCGAAAGTTGATGTTTTGATTTTTAGAAAGAAAAGGGGATATGGGTTGAAAAAGATAGTTTATCCTATTCTATTCTGTATTTTAACAAGTGTAATAGGAGGAGCGCTAGTTACACACCCAAACATCCTGTTCCTTTTTAAAGAAAATATGTTTTGGAACATTCTGCGTAGCATCTTAATGGGTGGAATGGTATCTTTAATTCTGTGCAGTCTGTTGTATATTATTCTTAATAAACATATGTTAAGCTGCTATTTTTTAAAGTTGTGGAAATACCGCACACTTTTGTATCTGCTTGTGCGGCGGGACTTTTTAGCAAAATATAAAAGATCTGTATTAGGCGTGCTGTGGTCACTTTTAAATCCTCTGATGACGATGGCAGTGATGACCATTGTGTTTTCTTATATGTTTCGTTTTAATATTGAGAATTTCCCGGTTTATATGCTAAGTGGACAAATTGTTTTTACAATGTTCAGCGAGATTACGAATTTATCTATGACATCGGTCATGGGTGCAGCAGCCCTAATAAAAAAAGTCAATACACCAAAATACTTTTTTGCGCTTTCAAAAGCGATTTCTGGTTTGATTAACTTTGCCTTTTCTTTTGTTGCATTACTGTTAGTTATGTTGGTGACAGGAGCGCCGTTTTATCCGCAAATGCTGTTCTCTGTAATTTCCGTTGTCTATGTATTTCTTTTTTCAACAGGTGTAGGACTGGTTCTTTCAGCACTTTCAGTGTTCTTTCGGGATATTACTTATATTTATGGGATAGGCCTGACTGCGGTAACTTATTTTACTCCTCTTTTTTATCCGATTGATATTATCCCGGATAAGTTCCGCTGGATCATTTCCATAAATCCCTTATATCACTTTGTGGAGTGTTTTCGCACCTGTACCATTTATGGAGATATCCCATCACTTTGGCAGAACGTAATCTGTTTAACCTTGTCACTTTCTATGTTTGGAATAGGACTATTTGTTTTTTATCGCAAACAGGACCAGTTTATTCTTTATATTTAATGAGGTAGCTGCGATGGGAAGTACAGCAATCCATATAGAGCATATGTCTATTTGTTTTAATATGAGCCGAGAACGTGTAGATAGTATCAAAGAATATATTATCAGAGCAATTAAACATCAGCTTTTTTATGATGAGTTTTGGGCGCTTAAAGATATTTCTCTTGATATTAAAAAAGGGGAAGTTTTTGGTCTTGTAGGATTTAATGGTGCGGGAAAATCCACCATGCTTAAAGCGGTTGCAGGAGTATTGAAGCCGACAAAAGGATCGATTTATGTAGAGGGAAGTATTGCACCATTGATTGAGCTTGGCGCAGGATTCGATCCGGAGCTGACAGCACGAGAAAATGTTTTTATGAATGGAGCTGTTCTTGGATACAGTATGACCTACATGCAGAAATGCTATCAGGAAATTATGGATTTTTCTGAGCTGAGAGAATTTGAGGATGTTCCGGTGAAAAATTTTTCATCTGGAATGTATGCCCGGCTGGGGTTTGCGATAGCAACAACTGTAAAACCAGATATTTTGATTATAGACGAAATTTTGGCAGTAGGAGATTATCGTTTTCAGGAAAAATGTCAGAAGAGAATTAGCAGGCTGATGGGCGGCTCAACAACTGTACTTTTGGTGTCCCATTCAACCGATACAATTAAAAAATTTTGTAACCGGGCGGCTTGGCTGGAAAATGGTGAATTGAAAGCAATCGGAACTGCTGAAGATATCTGTGACCAATATGAAAAGAAATGATAACTTTGTTTAACCCTTAATGGAATTGGAAAAAGGGGGTTCAGCCTAATGGAAGATTTGGATAGAGGGACTAAGCCGAAAGTTTCTATCGTCATCCCGGTATATAATGGTTCAAATTATTTGCAAGAAGCCATTGATAGCGCATTAGCGCAAACCTATAGCA
>OFFX01002527.1_pt1 | contig 11257 bp, 9 predicted proteins | sample 1521511 | NCBI WGS metagenome assembly OFFX01 (sample SAMEA3504125, study PRJEB24116) | mouse gut metagenome | biome: mouse gut; feature: mouse-associated habitat; material: faeces | place: Denmark | collected 2011
CATGGGCTTTCAGTTCCTCGGTCACGCCAGCGGCCTCCATCATCTGCGGGAGCATCCTGTCCATCCACTCCTGGGCGGTATCGTCAATTTCCAGCAGGTGGGCGGTGAGCTTTCCGCTGCCCGCCAGCTCCCGCCACAGGTCGTGCTTGTGCTGCTTCAAGTAGGTGCGCCGCAGACTGCCGTACTTACCCACCGTCCTGACCGGCTCCGGTTCGGGGTCAAGTACCAGATCGGGGATATAATAATCGCCAACTTTCGTATAGGTCAGTTCCATTGTGATGATCTCCTTTCACGCTTTCAAACTGCTGCATTGGCCTGCGCCGCCCGCTGCGGCTCTTTCCGGGGCAGCTTACCCACGGGGGTATAGATACCCTTTGCCATATCCTCGGCCCGGATAGCGTTCTTTTTCGCGTCCATATCAGCCTTTTTCGCCGCTTTGACTTTATCCTCATACCGCTTCTGCGCACCGCTGGCCTTGCGCTGAAGGTAGGCCCGGTGCGCCCTCTCGCGGCGCTCGTTCTTCTTCCGAAGTTTTTCCAATTCCTCCGGGGTCGGCTCCGCCTCCTTCAAAGTGGGCGGGATGTACTTTCCAACGAAATTGAAGTAGATTTCTACCTCCTGCCCAGTGTCCTGACGGCCCTTCTGGTCACGCTCATGGACAAGGATTTTCTCGACAAACTCATTGAGCATAGTCGTGGTCATGGTGTCAAAATCCTGGTATTTGTCAATCATGGCAATAAATTTCTCGGCTGACCGCTTGCCCTGGTCGTAGCCCTTGACGGACTTCTCCAACTCGGTGATCTCCTTGGAAAGCACCTCCTGCTCCTTGGCGTACCGTGCGTCCAGGGCGGCATACCGGGCATCCAGCAGACGGCCCAGGGCGTTGTCCTCGTAAATCTTACACATGAGCCGTTCTAACTCTCCGGCCCGCTTCTGCGCCGCCGCCAGCCTGCGCCGCTTCTTCTTGATGTCGCTGTCCTGCTGGTTGACCTGGGCTTCCTGGACGGTGCGGATGAACGCCGCCCGGTCGGTCTTGGCGTAGTCAGCTATGGCGTGGAGCGTATCAGAGACAAGGGAGAGGACTACCTTTTCCGCTATGCGGTGCTGGGTGGGGCAGAGGGTTCCCACGGGGACTTTGCTGTACTGGGAGCAAGTGTACTGTGAAACCCGCTTGCCGTTGTTGACACGGTGGACGTACATCTTGCCGCCGCAGTCGGCGCAATAGAGAAGCCCGGTCAGCGGTGCGGCCTCGCCCCAGCCGTCAGGGTAGCGGCGGACGTTGGAACGGATGCGCTGGACGTTATCATACATTTCCTGCGTGATGATCGGCTCATGGGTGTTCTCGAAAATCGTCCACTCGCTTTCATCGACATAGTGGCTTTTCTTGTCCTTAAAATGCTTCTGCGTCTTGAAATTGACCGTATGACCTAAGTATTCGCGCTTTTTCAGAATATTGACGATGGTGGACGATCCCCAGCCGTAAATGTCCTTGATGGCTCGATTCTGGTTCACGCCCTCGCCATACCGGGCAAGGTGGACGGAGGGGATTTCGATTTTCTCCTGGGACAGCCGGGAGGAAATTTGATAAGGGCCATAGCCCTCCAGTGTCATGGCGAAGATGCGCCGGACGATGGCGGCAGCTTCCTCGTCCACAATCCAGTTCTCCCGCTTCTCGTCCCACAGGTAGCCGTAAATGACGGTTCCGGTCATGTGCTTGCCGCTCATGCCCTTGGCCTTGAACACGGATTTTATCTTCCTGCTGGTATCACGGGCATAAAACTCATACATGATGTTCAGAAACGGGGTGAAGTCATTTTCTCCGTTCTGGCTGTCCACGCCGTCATTGATGGCAATGAGGCGGACACCACGCTGGCGAAGGATTTCCATGATCTGACCGACTTTGAGATAGTCCCGCCCCAGGCGGCCCATGTCCTTGACGATGATGGCCTCCACGTTCCCGGCCTCGACTTCCTCCATCATGGCGGTGAAGCCGGGGCGGTCGAAGCGGGTTCCAGAGATACCATCGTCCGTGAAGTGGGTAGGATTCGGAAAACCATTCCGGCGGGCATAGTCCTCTAACATGGATTTTTGAGAGCCGATTTGTCAAGGGTAAATTCACCATTGATAGCGATATTCTCGCTTTCAATGGCGCTTTTTGCTTAAGTAGCTGTATATGAAATCCTAAAATTCTGAGGTTTTCGACAAAAGCCCTATTGAACACAGGAATGAGGCGTGTTATAATTTGCTATATATCGTGAATGGGGGGCGTAGCATGGATAAGAAAAGCCTTAATGAGCAAGAAATCCGGTCAATATTCATTCGCCCCGCTATCCGAAATGCAGGATGGACTGCTTCTCAAATCCGTGAGGAATATGTCATCACAAAGGGGCGCATTGTTGCTAGAGGCGGCACATCCAAGCGAGACGAGGGTAAAAGGGCTGATTATGTCCTATTTTTTAAGCCCCACATTCCGCTGGCAATTATTGAGGCGAAGGACAATAACCATAGTGTATCTGAAGGGATGCAGCAAGCTATGGAGTATGCTGGGCTCCTGATGATCCCCTTTGTTTTTTCATCCAATGGAGATGCTTTTTCATTCCATAACCGTATGATAACAGACGGCGAAAAAGAACAGACGATAGCTTTGGATGAATTTCCTTCTCCCGAAGTCCTTTGGGAAATGTACAAAAAATGTACAAAAATGGAACTGGCCTGACCACCGAGCAGGAAACTATTATCAAAGAACCCTACTATGCAGACCGTGAGGATCGAACCCCTTATTATTACCAGCGTAATGCAATCAACCTCACTGTTGAAGCAGTGATGCGTGGTCAAAATCGCATCCTTCTGGTTATGGCAACCGGTACTGGGAAAACTTTTACGGCATTTCAAATCATCTGGCGGTTGTGGAAAGCCGGTGTCAAGAAGCGTATCCTGTTCCTCGCTGACAGGAACGCTCTCATTGACCAGACCTACAGCAATGATTTTTCTCCCTTCAAAGATAAAATGACTATCATTCGCAATCGGAAGGTTGATAAATCATATGAAATTTTCCTTGCACTATATCAAGGATTGACTGGGGAAGGCGACAAAGAGATATTTAAGCAGTTCAGTCCATCCTTCTTCGACCTTGTTATTGTTGACGAATGCCATCGTGGCAGTGCAAAGGCTGACAGTGCATGGAGGGAGGTTTTAGAATACTTCTCCAATGCAACACAAATTGGTATGACGGCTACACCCAAGGAAACTAAGGATATTTCAAATATAGATTACTTTGGCAATCCGATCTATACCTATACGCTCCGGCAGGGAATTGAAGATGGCTTCTTAGCTCCCTATCGTGTGATTCGAGTAGTGCTGGACAAGGACGCTGAGGGATGGCGGCCCTACGAAGGCCAAAAGGATCGCTATGGCAATGTCATAGAAGATCGAGAGTACGGACAAACCGACTTTGACCGTGAGCTTGTACTGGAGCAACGAACCAAAGTTGTTGCAAGAGTCGTTTCCAACTACCTAAAAAAACATAATCTACGATTTGATAAGACCATATTCTTCTGCGTGGACAGAGAACACGCAGATCGGATGCGTCAGGCTTTGGTAAATGAGAACCAGGATATGGTCAACCAAGATGAACGTTACGTTATGCGCATTACCGGCGATGATGAAATCGGAAAAAAACACCTTGATGGGTTCCGAGATGTTGGAAGCAAGTACCCGGTTCTTGTAACCACCTCCAAGTTGCTTACCACCGGAGTGGATACAAAGATGGTCAAGTTCATTGTGTTGGACTCCAATATCAACAGCATGACAGAGTTCAAACAGATTATTGGACGCGGAACACGGGTTATGGAAGACCTGGGTAAAATGTTCTTTACTATCTTTGATTTTCGTAATGACACACGGCACTTTGCCGATCCAGACTTTGATGGTCCCTGCGAACAGGACGATGCGTTTACCCCGGATGAAAACGGCGATATTCCAGATGCCCCGGATGATCCCGTAGATAATTCGGAAGATGACTTGGATGAACAAAAAGGCGTGGATTCAAAGGGACCATGGGATGAGACACTGCCTGGCAGGAGGGTAAAGTATTATGTCCAGAATGTGGAGGTCACAGTTCTAAAGCAACGGGTACAATATATTGGCAAGAACGGAAAACTCATCACAGAATCTCTGACCGACTATACACGCCGCAATGTTCGAGATCAGTATGCAACACTGGATGATTTTTTGAGCGCATGGTCTGCGGCTGACCGCAAACAGGCTATCTTGGATGAACTGGAAAAACAAGGTGTTTTGATTGAGGAATTGCAAGAGCAGATCGGTCAAGAATTTGATCCCTTTGACCTCTTGTGTCATGTTGCTTTTGATATGCCTCCGCTGACAAGGCGGGAACGGGCAAATAACGTCAGGAAGCGTAATTACTTTGCCAAATATGGAGAACAGGCCCAAGCTGTTCTGAATGCCCTTTTGGATAAATACGCTGATGCTGGCGTGTCCGATTTGGAGAACATGGACGTATTAAAGGTTGAGCCAATTTCCAGCTTTGGCAACCCTGTGTACATTGTTAACCGTATTTTTAAGGGTAAAAAGGACTTTGAACAAGCGGTGCGGGAACTTGAGGCCGCTCTTTACGCTGCATAAATAATAGGAGGACCTCGCTATGGCAGTATCGGGAACAACAAAAGCACTAAAAGATATTATGCGGATTGATGCCGGAATCAACGGCGATGCACAGTATATTGAGCAGATTACATGGATGCTGTTTCTTAAAGCTTTTGATTTCAAGGAACAAGAGTGGGAAAGTACAGAGAATGACTACTACACTGTTGTTCCCGAACCGTACAGATGGCGAGATTGGGCAGACGATGCAGAGGGTATTACTGGCGATGCATTGTTAGCCCATATAGACGCTATGTTCAAGGGGCTACGCAATCTGGATACTTCTGATGACCCTAAAAAGCGTAAGTGGTTAATTCGGAGCATCATGGAAGGTGTCAACAACTTCATGAAGTCTGGCACTCTGCTCCGTCAGGTCATCAACAAGATCAATGATGATATTGACTTTTTTTCTATGCCCTCCGGGCACCTGTTCAATGGCATCTACGAAAATATGCTCAAGGATTTGCAGAGCGCAGGAAAGGCTGGCGAATTTTATACTCCGCGCCCTGTGACACGGTTCATTGTCAAAATGGTCGCGCCAAAACTGGGGGAGTCCATATTGGACCCGGCCTGTGGGACTGGCGGATTTCTTACCAGTGTTATTGACAGTTACAAAGGCAGCATCCAGTCTGCGAAGGATTACCGTAAACTTCAGCAATCCATCCGGGGCATTGAGAAAAAGCCGTTTCCCTATCTTCTCTGCGTCACCAATCTGATTGCCCACGGTATTGACGTACCCGACATCCGGCACGATAACACGTTGCGAAAACCTACTGCGGAATATACGCTCAAAGACAAGGTCGAAGTCATCGTCACCAATCCCCCTTTCGGTGGAGCGGAGGAAAAAGCCATTTCCCAGTCCGTTCCGGCAGACTTACGTAACACAGAGACTGCTGATTTGTTTCTTGTCCATATTATGGCTCTTCTAAATGATGGTGGACGCTGCGGCATGGTTCTCCCGGACGGTTTCCTGTTTGGTGGAGGTGTCAAATCCGCTATCAAGCAGAAACTGTTGGCGGACTGCAATCTGCATACCATAGTCCGTTTGCCTAAAGACGTATTTGCCCCATACACCAACATCAACACCAATCTTCTGTTTTTCAAGAAAGGAACGCCAACCAAAGGCGTGTGGTTCTACCGTTTGGAAATGCCAGAGGGATACAAACATTTTTCTAAGACGCGACCCATGCTGGACGATCACTTCGCCCCTGTAGAGGCATGGTGGACAAACAGGACTGAAAGCGCGGTATCTCAGTACGTTCCGATTGAAGATATTATAGCCGCCGACTACAACTTGGATTTCTGCGGGTTTCCCCATGAAACACAGGAGATTTTACCACCGGACGAGTTTATCGCCAACTATTTGCAGGAGAAAACGGTTATATCCGCGCACATTGAGTCGATCTTGGGCCGTATTGCAGACGCCATGAAGCAGGAGGATATGGGATGAACGCAGCAGGATTTCGCCAGTCTATCCTACAGGCGGCTGTGCAAGGGAAATTGGTGCCACAGAATCCAGAGGATGAGCCTGCATCGGAACTTATGAATCAAATATTGCATAAGAGGATGGCTTTGATTAAACAAGGGAAGGCTAAAAAAAGGTCAAAAAAAGTTGAAAGAGCTCTTGGAAATGTACCGTTTGACATTCCTAACAGTTGGGAGTGGTGTCATCTTTGCGATCTTGGAGATTTCAGCAGTGGTAAAACTCCAGATATGACAAATTCCCTGTATTGGGATGGTGCAACCATACCTTGGATAACATCAAAGGATATGAAGCAGAAATACCTCACTTCCTCAATGATGAAGATCACTGAACACGCTCAAAAGGAAATGACCACATACCCAGCTGGAACAATCCTAATAGTTACACGAAGCGGCATATTAAAGAGAATGCTTCCGGTTTGCATTCTAACGATGGATAGTACAATCAACCAAGATGTTAAGGCATTTTCGCTGTTTGATGCATCTATCTCCTCGTATGTATTTTATATGCTCAAAGGATATGAGAGATATGTCTTAGAAAACTACACAAAACAAGTTACTACTGTAGATAGTTTGCGTTTCTCTGAGTTTACAGAAGAGATGCTCGTTCCTCTTCCTCCATCAAAAGAGTTACAACGGATAGTTGAAAAATTGGATCAATTGATGGCACTCTGCGATGAACTGGAAGCCGAAGAACAAAAACTGGATGCACTGGAGGCACACTTCACTGAGTATCTACCTAAAGCAATTTTGCAAGCGGCTGTACAAGGAAAGTTAGTGCCACAAAATTCCCACGATGAACCTGCATCTGAATTGTTGAAACGTATCCAGCAGGAAAAGGCTCAGCTTGCTAAAGAGGGCAAAATCAAGAAGGAGAAGCCGTTGCCTCCTATCTCGGAAGAGGAGATCCCCTATGATTTGCCGGAAGGATGGGTATGGTGCCGTACCGCCGATATTTGCTCCTATATTCAGCGAGGCAAATCGCCAACATATTCTGACACAAAAATGTACCCTGTTGTTTCACAAAAATGCGTACAATGGGATGGGATAGATATGAGCAAAGCTCGATTTATTGCACCTGAAACAATGTCAAAATACGAAGAAAATCGTCTGCTTCAAACTGGCGATTTGTTGTGGAACTCTACGGGTCAAGGGACTTTAGGCCGCATAGCTATATACGATAAGCAACTTAATTCTTATCAATGTGCTGTGGCAGATTCACATGTCACCATATTACGGCCAATGCATATATTGCCCCAATATATGTACTACTGGTTCGCTGGACCGGAGGTTCAAGGTACAATAGATGAGAAAGCAACTGGTTCAACAAAACAAATCGAACTCGCAACACTGACAATTATGAGTCATATCCTTCCTCTTCCGCCTCTCGCTGAACAACTACGCATTGTGTCTAAAGTAGACGAATTAAGGACTCTTTGTGATGAGCTGAAAGCCGCTTACACAGCCGCTATACCACTTGATAAAATTGATAACATTATCCCATTCCCTTCCACTAAAAAAGAAGAAGAAACTTTACTGGCAGCTCGTGGCGATGTGGGACAGCTTTCCAATGAGGCAATGCAGGCCATTGATGATCTGTTTGCGGAGGACGAGGAATGAGCCATGATTCTGCGCCAGAAATCAAAGCTAACTGGGTGCTGGAAACAATGGGTATTCTTGATACCCCTGCCCTTCATCTGGATGAAATAGCGGCATCGCAGAAGGTTAAAGTTGGGCGGCGTTCGCTGAATAATGACTTGAATTTCAGTGGCGCTTTACTGTTCCGAGGTGATAAGCGAGCAATCCTGCTGAACACGGCTATCGCCAATGCGGGGCGGCAGAATTTCACCCTTGCTCACGAGCTAGGCCACTACTTTTTGCAGCACAAACCCGATTTTCAACAAAGCGGTGAAATGGGATTTCGCTGTTCCCCAAAAGATATGAAGGATACCCATAGGCCACAGGAAATTGCTGCAAATCGCTTTGCGACGGAATTGCTGATGCCTGCCACTCAGTTCCGCCCAATGATGAGTGGTGCGCCGCTGGACTATACCTTAATCAATTCCCTCGCCAGGAACTTTGTTGTGTCCAAGCACGCCTGTGGTAGCCGTATTTTGGAATTTACCAGAGAAGCGTGTATCATCATCCATACAAGAGGCTTTGAGATAACGAATAAAGGAGCGTCATCCGCTGCCAGAGGGCGGATTATGTCAATGATGCAGATTCCGCCAGGGACAGCGGCATACAAAGCAATCCAGAAAAAGCAGAGCCAGCTTGACTTTTCTGAGGCTGATCCAACGAAATGGCTGGTTCGGAGCAATCCGGGAATTCAGTTGTATGAGTGTACCAGAGGAAGTTGGGGGGACGATGTTGCCACAACTATCTTGAAATGGTGAATACGTGAACATTGTAGGACTGGGGCACAATTCAAAAGAGTCTTTGATGTTGCGTGGGCAAAAGAAACAATAAACTCAATACATTGATTGCTGTCTCGGTAGAATTGTTATGGAAATTTTACCTTGCTTTTCACATTTTTGGGCATACTCCACCAACTCTCGCGCATTGCTGGCTGGATGCCATGCGTAGGCAATCAGGTAATCGCTGTGCTCCACCATATACCGATTGGCCCGGACGATAGCGGCCCGTTTCGGAACAGTCTCCATCCCCAGCGGGTAGAACGTACCGTCGAAGCCGGGCGGTGTTGGAGTAGGGCGGTCATAGGGATGATAGGGCAGCAACAAAGTAAGCGTCACCTCCGGGTGGCGCTTCTTTGCTGCTTTGACGCATTTTGCCGCCAGTGCATCGAATCGGCCATATCTGCCTACGACGAACTCAGTCACATCGTATTCGGTGATGTGGCGTTCAACCACAGCAGATAGTTCGTCTAATAGAGTGTCCGGTGCCTCACGGTGTCCAATAAAGAAACAGGTTGGCATAGTATCCCTCCCAAAATATATGCGATATATCGCAAACCTATTATAGCACGAACTTTGTGTTTGGGATATATCCTACACGATAAATCGCAAAATTGGCTAAAATAACGGTACTACTATGGAAGGAGTGGTGCCGCAATGAATGCCAAGACAGCGGTTGCGCGTCGTATCCAGGCACTTTGCCTGGAGCGGAATATCGCAATCAACGCTCTTGCCAACCAATGCGGCGTTGCGCCTTCCACGATTTACAGTATGTTGAACACCAAAAGCAAGAATCCGGGAATTGTTTCCATTCAAAAGATTTGTGACGGCCTTGAAATCAGTGTTCGCGAATTTTTCGATGATCCACTATTTGAAAATCTTGAACCCGAGATAAAGTAGCGGGCCAGGAGCATTACCTCTCCTGGCCGTGCTCTTTTTCGTGGCTTTGCTTCGTCTGATGAACCTGCAACTGTTGCAGGTTCTGACGAATAGATACCGGCTCCGCTGTTTCATTTAACATTTCGGCAACATCCATTCGGCTCTGTGCCAGTGTCCTGGAATCAAACTTTTTGCCATAGGTGGCTTGCAACCGCTGGACCGTTTCCCACTCCTTATCAGGCCGAATAGCGTGACAGGTGGTATCCAGTTCTAGTACATCCATATCTGCCGCCTGCTGTTGCAACTCAGTATACTGCGCCAGTGCCGCTTCCAGTTCATCGGTGTACTTCATCTCCTGCTGGTCCAGCTTTTCCAGAGAGGATTCCATCGAAACGATACGTTTTTTGATTTCCGCCATACCATGATCGTCCACACAATTAAACTGATTCAGTAGCAGGACTTTTTCACTTTTCAATTCCTCAATATCCTCCGTTAGCCCAGCGATTTTCTGCGCCAATTCTCGATACCGGAATATTTGGATTGCCGGGATAGCTTTTTTCTCATCCAGCAATGTCCGGCACTCCCGAATCTTGCCTTTGAACTGTCTAACGATGTTTTCATATCTCCTAAGATCAGGCTTAACAATTTGGAGGGTGTCGGCAAGTTTCTCCTTTCCGGCCCCAATATGCAAAAGCTGATACCGGAAGATAATCATTTTCTGGCGTACAGTTTCCATAGTTTCTGCAATAGCGGGGATCGTGTTCTTTACTGCATCCATTAGTTTCTTAACCAGTAACTTCAACTCCCGCAGCAGGGCGTTGTCTGCTTTAATTTGTCGGTTCAGTTCACAGCGGTCAGAAATGAGGCCATTCTGTTCCAGCGCACGAGCGGCTACTCCCTCATGAATGGTAGGCTGTTCATCCAGCCCGCGCTCCGCATAGCTGCGGTGATCGACACGCTCCTGAACCCCGGCCCGCTCAAGAAAACAGTTGGTTACATCGGCCCATGCCGCCCGCCAGAGGGCAAGCTGATCCTCGCTATTCCAGCGTTCAGAAATAGGATTTTGCCTGCCGTATTTTGTACTCTTAGGATACTTGGAAATGCGCTCATGGCCTTGCACCTTCGCTTGGGATGGAACCATATATACCTTCTTTTTGCCAACTTTGTACTGATACTGTTTCTCCCATCCCTCGCCTTGTGCCGCTTTGAACTCTGCCGCAGTAAAGCCCCGTTCCTCACCATCGCGGACGCACAGATACTCCTTCTCCGTCTTATGCTGCCACTTGCCATCCTTGGTCAGAGGCCGCACGGTCAGCATGATATGAGCGTGGGGATTGTGACCGTCCGTATCATGGATACAGACATCGGCGCACATCCCCTCCACCACAAAATTGGCATGGATAAAATCAGCCAGAAGGGCAATCCACTCGTCCCGGTTCAGTTCAACGGGGAGCGCCACCACGAACTCACGGGCAAGGCGGCTGTCCTTCGTTTTCTCCGCTTCCTCCACGGCGTTCCAGAGGACTTCCCGATCTACCCATTCTGCCGATGCCATATCTGGCAGAAAGACTTGCTGCCAGACAAGCCCCTGCTTTCGGGTGTAATCGTGCTGTATGCCATCATAATCGTTGTACATCCGAGAACAGCTCATGTAAGCCGCTGCTGCGACAGCGGAACGGCCTGTTCCCCGGCTGATGACCTTTGCCTCTAAATGATAAATCGCCAGTTTTTATTACCTCCGTCCTTCGTCTCCCGTCCATCGTCCTTCGTCCCCCGTAAACAGTGAAAAGCTGCCGGTGGCAGGTTTTCGCTGGCGTATG